>ENA-OREN01000910-OREN01000910.1-marine-metagenome-genome-assembly--contig:-NODE-910-length-38220-cov-5.724065_pt1 | contig 38220 bp, 40 predicted proteins | sample MGYA00248624_ERZ508555 | MGnify/ENA primary metagenome ERZ508555 (study PRJEB26222, sample SAMN06267773) | marine metagenome | isolation source: Saanich Inlet, British Columbia, Canada | place... | reverse complement strand
TATGGGTGTAGGTTACGATGTATCATATCTTTCAACATATGGATTGTGGGGCACAAAAGGCAATCTTTCTTTAAAAAGAGCATACAATGTACCACCTAATATGACTGCAAAAATAACTCTTAATACAAATAAAACAAGTATAATTTCTGTTAAACCCATAAATCACTTTCGTTTAATGATTGATAATTTTTCAAAAGTTTTACAAGGTATAATCAAACCTTCTTTTAATTTTGAAGATGATCTTTTAAAACAAGCAAGAATTATGCAAGCTGCACGAAAATCATCTCAAACTAAAAAAGAAATTAAAATTAAAGATATAAAATAATTTTTTTGTATAATTATAAAAATAAAATTTATTTAGTATTATATATCAGATTACTACAAATTATTTGTGAATCAAAAAGAAAAAGTTGTTGCAGTTGTTCAAGCTAGAATGGGATCTTCTAGATTGCCGGGTAAAGTAATGAAAACTATCTGTGATAAACCTGTTATAGAATTAATGTTGGAAAGATTATCCGAATCAAAATTAATTGATGAAATTGTTGTTGCGACAACAACTCTTAATGCTGATAATATAATTTCTGAGTGGGCAGAAAATCTAAATTATTCTGTTTTTCGTGGAAGTGAGCTAGATTGTTTAGATAGACATTATCAAGTTGGAAAAAAATTTAATGCAAAATTTGTAGCAAAAATCACTCCCGATTGTCCCTTTATTGATCCTGAAATCGTTGACAATGTAATACATTATTTCTTAAAACATTCTGATAAATTTGATTATGTAAGTAATGGCCATCCTCCTTCATATCCTGATGGCTTAGATATGGAAATTATGTCTTTATCCACTTTAGAAACTGCATGGAAACATTCAGTTGATCCGATTGAACGTGAGCACACCACTACGTATATTTGGAAAAACCCTGATATTTTTAAAATTGGAAATGTGTTGATGCCTGGGGAAACGAACTTGTTCACGACAGAAAGGTGGACTTTGGATTATCCTGAAGACTTTGAATTCACTAAGCAAATTTATCAAAATCTATATCGGGATGGAAATATTTTTTTAATGGATGAAATTTTAGAGTTTCTTTCTAAAAGACCTGAAATAAAGAAAATTAATAGTCACCTATGTGAATATAACTCAGTACATTAAATTTAATAGATTTACATATTACTTGATTATTAAATAAGTTATAGATTAAAATGAACTTGGATAATTTTATTAAAGATAGTTTCATCTCAAGTTCTGAAATTATAAAAAATTCTGTTTCACTTTCAAAGACCATTCAGGATTCTATTTTACTTGTTACTGACACCATAAAAAATGGGAATAAGATTATTTTATTTGGAAATGGTGGTAGTGCTGCTGATGCTCAACATATTGCTGCTGAACTTATAGGTAGATTTAAACTTGAAAGACAAAGTTATCCTGCAATTTCTCTTTCTACTGACACTTCCATAATTACTTCATTAGGAAATGATTATTCTTTTGATGTAATATTTAGTCGTCAATGTGAAAGTTTAGTGAGACAAAATGATTTAGTCATTGGAATTTCTACTAGTGGAAATTCTAAAAATATTGAAAATGGATTAAAAACTTCCAAAAAATTAGGAGCAAAAACAATTGGATTATTAGGAAATAATGGGGGAAAAATTGGAGATATTGTTGATATTGCAATAATAGTGAATTCTTCTTTAACAGATAGAATACAAGAAGCTCATAGAACTATTTACCATATTATTTGTGATGCATCAGAACAAATTCTTACAAAATAGAAATGAAAAAAATTATTTTAATTGGATGTGGAAATATTGGAAGCAGGCATCTTCAAGCTTTAGTTCAACTTGATGAAACAATTGAAATAGAAATAGTTGAAAATTCTGTTACATCAGTAACTTTAGCTAAATCTAGATTAAATGAAATAAAATATAACAAAAATACCCATAAAATAAAATGGCATGATAATTTTGATACCTTAAGTTATTCTGGTGATTTAGTTATTATTGCAACACTTTCTACTGGAAGAGTAAAAATCATAGAATCTTTACTTGATTTAGGGTACAAGAAATTTCTTGTAGAAAAATTAGTGTGTCAATCTATTGAAGAATATGATCATCTATTAGATTTAATGAAAAAATTTCGTGCAAAAGGTTGGGTTAATACTCGTTGTCGATATTTTAAATCTTATAGAAAAATTAAAGAATTTTTTAAGAATTCAGAAACAATACATCTAACTATGTATTCCGGCGATACTGGTTTAGCTACTGGTGCCATTCATTATCTTGATTTATTTTCTTGGTTACTTGATGATAATAATATAAAATTAAATGGTAAATTTCTTGATAAAAAAATACACTCTAATAAACGAGGGGAAAATTTGCTTGAATTTGCAGGTACTATTGTTGGCACTGCTAAAAATAATTCACTTGTTTCTATTTCTTTTTCCCCTGATTCACCTTCTCTACTTGTTGCTATCAGTAATGGTGAAAATGAAATTATTTTAGATGAATACAATGAAAAGATTTTACACAATTCATTTGATCATTCTTTAGATTTTAAATTAGAATATGTTAGTAATCTAACTACTAGTATTGTAACTGATATTATAAAAAATGATGATTGTTTTTTACCTACATTAAATGAAAGTTATTTTCATCATATTGAACTTTTTAAGATTTTTTGTGAACATTTAGAAAAAACTACAAAAGAAAAAGTAAAATTATGTCCAATTACATGATGTGTTATGAATGAATTTTATGAATGGCTAATTAATATAAATAAATTAGATTTCAAAGATAAATCTGTTTTAATTTTAGGGTCTGGAAAAATTGCTGATCAATATGCATTTGCTCTTCAAAAAATGAATATACGCGATATCACTGTTATTTCCAGAAAAGGACTTGAAAATGATCATATAAAAAATTCTTTAGGTGTAAAAATTTTAGATGGTGGATTTGAAAAACACTTAAGAAATTTTAAAAAACAAGATCTACTGATTATTGCGTTACCTACAGAATCTCTTCTAAAAGCAGCAGAAATGGCATTAGAATCAGGACAAACAAATATCCTCATAGAAAAACCTGCATCGTTATTTCCTGAAAATCTAAATTTACTTGATAAATTTGAACAGAATTCAAAAATTCGAATTGCCTATAATCGATTACTATATACAAATTTTCATAAACTAAAACAGTTAACCCATGATGATGGTGGTATAACATCAGTAAAATTTACCTTTACTGAATGGATTGATAAAATTGATTTTTCTAACTATGATGATCAGACTTTAAAATTTTGGGGCATTCAAAATTCCCTTCATGTTATATCTATGGTAATTGACTTAATTGGAGATCTTAAACAAATATCTTCTTTTAGTAATGGAAAATTAAATTGGCATCCCTCCGGCTCATGTTTTGTTGGTTCTGGAATTAGTGAACAAAATATTCCATTTTCTTATCATGCTGATTGGGAGAGTGGGGATAGGTGGGGTATAGAAGTTTTTACTAAAAAAAATTCTTATAAATTAATTCCATTGGAGGATCTGTATGTTTGTCAGAAAAATTCTTTAGTTTATCATCAAGTAAAATTTGATAAAGCATTTTCTGAAGTAAAGCCGGGATTATCTGAAGAAATAGCATTTATGCTATCTGAAATAAACGACATGCGATCTTTTGTGACTGTAACTAAAGCAAAAAAATTCATTGAAACAGCAAAAAAAATTTTTGGTTACTAGAAATTAAATGAATTTTAATTTTATATGGTATAATTACGCTCAAAAACTTCTCAGTAGAATTTCTTACATATGATAAAAATAATACTCAAATATTTATCAAGTTAAATTTATACTTAAAATGAATACTTATTCCAGTTTTACTTCTATCTGTAGTATTATGGATCATACTTTTCATACTATTTTTAAATAATTTATTGAATATATCAAAAATAATTATGATGTCATTCTGGAATAGTTTTTAGAACTAGTCTTGATATTTTTTCAGCAATTATTTTATTTCCTTCATCTGCAATGTGCACCTCATCATAAAAAATTGGTTTGTTAATGCCATCAAATGCATTAGTTAAATTCAAAGTTTTTTCACAGAAAGGTTCTAACTCCATCAATTTATTCTCAAACACTTTGTATTCATTTGCTATTTTTGAAAGTTGTCCAGACTCTAATAACTGCATTTCAGATTTACTTAATTCTCTGTCACTTGTTCCTAAAAATGGTTGAATTGAAATAATTACCTTGAAATTATTTTTATCTCCTAATTCACAAATATCTTTTGTTCGCTCCGTCCAAATTGAAGATATTTTAGATACATCATTTATTTGATTGTCTATGTTCAGTGAGTCAATTGACCAAACTGATTTGAATGATTTACCTATTTGATAAATTACCAATGGTGTATCAATTTGACCAATATCGGATCTAAAAAATTTAAATATTTTTTTAATTGTTTCACGATTTGGATAAAGTTCTAAATCTTCCATTGATTGTAACTGAACTGATAAAGGCACATTGATATCATTCCATCCATCATAAATAATTATGAGATCAGGTTCATACTTGATTAGTTTATTTTTGATTAATTGATGCTCTGTTGTTGACCATGCAGAATTCACTCCTGCATTTATTACCTCTACTTGAACATCTGACTCCTTATTCAATATTTTTTGTATGTGTGCTGGTATGGTTTGTTCATCTGATAGTCCCCCAAAAGTAGTAGAACCACCTACCATGATAATTCTATAAGTGTCATTCAATTTGTCATTTATTTCGGAACCTCTGAAACCATCGCTATTAATATTAATAGTTCTAAATTTTTGGTTCGGTTCATTTATCAAACCGTGATCTCGTGACCAAAAAGTGACTATGTCTACACTATCTTTACAGATATCTTTACTTACATTTTCATCAATCAATTTACCTGCATCGCTTTTTTGAAATTCACAAGTATACACTACATTCATCCAAATTTTTGCACCAATTTCAACAACAAATAAAATTATGCAAATAAGGAATATTCCTAATAAAAATTGTTTTTTTGCAGAAATTTGTACTGACATTTATTTTTCTTTATCGTATCCGAGTAAATAATTTCCCATTACTAAAAAATCCATGTCTGTTTTTACTATCATTTGATAAGCTTGTTCAGGCGTATTTACAATTGGTTCTCCCATTACATTCATTGATGTGTTAATAATTACCGGAACTTCTGTAATTTTATAAAATTCATTAATTAAATTATAATACAAAGGGTTACTTTCTTTTGAAACGGTTTGTACTCTGCCCGTTCCATCTACGTGTGTTACTGCTGGAATTTTTTCTGGTTTTTTAACTGGTGCAACCATTAACATGTATGGACTAGGTATATCAATTTCAAAATATTCTGAAGCATATTCTTCAAGAATTGATGGTGCAAATGGTCTAAAAGATTCACGATGTTTAATTTTTGTATTTAGAATATCTTTCATATCTGCACGCCTAGGATCAGCCAAAATACTTCTATTTCCAAGCGCACGTGGTCCCCATTCCATTTTACCTTGATACCAACCAACTACATTTCCGTCTGCAATTAATTGTGCCGTTTTTTGTAGTAATGTTGTTTCATCAAATGATTCGTATGAAATGTTTTTAGAATCTAAAAATAATTTAATATCATTATCTGTATATGCTGGACCCACATACACATTTTCTTTAATTAATTGTAAGTTATTAGATAGATTTTTAGAATTTTTATGATAAATAAAATACAAGTATTGTGCTGCCCCAACTGCACTACCTGCATCTCCGGGAGATGGTGGAATGTGGATATTTTTAAATGGACTTTCGTTTAAAATTTTATAATTTGCTAAACCATTTAGTGCAACACCTCCTCCAATACAGAGATTTTTCATATTTGTTTTTGCATAAATATGATTCACCATTTTTAATATGATATTCTCTAATACTTTTTGTGCACTTGCCCCGATATCAAAATGAATCTGTAGGGTTTTTTCATTTTTTAATTTTGGTTCTATGCCAAATAGTTTCGAGAACTTTTTACTTGTCATAACTTTGTCATAAGTAAATGCAAAGTATTCCATGTTAAGGTGAATACTTCCATCATCTTTTACATCTATTAATTTTTCCATTATCAAATCATAATATTTTGGTTTACCATAGGATGACAATCCCATTAACTTGTATTCCCCTTCGTTAACTTTGAATCCTAGAAAATATGTAAATGCAGAATAAAATAATCCTAGCGAATGAGGCCATCTAAGATCATTTGTAATTTTAATAGAGTTATTTTTTGCATATCCATATGATGTTGTGCTCCATTCTCCAACTCCATCAATTGTAAGTATTGCTGCTTCTTCAAATGGTGATGTATAAAACGCATTTGCTGCGTGTGATAGATGATGTTCAGGAAATATTATCTCCTCCCCGAATCCTTTTAGTGCTTTTTTAATATCCTTTTTAATCCATAATCTTTTGTGAATCCATTTTGGAATTACATCCAAAAAACTATGCAATCCACGTGGAGCAACTGCAATGTAATTATCTAGCAATCGCTCAAATTTTAAAATAGGTTTGTCATAAAATGCAACTGACTCAATCTGATTAGGTGTGATTCCTGCTTCATCAAGACACCATTCGATGGCTTTGTGTGGAAAATCATCATCAAACTTTTTTCTTGAGAACCTCTCTTCTTCAACTGCTGCAATTACATGCCCATCTTGGAGTAGAGCTGCTGCTGAATCATGGTAGTAACATGATATGCCCAAATTATACATTAGTACTGTTTCCTAATTCTGTAAGGTTTTGTTTGTTCTACATCCAACCAGTATGTGTGATTTTGTTTTTTTAATCGAAGTAAATCAATTCGTAATAATTTAAACAATATTCCATAAATAGAGATTATTGTACAAAATAAAATTCCTAAAAATATTTTTGTATTGATTTCTGCAAAAATATCTAATCCCTTTGAGATTTTTTTTGTAAATATTTGTGTAACACTTAAAACTACTGCCACAAATATAATTAAAATTTCAATTGAAAATATTTCAGTTGAGGATGTTATGATGAAGAACCAAAAGGATAACCCTGCAGTAACAGCTAGGGATTTGAATCTATGAGAACTGGTTTTCATTTTAAATTGGATAGATAAATGCTGCTAGCCCTGACTGTGAAATAGTTGTTACTCCAATCAGTGTAATTAACAAAATGATGATTGGAAACATGTAAAATTTTTTCTGGATTCGCATAAATTCAAATATTTCTTTTAAAGTAAAAAATTTCTCAAAGAATGGCATTATTTTCATTCTTTATTTACAATATATAAAATAAGTTGTTAAGGTTTGAATTAAATCAAAGAATCTTGTAATGTATTTTATTACTTGTGGTGTAAATTTTGGTTTAATATTGAAATGTAGGTATGAAGTTAATGTTCTATTTAGAACTTTTTTAGTAATTGCTGTATCGTCAATTTTTAAATCTAAACAATAATTATATTTATGAATAGAAATAAAATAAATATTTACCTTCATATCCAATTTGTTTAAGAAATTTATTTCTCACATAATTCAAAGTTCTTACAATTTTCAAATATTGCTGGACCAAATTCTTTTGTATAAAATTTTGCTTCAGTGAAATTTACATTCATCAAATCTATATTCAAAAAATCTACACCTGTTAAATGAGATTTATATAAATTTAAACCGTTTACATTTGATTTGTTAAAACTTGAATCTGCTGCATAACTCATTGACAAATCTGTTTTTTCTAAATTAGTGTTATAAAAAATAGAATCCTGAATGTTAGTTTTTTGCATGTTTGCATGACTTAAATCTGCGTCTGTAAAATCTATAAAATTCAAAATTGCCCCTTCCAAATTTGTTCCCTGCAAATTTGCCCCTGTTAGATCACTTCCACTTAATGTGATTCCAGTTAGATCTTTATTGGAAAAGTCCCTACCTGAAAAATCACAAGATTGATACAAACCGTAAGATGACACAGGTTTTGTACAATCCCTTACGTGTTTATCTTCTGGACTATTTTCTATAATGAATGGAATTGTAAGAATTGCAACAATTGTTAAAGCAACTAAAATTGTTATACTACCGTAATTAACCAAATTCTATTTTTATTTCATAATTTCTATTATTAACTTTATACTATTTTATTAGATTTATGTGTAAGAATATTTATCATTAAATGTGCAAAAGTCTTTCTCATCATTAGTTAAATTTAATTACAAATATGAAATTGTTATTTTTCTTATTTTATTTTTAGCATCTACCAGTATTGCTATCTTTCAATATTTAGAATGGGAAGATGGTGATGAAAGAATTAAGCATAATGCAATGGCACTTTTTACTGGCGATGAGCCTTTTTATTTAGAGGTTGTTTCATCAATAGCCAACTTCCAATCTTTGTCTACATCTGCACATTTTACAAGTTTAGAAAAAGATCCATTCTTAAGTCTCCCGCCTGTGTTTTATGAAGTACATAGTTGTAGATTACATCACAGTTTAACTGCTGCAGATGGCGAATGTTATCTTCCTGGTGTGGGATTCCCTATTATTTTGTCTCCTGCATATGTTATTTTTGGTTTTGTAGGTTCAATGTCTACTATTTCATTTTTATTTGCGTTTCAAGGAATAATTCTTTATAAAATATCTAATAAATTCACTTCAAAAAAATTAGGTTTTTTCTTGACTTTATTAGTAAGTTTTTCAACTATTTTATTCTCTTTCTCAACTGAAATTTACCCTGATTTTGTTGGAGGGTTTTTTGTACTTCTTATTTTTTATTTTTTCTATTTTAGACAAACAACTTTTTTTAATCTTGTTATTGTTGGTTTATCATTAGGATTTCTACCTATTTTAAAATCTTATTTTGTTCTATTCCCTGTGTTGTTACTTCCAATTATGATTTTTGTATTATTTAGAAAAAGATGTTATAATAATATCATTCATCTAAGTGCATCCTTTCTAATTATGATTCTTGTTTTTTTCTCCATATCTGTTTTTATTGCACCAATTGAAGTTTCTAGAGGACTTGGAGGTGGATATACTTCACATGTTGTGAATACTGTTTCAAATTCTGGAATGACACAAAGCTCTACCGGTGAGATGGAGGTATATCAATTACATTCTGGTTACATAGAATTCATCGAATCCATTGGAATTGGATTTCAGTCATTGCTTTTTGATCAGGCTAATGGACTTTTCGCTTTTTCTCCTATTGTACTTGTAGCTGCTTTTGGAATCAAGTATGTTTGGAAAACTGATAAATATTTAGCATTATCTATTTCCATGTCAGTGTTACTTTTTCTCGCTTCATTTGCTTTTTTTTCACCATTTGCTGGTGGATGGTCGTTGCCTAGTAGAAATCTTCTTCCTATTTTACCTATTTTTTTGATTCTTTTTTTTCCTATATTTGAAAGATTTAAAAAAAATATTTCATTTCATTTCATTATTTTAATTTCTGTTTATATAGGAATTAGTTTGAATATTATTTTTGTAAGAAGAATTTTTGGACATTTCACAATATCTGAAAGAGAGGACATTTTAAGTCGTGTATATTATGGATTCTCCCAACATTTTCCATCTTTAGTATATGATCCTATTTTACCTCACCCTTCTTTTTATGAGCATATTCATCCACTTTTTACTGCTTTCACTATTTTTATATTCACTTTCATTATTTTTTTCACTTTTTCAAAACATATTAAAAATATTTTTAAAAGTAGAAATAAAAAAATTATCTTTTCATTAGTTCTCACTTTAATTTTTGTTCCTACTTCTTACTTCATAGTAAATTCATATAATGAAGTTACTGTTGAAGACAGAATTTCTAAAATTTATGATGAAATATTACAACGTCCTCCATCTGCTGATGAAATATTATCTGCAAAAAATTATTTTGTAAATGATGAAATTACATTAGAAGAACTAAAAATATTATTATCTAATTCTGATGAAGGTAAAATAGTTAATGAAATATCTAAAATTTATCAAGAAATACTTCAACGAGAACCTGATTCATCTGGATTAAATCATTGGAAAGAAAAAATTATTAATAATGAAATTAGTTTCAAAGAACTTGAAACAATAATAAGGAATTCAGCTGAAGGAATTAAAAATAATGCAAACTAAACATAAATTTCTATTATCTTTCTATGTGATAATTTTTTGCTCTTTAGTAATAATAGCTACATTTCCTGATGAACTAAGACCTGCTGAAAGAACTATTGAATTAAACAGTGTCGTTTCTGCTAATAAAATTCTATTATTTAATCAAATTTCTGATGTTGAAAAATATCCTATGGTTCTTCCTGATACTTTTATTTCTGTTGATATTTTAGATAAAACCAATAATTCAATTAAAACTTTGGAAACTGCTAAAGAAATGGGAATCGAACAGACATTACAAATTCAACATGATCTAATTCCAACCGATTCCCATGAAATAACTATACTAAATGGTGATGCTAAAGGAACTAAAATAATTATTTGGTTTTATGAAATTGATGAAAATACTACTCGCATATCTGCTAAGTTAGATTTACATTTAGAAGGATTATTGATACCCTTTGGACTTTTACCTGAATCTAATTTCCAACATGCTTTTGATACTATTCTAGATAGATTTGTTGAATATGTGAATATTAATTACGATTTACAATAATTTGATACATTGAAATAAGATAATATTGTTTTTATTCCATTGAAAGTAGTCATTTTGGCAGGAGGTTTGGGAACAAGAATGGGTGAAGAATCTAATAAAAAACCGAAACCTATGGTGGAGATCGGTGGAAAACCCATTATTTGGCATATCATGAAAAGATATTCAGTATATGGAATTAATGAATTCATTATTTGTTCTGGACATCTAGGAAACATAATTGAGGATTATTTTAAAGAATGCTGTGAAAATTGGAAAATTACTGTTGTATATACTGGAGACAATGTGATGACTGGTGGCAGATTAAAAAAAATTGAAAAATATGTTAAAGATGAAACTTTTTGTTTTACTTATGGTGATAGTTTAAACAATGCAAATATTTCTAATATCATAAAATTTCATAAAGAAAGAAAAAAACTTGCAACTGTTACTGCATGTCACCCTCCTGAAAAATATGGAGTTTTAAAATTAGAAAAAGATTCGGTTGTGGATTTTGAAGAAAAACCTGAGAGGATTAATGAATGGGTAAATGCAGGATATTTTGTTTTAGAGCCTCAAATTTTTAAATTAATAGAAAATGATCAGACCATCTGGGAAAAAACTCCAATGAAAGAATTGGTATTTAAAGATCAACTTGTAGCATTCAAACATGAAGGATTTTACAAATCAATGGACACAGTAGCTGATAAAAACTACTTAGAGAAATTGTGGAACGGGAATAAAGCTGAATGGAAGAATTGGGAATGAATTGGGAATGAATTGCAGATTTTGTAATAATCCTATGTTGCATACATTTACAGATTTAGGTGATACGCCATTAGCCAATTCATTTTTGACTTCAGATATGCTAGATGAGAAAGAACAACAATTTCCATTAAAATCTCTTGTATGTACAAAATGCTTCTTAGTGCAGGTTGATGAATTTGAAAAACCTCAAAACATATTCAATAATTATGCCTATTTTTCATCATATTCTACATCTTGGTTAGATCATGTCAAAATTTTTACTGAAAATATGGTTGAGAGGTTTAATATTTCAAAAAACGATCAAGTAATGGAGATTGCAAGTAATGATGGTTATCTTTTAAAAAATTTTAAAAAGAAACAAATTCCAGTTTTAGGAATCGAGCCAGCTGCAAACGTAGCAAAAATTGCAGAAAATAGTGGTATCCCTACTATCGTAGATTTTTTTGGTTCTAAGAGTGTAAAAAAAATAACTGATTCTGGAATTAAAGCAAATATGCTGATAGCTTTCAATGTGTTACCGCATGTGCCCAATCTAAATGATTTTGTGTTAGGTATGAAAAATCTCATAGATAAAAATGGAATAATAATAATTCAATTTTCCGCATATCTATTAGATGTAATTGCAAAATGTGAATTTGATATGGTCTATCATGAACATTTTTCCTATTTTTCATTATTCACTCTAAAAAAAATTTTTGAATCTTTTGATTTAGAAATATTTGATGTTACAGAAATTCCTGTTCATGGTGGATCTTTAAGATTATTTTTAAAATCAAAATATAACTCTGAAATAGAAATTGAAAAAAGTGTAAATGAACAATTAATAAAAGAAAAAGAGTTTGGATTACAAGATATTTCAACTTATTTAGAATTTCAAAAAAATATAGAAGACTCTAAAAAATCTATACAAGAATTTTTCATCAACTCAAAAAAACAAGGGAAAAAAATTGTATGTTATGGTGCAGCAGCAAAAGGAAACACAGTACTAAATTTTTGTGACATAAACAAAGATCAGATTGAGTATGTTGTAGACATAAGTCCTCATAAACAAGAAAAATTTTTGCCTGGAACTCATATTCCAATTCACTCTCCAGAAAAGATTAAAGAGACAAAACCTGATTATATCGTAATTCTTGCATGGAATTTAAAAGATGAAATAGTTGAACAAATGAATTTTGTTAAAGAATGGGGCTGCAAATTTGTTGTTTTAATACCTGAGGTAAATTTTTTAAAATGATTTTCAAAGAATTAGAATTTCAAGGTGTTTTTAAAGTAGATTTGGAAAAAATAGAGGACAATCGAGGATATTTTTCAAGAACTTGGGATAAAAAAGAATTTGAAGAAAATGGATTAAATTCAACGTTAGTGCAATCTAATATTTCATTTAATAAAATTAAAGGAACCGTAAGAGGATTACATTTTCAAACAAAACCTTACGAAGAAGCAAAATTTATCAGATGCGCAAAAGGAAAAGTGTATGAGGTATTTGTAGATCTAAGAAGTAATTCTAAAACATTTCTTAAATGGGGATCTATAGAATTGGACTCTAATAGTATTACATGTCTTTATGTACCCGAAGGATTTGCATTAGGATTTCAGACTTTGGAAGATAATTGTGAATTAATTTATCAAATGTCTCAATGGTATAAACCAGAATTATCAAAAGGAATTGTTTGGAATGATAAAACATTGGCAATTACATGGCCAATTGAAATGTCTAAAATTTCTTCAAAAGATTTATCACTTCCAAATATAGAGCAGTCACTAAAGGAATTGGAATTGAATTAAATGCTTGACAAAGAATTTGAACAAAGAAATAAAAAAATGATTAAAAAAATGGGCAAAAATCCCACATTAAAGAAACTCTCAAACAAATGGCTGATGGAAAGTTCTCTTGATGAATATTCGTATCATTTTAGATGGCTTGGGCTTCCAATAATACAATTTCCTCAAGATATTGTGGGATTACAAGAAATAATATGGACACTTAAACCAGATCTGATAATTGAAACAGGTATTGCACGAGGGGGCTCTCTAATTTTTTCCGCATCAATTTTACAATTAATTGGAAAAGGGAGTGTTTTAGGAATTGATATTGACATAAGAAAAGAGAATAAAGAAAATATTATGAAACATCCTCTTAAAAAAAGAATTAGAATGATAGAAGGTTCTTCAATAGAACAAAGTACAATAGATAAAGTAACTAAATTTGCTAAGAACAAAAAAACCATTATGGTAATTTTAGATTCTAATCATTCTCATGATCATGTATTGGCAGAATTAAAAGCATATTCCAAATTGGTGACAAAAGGAAGTTATCTGATAGTTTTTGATACAGTAATACAAGACATATCAAGCAAATATGCAAAAAAATTAATCAAAGGTAATTGGAATAAAAAAGATAATCCAAAAACTGCAGTATATGAATTTCTGAAAGAAAATAAAAGATTTGAAATTGATAAAAATATTGAAAATAAATTATTAATTACAGTTGGACCTGACGGTTTTCTTAAATGTATTAAATAATTATAGTATTTTGTTATCGATTGCTAATTTTTGTGTCAGATCAGAGTTGCTAAGAATATGATTATACCATTTTACAGTAATCATTTTTTCAGTAAAGATCATTTTTTGAGTTTTTAATGCATCATAAATTTCATTTGATGCTTCCTCAACTGTATGTTTAGCTTCAAATCCTGTAGTTTCAGAGATTTTTTTAAATGAAGCAAAGTAGGATCGATTGTCCGGAGTATCTTTTGCCTCAAAATCATAATTTTTAGAAATAGAGTCACCAACTGATTTTGCAAGATCATAAATTCTGAAGTTTTGTTCATTTGAGCCTACATTGAATATTTGTCCAGAAGTTTTGGATATGGGGCTTTGGATAACTGAAAGATATGCACTAATTGCATCTTTAATATGTAAAAATGGACGGCGATTTTCTTTTCCATAAATAATTATTTTTCCAGAATTGAATAAATCCAGTACTATGCTATTTACAGCAAGATCAAATCTCATTCTTGGAGAAATACCATAAATGCTTGAAAAACGTAAAACAGTTGTAGAAAAATTTTCATCATTAAGTTTCAATGCATCAATTTCTGCTTTTCTATTTGCTTTTGAGTATGCAGTTAATGGATTTACATCCACAGTTTCATCAGCAATCCCGTCTTGTTGGCCATACACGCTAGCACTTGAAGCAAGGATGTATTGAGGAACATTATGCTCTTTAGATAATCTTGCAACTCTGGAACGACCTTGATGATTAATTTCAAAAGTTTTTTCAGGGTTTAATTCACCAACAGGATCATTTGAAAGAGCAGCTAAATCTAAAACAACATCCACGTCATCAAGCAAATTTCCATTAAACCACCTAATATCATCATAAACTAATTCAAGATTTTTATTTTTTAGTGATAATAGATATTCGTCTCCAAAAAAGAATCTATCTAGACATTTAACATGATAATCATTTTCCAGTAAAGATGGAATTAATACTGAACCAACATATCCTGCACCTCCTGTGACTAAAATAGTTTTTTTACTCATTATTTATCTAATATCAAATATGTCTTCTATTAAAAATAACTGTATTTAAGACGCAATGAATGATATTCCAGTTTTTAGATCTGTAAAAGTAAAATTAATTTTTTCTTCTAATTTAGATGAATTTAGACATGTAGAGATAGGTCTAGGTGCATTTTGCTTTTTTTGAGATGAAGTTACTGGTCGGATTAAATTTAAATCTAAATTAAATTCTTTTGCAAGCATTAAAGCAAATTCATATCTGTTTATACATGTAGGTCCTGTAGCATGAAAAAGCCCAGAAATATCATTTTTAAGAATTTTTACTATTGCTTGAGATAAATCATCAACTAATGTTGGAGAGTTAAATTGATCAACAAATGGGTCAACCGGTTTTTTATCTCTCAGGTAAGACAATATCCAATTAGTAAATCTTGACTGAATACCGACACCATAGATTACCGCTGTTCTAAGAACAACATTATTTTTGGATGAAGCCAGAACAATTTTTTCAGCTTTTAATTTTGTAAATCCATAATAATTTACAGGATTTGTGATTTCTGTTTCAATATATTTTTTATTCAGTTGCCCTTCAAACACTGCATCAGTTGATAAAAACAGTAATTTTGAATTTATTTCATTAGAAATTTTCGAAATAATTTTTGTAGCATGAATATGTAATTTATCGGCAATTGCATGATTTTCTTCACAAAAATCCACACTAGGAAAAGCTACAGTATCTATGATATAATCAGGTTTAATATTTTGAATGATAGGAATAATTTTCTCAGGAGTTTCTAAAAGATTAATTTTAAAAGATTTTATTTTTTCACTTTTTATGATATTAGAATTATACGTAGCAAAAATTTCCCAATTTTCAGGTAAATATTTAATTAAATTTGTACTAACAAATCCACTACCTCCAATAATTAAGATTTTTTTCACAATTAATTTTTAAAATTATTTATAATTAATGTTATGTAAAAAAATATTAATTTTTTAAAATATAATCAACAATATCATCTAATGTATTTTTAGGCGTAATTTTGATCGATTTACAACCAGCACTTATTCCAGATTCTATGTCTCTATCATGATCTCCGATCATCCAACTACTTTTAAGATCAACCGAAAAATCATGCGCTGCTTTAATTAAAAGTCCAGGTTTTGGTTTTCTACAATCACAATTATCGATTGGATGGTGTGGGCAATAATAAAATGCATCAATTTTTGCATTATATTTTTTTAAAAATTTTTGAATATGATTATGAATATTTTCAACATCATTATTTGTTATTAATTTCCGTCCTATTGCAGATTGATTTGTAACCACAATTGCTAAAAACCCTTTATCGTTAATTCGTTTAATACATTCACCAATATTTGGAAAGATTTCTAATTCGTCAATATTTTTAACATAATCAATTCGATCTTTATTTAAAACACCATCACGATCTAAAAAAACTGCTTGATTTTTAGGAATCATAATTGAATTTGGGAATACCTTGCTCTCTAATCGCATTAATCACACAATGACAAATCAAAATATGCATTGATTCAATAATTAACATATCATTACTTGGCACAACTAAAGAGATATCTGCAAGTTTTGAGATTTCACCACCAGACATTCCAGATATCGCAATAGATAAGGCCCCTTTAGTTTTTGCATATTTGAATGCATTAACAACATTAGATGAATTTCCACTTCCACTAAAACCAATTACTATATCTCCATTCATTAAGAAATTTTTTAGTTGCTCTGAAAAAATACTGGCATAGGAAACATCATTAGACCATGCTAAATTTACCGGCATGTTATCTACCAAAGAAATTGCTCTAAAACGATTAGAATCTGAAGTGATTGCAGTTTTTAGTAAATCCGACACAAAATGAGATGCAGTAGATCCAGAACCGCCATTTCCCATGGTAAAAATTGTTTTTTGATTATTCCTAGCATTAATTAAGCATTCAATAATTTTCTTAATTTCATCTGATTTCTTATTCAAGTTATCTAAACAAGATTGATTTTCAAGAAGATTTGTTTTTATTGAATTTTCAATATTCATAACCTATTTGTCATATGAAGTCATATAAATTTAGGATTTTTGGACCATTTTTATAAAAATTAAAATCAATGTGTTTCAATCCTAATCGTTTCATTTCATTTTTAACTGCATTTTGTTTTTCTTTTTCACAATAAAATAACATGTGACCTCCAGCACCTGCACCAGTTAATTTTCCACCACTTGCTCCTTTTTTGATTGCATTTTCATAAATTTTGTCAATTTTTGGATTGGATACTTGCGAGGTAAATTTTTTCTTTTCACTCCATCCATCATTTAATATTCTCCCAACCTGTGTCAGATCTGATTTTTTAAGAACTTCGAATAGCTCTTTACTCAGATCATTTACTTTATGTAATGAATCTATTGTAGTTGGGTTTAGATTTTTTGTCTTTGTTAACTGTTTTGAAAGTACAGAAGAACTTTTCCTTGTTGTTCCAATAAAAAATAATAATAAATTATTTTGAAGTTCTTCTGATTTTGATTTTTTTAAATGAATAGGTGTTACTGTAGTATTATTTTTGGTGAATTTTATATAATTTAATCCTCCAAATGATGCAATATAATCATCTTGTTTTCCAATTGGATGCGATAAAATATTCCGTTCTACAAAAAATGCTTTTTCCGCAATTGTTTTTTGTGAAAAATGCTTTTTTTGTAATTTACTTATTACATTTACTAAATTGACTGTAAGACTACTAGATGCACCTAAACCTGAACCCGGTTGAACATCACTTCCTATTATGAAATCTGTCCCTTTTTTGAAACCAAGATGTTTAATTACTGAAACAACTATCTCTGTCCCTGATTTAGCTTTTAATTTTTCAAAATTGGTTTTATAATGATGTATTTTAAAATCTGTTGAAAATGCTTGAAATGCATTATCATTACGTGATTTGATCATTAAATATGTGAATAATGAAATAGATGATGACACAACACTTCCGCCATATTTTTCATAATATTCCGGCATATCTGTACCTCCACCAGCTAAACTAATTCTAACAGGACTAATTCCTACATACATTTACAAAAAATTTGTTATTCATTAATTTATATTTTAATATTACTTAAAATGTAATTTATTTTAAAAATTACTTAGTATAATGAATTTCCTAGTATTGTTATTTTGTCTATAAATTTTTCATATCTCTCACTTTAATTATAAATTAAAAAATATCCAAAATAAATAATTTAGATTTTACATTTACAAAAATTTGTTCTTAAATTGTTATTTTTGGTAAAACCTATTTTCTTTTATCATAATTTCTGAATCTTTTTTTTGACATACAGTTTCAAGCATTGTCATTTAAATTTTGTATTAAAGAAGAAATTTTTTCAGAAGTTAATCCAAAAATATTATCTAGGTATTTTGTATCGCCTGTTTTACTTCCAAAACTCTCATTTACACTAATTGAAATTAGATTTCTTACGTTAATGTTTTTTTCAACTACAAACTGACAAAGAGAATTATAAAGACCTGAATTAAAGTTATCTTCTATAACTACAATATCTTTATAGTTTTTAATTATATCTATAATTGATTCATCAATTGGTTTAATTTTATCCATTGCAAAAATTGAAAAATTAGGAAATATTTTTACTGCATCCATTGAATTCTTTACCATTCTACCATGTGAAATTACTAATGTGTCTGAGTTTTTATTTTTAAAAACAAATCTGTTGATATTTTCTATTGGTTTTTCTTCAGAGAAAACACTTTTTGTAATTCTAATATATGATGGGTGGGGATTTTCCATTGTTTCAGTAAATATCTTGGCCATTGATTCAATACTGCTAGGAGAATAAATGTGAATATTTGGTAAAACTTTAACACAACCAATATCATCCACCACGTAGTGTGTTGCCCAAAGAGATCCATTATCAAGACCTGTTGACGTACCAACCAATGTAACTGGATAATCATGGTAGCACAGATCGTTTCGAATTTGTTCGTAACAACGTTCAATTAAAAATTGACTTATTGCATAACATACTGGTTTGAATCCCATGTTTGCTAAACCTGCAGCAATTCCAATTAAGTTCTGTTCAGCAATTCCTACATTTAGAGTCCTTTCTGGAAATTCTTCAAAAAGTGGTTCCACTAAATTATAACCTGTATCTGCCATTATGAAAAATATTTTTTCGTCTTTTCTCATCGCTTCTGTTAAAAATTTAAAATAATCTGCTCTCATTCCTAATCTTTTAACTCCATCATAGCCTTGTCATAAAATTCATCTTTGGGACATTTGTAATGCCAAAGGTTATTTTTTTCCATATATGAAATTCCACGACCTTTTATCGTACGACACAAAATTGCGGTTGGTTTATGTGAATTTTTAGATTTTTGTATTACATTGTTGATTTCTTCTTCACTATGTCCGTTAACATCATATGTATTAAAATTAAAACTTTCAAGTTTTTTGTCAAGTGGTTCCAGAGTACAACAATCTTCAAGTTTCCCAACTTGTCCTAAATTATTAATATCAATTAAAATCGTTAAATTCTCTAATTTGAGATGTCCTGCAAGCATTATTGCTTCCCAATTGGAACCTTCTTGCATTTCTCCGTCACCTAGAATTACAAATACGTTGGAATCTATTTTTTTTGATCTCATTCCAATTGCAACTCCTACACCTACTGACAGCCCATGACCTAAACCTCCTGTGGAATGTTCTACGCATGGAACATGATGACTTGCATGTCCTGCTAATACTGTACCATTTTTAAAATAAGTATCAATGAGAGATTTTTCAAGTAACCCATGATGATGCATTACACCATACAATCCTGCTGTAGCATGACCTTTACTCAAAATTACTCGATCTCTTTTAGGATCATTATTTTTGATTTTTAAAATGTCGACATTTTTGAAAACAGTGTTCAGAATTTCTACCATGGATAATGCTGAACCTATATGGGCTGCACCTCCACTATTAATCATTTTTAAAATAGTTCTTCTAATATTTTTATTTGGAACCAATATTTTTCAAAACCTTAATCTTAAATATAATTCAATAACTCAGATGAAATCCTTAATTGAATTCAATCCTTCAACTAAACTTATTTTTGGTTCCCAATTTAATATTTTTTTAGCTTTTTGATTAGATGGATTTCTAATGTTAACATTTGTTGGATTAGTTTCATTAATCTTTATTGATTTCCCAAACATTTTTTGACTTGTGTTGATAATATCCCCTAATGTAATAATTTTGTCACTTGTAAGATTGATTATGTTAAACCCTTTTAGATTTAATGATTGTATTATTCCATTAGCAATATCAGAAACATGAACAAAACGTCTTCCCGTTTTTAAGGATCCTACTGATACTTCATCTTGATTTTTTACAGCACTTGCAATGGTTTCAACTGCTGACCAGTTTGATTTTCTTGGACCATAAATAATACCAAATCGTAAAATAGTTGTTGAACATGATTTATGATGAAATTGTTGTCGTAAATTAGATTCGCTTACTAATTTTGAAAGAGCATATTCTGATGTGTGATTTGAAATATCTATGTAAGCATTCTCATCTTTTTCTTTATTGTCTTCAAATTTATCATAAACCCATTCACTTGATGCAAAAATAAACTGCTTCACATTTTTTTCTAAACACACTTTCATCAAATTAAGAGTTCCCATTACATTTGTATCGAAACATTCGTACCCCTTTTCTCTACAATCTTGATCTCTAGATAATGCTGCCAAATGAATTATTGCATCTATATTTTCTGGAATTACATCTTTAATTTTAGATGATTTAATATCGCATTTATGAAATTCATAATCTGCATCATGCAAATCGATTGCATCTATTCCAATCACCTCTATATTTTTTGTTTTACATTGCGAAATTAGTTCTTTACCTACAAAACTTGCTGCGCCTGTAACTAAAATTTTCATATAATTTTATTGATTTTAAAACTCTATTTCAAGTAATCTATGCTCTTCTTATTTTTACTCCTTTTTCAATTCTATATTTCAAGAAATTATAAAATATAATATACCCGATCTATAAGTTTACATTATTAAATTTTTTATTTATTATTGAATCCGTTGGTAAAAATTACTCCAAAAATTAGTATTGGTTTACCCGTGTATAATGGTGAATATTATTTAAAAAAAAGAATTGATTCAATTTTAAATCAAACTTATGAAAATTTTGAATTAATCATTTCAGATAATGCATCAACCGATAACACCAGAAAAATTTGTGAGAATTATGTAAAACAAGATTCTAGAATTCAATATATCCATCATAAAAAAAATAATGGACAAATTGATAATTTTAAATTTCTTTTAGATAATACAAAGGAAAAATATTTTGTTTGGGCTGCGCATGATGATTTATGGGATGATACATTCCTTTTAAAAAATATTGATATTTTAGAATCAAACCCATCTATTATTGGTAGTATTAGTGAAATTGATTTTTTTGGAAATCATGCCAATAGATATAATTCTAAATCCACAAAAACATTGAAGCCTGGGTATATACGTTCTATTTCAGGAAATTATTTTGATAGAGTTAAAACAGCTTTTTCTACTAGCGACACTATAATTTATGGCGTATATAGGACAGATGTTGTAAGAAAATCTTTTCCTGAAAAACAATATTGGTGTGATGGACTTGTATTCATGTTAAATATTTTAAAATTTGGTAATTTTAATTTATACGATGAAATTCTAATGCATAGAAGTGCTGATGGTGTATCTTCACTAAATAGAATAACTGCATTGAAACGTGTAGGTTTTACTAACATGGATATTATTTTCATGTATTTACCCTTGATGAAATATTCTTTGAAACATTTTGGACTAAAATTCATTATTTTTAATTTTTCTATTTATTGTAAAGTATTCTATATAGGATATGGTAGAATCATTCTAGATATTTTTAGAAGAATAAAAATAATTTTTAAGAAAAATTAAAAATTTGTGCCTAAGTTAACATGTACCTAAGTTAACATGTACATGCATTTTGGTGAATTTGCTTATGTTAACAATTAGATATATTGACTTAAGTTTAATAAATTAGTAAATTGTGGAATAAAATCAAGTCTATTTTCAAATTTGATAAAGGTAGCACTACTTTAGGTTTCACACAATTTTCTGCATCTATTATTGCTGGAATATTCACAATTTTCATGGCTCCTATTTTGGGCGCTGAAAATCTTGGAACGATTGGTTATTTTTTTGCTGTTATTTCAATTGTAACTGCATTATCTTCTTTGGGAGCGCCCACTATTTTATTAGTATACATCTCTAAAGGCGTAAAACTTTTTTCAACAATTAGTTTTTTGGCAATATTATCTACTACTATATCTGCAATAATTGTATATTTTATTTTTGATGAAATAATACTAGTTATTGTAATTATTGCTCATATAATTTTTGAATTGGCAATTAATGAATTATTGGCAAAACAATTGTATGTAAAACATATGAAATATTTTCTAAGTCAACGAATTCTTTTTGTAACTTTATCAATTCCAATGTTTTTCTTAATGGGATATGTTGGATTTATCTTAATGTATGGATTATCCATGTTACCTAGCATTGTGAGAATTTATTTTGGATTTAAAGAATCTAAAATAAATTTTATTTTAATTAAAGAAAGATCACATTTTCTTATCAATAATTATCTTGTATCTGTTTCCCGTACTGCATATACTTTTGTTGACAGATTGATCATTCTTCCTATTTTTGGTTCTGCTGTGTTGGGGAATTATGAATTAGCTATGCAAGGAATAATTTTGGCCAATGTTTTTGCTGTTTTTATTAGCAGTTATTTAATGCCAAAAGATGCACGAAAACAACCAACATATAAAATTAAAATTTATTCAATAATTGGCTCTATTTTTATTTCATTGTTTCTTATATTTATGGCACCTAGTGTATTATCTACACTCTTTCCAAAATTTGAAAATGCTGTTACATTTATTCCAATTATGGCTCTGTCTATCGTTCCTCATATATTAGTAATTTTATATACATCAAAATTTTTCTCTTTAGAAAATTCCAGAATAATTTTTATTAGTTCTGTTATTCATTTTATAGCTCTAGTATCTGCAATTTTAATTTTAACAAACTATTATTCTACAATGGGATTGGTTGTTGGATTTGTGATAGGCGAAATTGTCGAAGCTGGATTTTTAATGGTTATGTGCAAAAAATATTTTAAATCATTTTTATAAAATTTCTTTTAAAATTAATTTTTATTCCAATATGGTGTTTTTGAACAAATAATATTTAAACGACGATTAATACTTTGAAATTTTTATTGTTTGATTAGTGTATTTTTTATAATTGTTTTTTTTATATTTTGTAGTGAACTTATTTTTCTTAATCTTTCTCATTTTTCTAATTCCTCTATTACTGCCCACCGTTGACTCTACTGTATTAATTACTCCAGAAAAAGAAATAATTTCAGCTCTGAACGAAGCAATTGTCCTCACAATGAAAATTGATGAAATTCCTAGAGATAATATGATAATTGTTCAGATTTTTGATTCTACTGGTTACATGTTTACAGGTGGACAACCTGTCCCAGTTGATAATAATGGTATTGCAAAAATTGATTTTCGAGGAATTAATGAACCTATTGTTGGTGGAATCTACACTGTTGTTATAACTGGAGTAGATGAAAATAATGAAATCATTAAAGATGCAGGTGAGTTTTCAATAGGATTAAAGGACAAAAGAGACTATGCTGCAAAACATGATAGCAATATTCAAGAATCTTCAGAAGAAGGTGGCGGTTGTCTAATAGCAACTGCAACTTATGGTTCAGAATTATCTCCACAAGTTCAGCAACTCAGAGAACTACGTGACAATCAATTACTAAACACAGAATCAGGAACCGTATTCATGGGAACATTCAATGACATTTACTATTCTTTTAGTCCAACAATTGCAGACATGGAACGTGAGAATAATTCATTTAAAGAATTTGTAAAATATTTGATTGCGCCTATGTTATACACTTTATCTTTGTTGGCTTTAGATCATACAATTTCTGAATTTGAAATGATTTTTTATGGAGTGCTCATTATTGCCTTAAATATTATTATCTATTTTGTCCTACCGTCTATTTTGTTTATAAGATTGAAGCGTATATTAATTAAAAAATTACTCTAAAAATAAATATTTATTATTATTTAAAAAATTATGCTATTATGAAAATACTGTGTGTTATCCAAAGATTTTATCCTGCAATTGGAGGTGCAGAAAATGTAATGAAACAATATTTAGATTATTTATCAACTAACCATGAAATTGTTGTTTACACTAGTGATGCATTAGATTTGTCATCATTTTGGAGCAAAAAAAATTCGCAAGATATTGACACTAAAGAACAAAATTATTTAGTTAAACGATTTAAAATTCTAACACCAACTGAAATACATCCTAGCGAATTTTCATTTCCTTATTCAATTTCATCTTTAGGGCCGTTTTGTCCTGAAATGTGGAATTCTTTGTTTAACTTAGATGATGATTTTGATTTAATTGTTGCAAGTTCATTTCCATATGATCATATAATTCCCGCATTTCTTGCAGCAAAGAAAAAAGATATTCCTATTATTATCATTCCTCATATACATTTAGAATTCCCACATCTTCATTTTACAGCTTCAAAATTAACAATTTTAAAAAATTCTGATATAATTGTTGTAAATACTAAAAATGAAAAAAATCATTTATTAAAATATAAAATACATGAAAAAAATATACTTGTAAACTCTCCTGGTATATCGATTACTTTTGATCAGTCAAGATTATCTGATATTAGAAAAAAATTAAAAATTGATCCTAAATCTACTGTAGTTTTATTTGCAGGAACAAAATCTTATGATAAAGGTGCAATATTTCTTCTTAACTCCTTAGAAATTTTGTGGCAAAATAACTTCTCTATTGATTTAATTCTCATAGGACCAAAATCTGGAGAATTTTCAAGCCATTTACAACAAAAATCAGAAACAATACGCCGTCATGTTCATGATTTAGGAATAGTTAACAATGATGAAAAATTATCTATTTTTCATTCATGTGATATTTTTGCAATGCCATCAAGATCTGAATCATTTGGACTAGTGTATCTTGAAGCATGGCTTCATAAAAAACCAGTTATTGGATGTAATATTGAAGCTGTAACAAATTTAATTGATCATAATAAAAATGGTTTATTGGTAAAATTTGAAGATACAAAAGAACTATCTTTGGCAATTAAAACATTATTGAATTCTACCCTAAGAGAAAAACTAGGTATTAATGGTTACAAAAAACTGATACAAAACTATAATGTGGATAAACTTTGTAATGATTTTGAAAGTATTTGTATGTCGACTATGAGAAATTAGTTTTCTAAAATTTCTATATGTTTAATTCCAACTCCTAATGGATAGTTGGGAAATAATTCATAGATATGATGCATGTTCCAACATTTATCTACTGATATTTTGATTTTAGAAATTTTTTGTTTAATTAAATTTGAATCAATTTTTACTAATAATTTCTTTTCTTTAAATGAAGAAAGTGAAAATTCTCCTATAATTTTTTCTTCTAATTTTATTTTGCCAGAAATTTTTGGTATTGAAGTCAATTGAATTTTAAGCATTACCTTTTTTGTATTATCTATTTTAAAATAAAATTCCCCTTCTTTTTGTGTAAATGCTACCATGTGTCCAAATATGGATGGAACAAAAACACAACCTGAACCTATATTTTCTATGCCCTTTTTGTCAAAGTCTATTATATTTTTGATCTGCTGTTTTTCTAACGTATCTCGAATTATAGAATCAAATTCATGTATTGAATTTTTTAGCATGGGTAGATATAAAATATTTTTTCTTGCTATTTTTTGTTTGATGTAAATAGTTCCAAAAAATTCCCCAAACTTTAACTTTATTCCAATAATTAACATATTAATCAAGTTTTGATTTCGAAACACTGATTTTTTTTTGTTAGAATATAGTGTATATATTAATTTTAAATTCATATTATTGTTAATTGGTATTTCATATTTAATTATGAGGAATTAATGTGATTTATATTGAATTTTAATGTTGTTTATTGTACTTCATAATTCTATAACAATACTAAAATTATTATAATTCAAATGTAAAAAAATGCCTAACAATGAATTATCTCAAAAAATAATTGATTGTTATAATGATATTTTAAAAAGAGAACCTGATAAAGAAGGCTTTCATCATTTTTCGAAGAAAATTATGTCTAAAGAAATAACATTTAATGATTTAAAAATAATTTTAGAAAATTCAGAGGAATTCAAAATATTGAAAGATATGGAAAAAATTGATCAAATCCCTTTAGAAACAATAGATGGGTTAACTATGTATCTAAATCCTACCGATAGAAATGTTTCATATTTAATTTTTACAAATAAAGAACATGAGCCATTTGAAACTTTGATTCTAAAATATTTTTTAAAAGAAAATTCAATTTATGTAGATATTGGAGCTAATGTTGGATATTACACATTACTTGCTGCTTCTATTGCCAAAAAGGGACAAGTATTTTCATTTGAACCTTATAATCTGAATTTTGAATTACTAGAAAAAAATATTGTAGCCAATAACCTTGTTAATGTTCAAACATTTCCGTATGCTGTTTATAATGAGAATACATCTGTAGATATTTTTTCAAGTGGTGCAAATAAAGGCAATGTTAGATTATTCAAAGATGATTTAGAAGGTTACATGGAAGAACATCAATCAAATAAATTAGTTAAATCTGTCACTCTTGATACTCTTCTTGATGGCTCTATTAATCCTGATATAATTAAAATGGATATTCAAGGTGGAGAGATGTTTGCTTTGGAAGGAATGAAAAAAATTATTCAAAATACAAATGAATTAGTACTTTTTACTGAATTTTGGCCTGAAGCTATCACATTGAATAACATTTCCCCAAGTGATTTTTTACAATCATTACATAATTTGAATTTTGAGATATATGATATGGATACAACTTCAAACAAATTACTTAAAAAATCCAATGCACAATTATTAGAAGATTATCCTATAGGAAAATATATGGCTCAAACAAATCTTTTATGTCTAAAAAATATTTCTTTACCCTTATCTAATTTAGTAAAATAACAAAAATTTCTAAAATGATCTAATTTCTTTTTATTTAGTCATAAATTTAATATATGTTTCAATTACTTTTCCTGGTTTTCCTGTTTCAATTATTTTCCCTTTTTCTAATAGAATCACTCTGTCACAAAATTCTTCTAATTGTCTTAAATTATGGCTTACAAAGATTATTGATTTTCCTGATTTTTTTATATCCTGAAATGCATTGCTACTTTTTTCTTGGAATGAATAATCCCCAACTGATAAAACTTCATCAATTAGAAGAATATCTGGATCTACACATAACGCCGTAGATAGAGCTAACCTCATAAGCATTCCTGTAGAGAAATCCTTTATGCGTGAATCTTCAAACCCTTCTAATTCAGCAAATTTAATTACCTCTTCAATTTTTTGTTCCATTTCTTTTTTTTTTATTCCTAAAATTATTCCATATAATACCACATTTTGTGCTGCAGAAATTTCTGGATGAAATCCTGCACCTATTGTAATAAATGAGGAAATTCGTCCATTTACTTTAATTTCCCCTGAGGTGGGTTTCATAATTTTCCCCAGAATTTTTAAAAGAGTACTTTTCCCCGAACCATTTCTTCCTAAAATCCCTAATACTTCTCCTTTTTTTAGCTCAAAAGAAATATTATCAAGAATTTTCAAATCTCTATGCCCTGTTTTTCTTGTAATGATTGATTTGAGTTTTCTAAATATTTCATCATCATTTTCTTGATATACTGTAAAATTCCTTGTAATGTTGGATGCTTTTAGAACAAATTCATCTTTAATATAATGATCATCGCTTTCAATTTCTTCAGGCTTTGTTTCTTTAACTAATTTTAAAATTTCAGTAATATCCAGTTCATCTTTAATTATTCTTATGCCCTGTACTTTACCGTTAAAGTGATTTTTATCATTAAATCTTCCACCTATAGTAATTGGATATAAATTTGAAAATTTATCTTTTAAAGAATTTCCAATACAATACACTTCAGATATCTTCCCATCAATGAAAATTTTTACACTCCCTAATTCTACTAGTCCATTAAAATTTATACATATATGATGCCATTTATAATCTGAAATTTGATTAATGGATCCTGTTTGGTGAATTAAGTCATTATCTGGGTATTCATTATTCATATACAATTGTAACTTTTGTTCTTCGTTTTCAGAATGAAATCTTACATCCCACCCTCTAAATTTATCAGAACCATCATCGTTCATCTTAGAAACAACTGAACCATATTGTGCACCATAAAATTTAACCCATAAACTAATCGAAAATTTTTCATTTTCTTGAAAATTAAATTCTTTTGATTTTTTTAATTCTTTAATATCTAAATTCGAATTAAACTGAAAAATTTCTCCCCCTGATTTAATAACATTATTTCTATCTTCAATCATATCAATTCATCTATCTTTTTATTCATTTTTCTAAATATTATCCATCCTACGACCATTGATCCTAAACTAGTAACTGTAACATAACTCAAATCTGATATACTTGGCCATGTATTATACAAAAGTGCATTATGACCCATTTCCATAATTAATGCCAATGGATTTAACCTAACCAATTGAGCAATTGACTCTGGAAGAAAATCAATTACATAAAAAATTGGAGTTAAGAAAAATAATGCTTGAAGTATAACTGTCCAAATTATTCGTGTATCTCTAAATCTTACATTTAATGCAGAAAGTGGAAGTGCAATTCCTAATGAGAATATAAACAGTAGTACAACTAACAATGGAATTACAAGACTAGTGATTGTAGGGGAAAACTGAAAAATTATAATAAATACAATTACAATTGAAAATTCTATTAACATCATAAAAAATGCAGTTATTGTTGATGAAATTGCAAAAATTTCTCGCTTAAGATAAACTGATTTTATGATTGTGGCTTTTGATAACATACTCTCTGTTGACATTGATGTACTTCTGGTAAACATGTTATACATTACAAGACTAAGAATTAGAAAAATAGGAAAATATTCTATATTGTTTAGAAGAATCGTACTAAATACTAAATTTAGTATGGATAAAATGAATAAAGGTTCTAAAAATGACCATGCAATACCCAAAATTGAATTCCTATATCTTAACTTCAAATCCATTATTGCAAAAGTAAAAATTAGTGACTTAAAACTAAGAATTTCAATAATTTCTTCTTTCATCAAATTTCTTTTTATCGACTGATTTATCATAGTTTCGTATTCTTATTAGACTAAGGCTAATTTCATGATTATTATACGCTTTTTATTGGGATTAAGTTTTAAAAAAAAAGATTAATTTGAAACAAGCAATTCATCAATTTCTTCCTGTATTGGCAAGACATGATGCAATAGGTGAAACTGTACTTGAAATACAAAAGTATCTCCTTAATTTAGGATATGACTCTAAAATCTTTGTTGAAAAACCAATAGATCAAACAAAAACATTTTCAAAATCTTTTACAGAATACAACCCACAGAAAAATGATTTAATAATTTATCATCATTCTATAGGTTCCGCATTAGCAAAATATCTATCTGATTTAGACTGCTCAAAATTATTATTCTATCACAACATTACTCCTTCAAAATTTTTTGTAGAGTATGATGAAGTGCTTGTATCAGAACTTGATCAAGGACGAGAACAATTAAAATTTTTATCTGATTCTTTTGAATTTGCAATGGCCGCATCTGGATATAATCAGAATGAACTAAACTCATATGGATTCAAGAATATCTTTGACATGCAATATTTTATCAATATGAAAAGATTTGATCAAATTAAATCAGATCAAAAAATTCTAAATTTATATAATGATACCACTAATATTATTTTTGTAGGTAGACGATCACCAAATAAAAAAGCAGAAGATATTTTAAAAATTTTTGCATATTATAAAATATTTAATCCAAATTCAAAATTGTTTCTACTTGGTGGAAGTTGGTCTGTAGAAAGATATGTCAAAAAATTAGAAAAACTAAAACAAGAATTAAAAATTAATGACAATGACATTATATCCATTGAAACACTTTCTGATAAGGAATTAAAATCTTATTTTCAAATATCTGACATATTTGTTTGTATGAGTGAACATGAGGGATTTTGCATCCCTCTTGTTGAATCCATGTATTTTCATATTCCAATTATTGCTTATAATGCAGGAGCTGTCCCTGACACCTTGGGTGGTACAGGGATTTTAGTTAATCACAAAAAATTCAGTGAAATCGCACAAATAATTGATATTTTAATGTCGAATGATTTGCTCAAAAACCAAATAATTCAGAAACAAAATCAAAGATTGCTAAATTTTAATAACGATAAAGCTATCACTTTATTAAAAAACAATATTGAATTAGTTCTTAAATCAAATTCTATGGATGATGTATAATGTCTGAAAGTGATGATGTATCAAAAATTATGGAAAATATAAAAAAACAAAGTCAAAATAACACCTCCAATTCTGATGTGACTCCACAAAACATTATCTCATTAGCTTCTATAAAATATCATGAAAAACTATCAAAATTAGATTCAAATGACTTGAAACATGTTAAGAAATTAGATTCCATAGTATCAAAAGAAGAAAATAATAGTAATTTGGATATTAACGATAAGGATTTTGGTGAAAATTTAATTCAAGCAAATTTATCATATGACATTCAAACAATAAACAAAATTGAAACATTCAAGCCAAAACCATTTAGAAAATGGGTTTTAAAATTTAGAAATCTGATTCAAAATGAAGTACGATTTGCAATTAATCCTATTGTAGACAAACAAATAAAATTCAACATACACATCACAAGATCAGTAAATGGTTTAAAAAAAATCCTTGATGATGTTGAATTAAAACATCAGTTAAGAATTGATGCTGTAGAACGTATTGCTAATGTAGAAGTAAGAAAAAGAATTGATGCTGTAGAATTAAAACATCAGTTAAAAATTGATAATGTTAATGTAGAAGTAAGAAGAAAAATTGATCTTTTATCCGTTTTTAATGCATATCACAATTATCTTAAAAGAGATCCTACCTCTTCAGAACTAAAACAATGGCTACAATATGATTATGAATCTGATCCTTTGTATGAACAATTAATGACAATTAAAAAATCAGATGAAGCAAAACATATTCTAAAAAATGATCTTAGGGTAAAAGGAATTATAATGAATGATGATGCTGTTTGCTACAAAAAAATTGATGATCAGATAATTCATTTTAATTTAGAAGATAAAAATTATTTGGAACCATTCTCAATTGATCAATTATACGAACCTGGTACAACTAACTTCCTAAAAACAATTCTAAAGAAAGGAATGAATGTGATAAATATTGGTGCAAACATTGGATACTTTACACTTTTAGCTGCACGAGAAGTTGGTCCCGATGGTAAAGTATTTGCATTTGAACCATTTCCTCAAACTGTGGAATTATTGAAAAAAAATATTGATTCAAACGGTTACAAAAATGTAGAAGTTATTTCTATGGCTGTATCTGATAGAAAAGAAAAGTCTTTTCTTGCATTAAAATCTGATAGTGGACATAATTTTGTGACATCTGCTTCAAACAAAGAATATGATTCAATAGAAATTAGTACCATAACTGCTGATGATTACTTTGATGAAAATCTGAAAATTGATTTTCTTATTATGGATGCAGAAGGATATGAACCTAAAATCCTTGATGGAATGAAAAATATATTAGAAAACAATCTCACAATGCAAATTCTAACCGAATATAATCCTCATACATTACAAATTGCAAAAACTAGTGGACAGAAATTCTTAGAAAAATTAGAAGAATTTGGTTTTAGCATACAAGTAATTGATATAGATGGACAACCTCAAAATTACATTAAAGATGATATCTTGAAAATCAAATTTCCAAATACTGCAACATTGTTTCTTACAAAACCATAAAAACAATGTCTGAAATTATATAGTATACATGAGAATTCAGAATATATGATTGATCCCACAAAACAGATTTTAGAACTATATGAGAATTTTTTGGATCGTACTCCTGCACAATCTGAAATTGATTACTGGAATAATCAAATTAATTTAGGATTAAAAATAGATGAATTATCTCAAAAAATTGAGGGTTCTAAAGAAGCATATCTTTTAAAATTAAAAAAACAAGCAGATGATCCAGAATCTGATAGTGTCAGTGTTAATCTTGATGGAAATACTTTGTTTATAGATTCTAATGACAAAGTAGCTGTTGAGACATATCTTAACACAGAATACGAACCTGGTACAACTAACTTCCTAAAAACAATTCTAAAGAAAGGAATGAATGTGATAAATATTGGTGCAAACATTGGATACTTTACACTTTTAGCTGCACGAGAAGTTGGTCCCGATGGTAAAGTATTTGCATTTGAACCATTTCCTCAAACTGTGGAATTATTGAAAAAAAATATTCTAATTAATGGATTTGAAAATGTCATAATTGAATCTAAAGCAGTTTCAAACAAAACAGACTTTGCAACTCTATTAACTGGTGGAAGTTCACTTCATAATTTTATCTCAAAGAAAAAATTTCCACAACTTACGGAAATTAAAGTTCCAACTATTACCGTTGATGAATTTTTAAAACACAAAAATATTAACATTGATTTGATTTTAATTGATGCAGAAGGTCAAGAATCACTTATCTTTGAGGGCATGAAAAATACTCTTCAATCTCAAAATCTTGAGGTTATCTTTGAATTTAATCCATTTACGTTAGAATTTTCTGATACTACTCCTAATGATCTTTTAGATCAAATACAAAAAATGGGATTTTTACAATACTTGATAGATGAAAACACTAGTTTACTAAAACCAATAACTAAATCTGAACTAATCAAACAAATCACTCCTCCACATGTTGCAAATATCTATTTGACTAGGAAACATATCACTTAGATTGAAAATGCATACGCCTCAAAAAATCATATTTGTAATCCCTTGGTATGGAAAAGATGCAACAGGAGGAGCTGAAATTCAATGCAAAACACTTGCAGAACATCTACACGAATCTGGATTGGATATAGAAATTTACACTACATGTTCAAAGCAATTTCAAGGAGAATGGAAAGATGATCTTAAACCAGGTAAATACTTAGAAGATCAAATCTCTGTTACTAGATTTAAATTAGATCAACGCAATAAACCTCTTTTTGATTCTATTAATCAAAAAATAATTTCTTTGCAAAAAATCTCACTTCAAGAAGAAAAAGATTTCTTTCAAAATAATATCAATAGTAAAGATTTGATAAATGCAATCAAAAAAGATTCTACTAGTTTATTTATTTTCATGCCTTACTTGTATGGGACAACTTTTTTCGGTTTCAAGGTTCATCCAGAACGTTCAATTTTGATTCCTTGTATTCATGATGAAGGTTATGCAAAAATGAATCTTGTAAAACAAATGTTGTCTAACGTGGGCGCAATATCTTTTAATTCTTTATCTGAAAAACAATTTGCATCTTCGTTAACAAAACTTTCTAAAAATGAAATCCTTGGAGAAGGAATCGATTTTCCACAAAAAGAGGTTGAACCAAAAAAATTCCGAGACAAACATAATCTTAATAAATTTATTTTATGTGCTGGAAGAAAAGATGAAGGAAAAAATACTCCTCTTTTAGTTGATTATTTTTGTAAATATTTAGAAAAAAATAATTCTGATTTAAAACTTATGTTAACGGGTAAGGGAACTGTTGATATACCTACAAAATTTTCTAAAAATATTATTGATGTTTATCTAAGTAGAGATGAATTAGATGATGCGTATTCTGCATCTACTATATTGTGTCTTCCATCTATTAATGAAAGTTTTTCAAGAGTAATAATGGAATCTTGGACAAACAAAACCCCTGTACTAGTTAACGAGAAATGCAATGTGACAAAAAATTTTTGTATAGAAAGTAATGGTGGATTATATTTTAATAATTATTCTAATTTTGAATCATGTTTGAATTATTTTTTGAATAATCCTGATATGGCTAAAAAATTAGGTGAAAACGGATTTAATTATGTTAAAAAAAATTATGAATGGAATACGATAGTGAATTCATATGTTGATTTCTTTCAAACAATAAAAAACTAATTCTTTACATAATGGTTATTTTGAATAATACTAATGAATCTTGCATGCATTCCAGCATATAACGAGGAAAATAATATTGCTGGTATAATAAAAAAATCATTACTCCATGTAGATCAAGTAGTGGTGTGTGATGATGGCTCCACTGATGGTACTGCAAAAATTGCCAAAAATGCTGGAGCTGTTGTAATTTCTCAAAGTAATCAGGGGTATGGTGCTGCCATCTCTACTCTATTTGATTATGCTAGAAAGAATAATGCAAAAATTATGGTTACATTAGATTCTGATGGGCAACACAATCCTGACCAAATTCCGTTATTGATTAATGCAATTACTACTCATGGTGTGGATGTGTCAATTGGCTCTCGTTTTTTAGGTGACAGTGAAGCATCAGGGTATCGTAAGGCTGGAATTAAAATTATTACCTCAGCTGCAAACTATGGAACTAGTTTGAAAATATCTGATTCCCAGTCGGGATTTCGGGCATATTCCCAAAATGCAATTAATGCAATTCATCCCACTGAACAAGGAATGTCTGTCTCTACAGAAATTTTGCTAAAAATATCAAATAAGGGATTATCTCTAGCTGAAGTTCCAATATCTATCACGTATGGTGATGACACTTCCAAGTATAATTCCGTATCTCATGGCGTATCCGTACTGATGAACACTTTAAAATATGTCTCTATAAAACACCCCCTCAAATTTTATGGTGTACCTGGATTATTTTTAACAATTGCGGGAATAATTTTTGGTGGATTGTTCCTAGATGTATATCTTAATGATCAAGTTGTATTTTATGGTTCTTTACTTGGTGCTGTAGTATTGTTTTTACTTGGTGCTATACTGTCTGTTACTGCAATTATTTTGTTTTCAATGGCTAATTTGATTCGAGATAACAAATAGCTATTTCTAATACCTTTTAATCTAATCTCTGTAACATGATTTTATGAGAATTTTCATTACTGGTGGAGCTGGATTCATTGGAACTTATTTGTGCAAAAAATTACTATTCCAAAATCACACTGTAACTGTTTTTGACAACTTTGAGAATTCATCTAAAGCTCATTTTACATCAATATTTGATGATTCTGTTACTGTAATTTCAGGTGACATTACTGATCACTCTAAACTATCCTGTTCTATGAAAAATCATGATGTTGTAATTCATTTGGCTGCAAAAATCAGTGTACCTAATTCCATAATTAATCCAAAATCTACATTTGACACAAATGTAAAGGGGACTCAAAATGTATTGGATTCATTATATCATAACAAAATAAATAAAATAATTTCCCTATCCTCTGCTGCTGTATACTCTGAATCTATATCAAAAATCTCAGAAACTGATTCTACTGTTCCCTCTTCTCCATATGGTGCAAGTAAGTTGGAGATGGAAAAAAAAATCAACCACTTTACTGCACATTATACAATAGAATCTGTAATTTTGAGATTATTCAACGTGTATGGGAGTGGGCAGTCTTTTGAATATGCTGGAGTCATAACCCAATTTAAAGAAAAAATTAATCAAAATTTACCATTAATTATTTACGGTGATGGTCAAGTCATACGAGATTTTATTTACATAGATGATGTGGTTACTGCAATAATTCTTGCCATGAACTCCTCTAAATCTAATACCTATAACATTGCAAGTGGCACTAGTACTAGTGTGATTGACTTGGCTAAAACTATGATTACACTATCTGGAAAACCCCTTGAGATTATTTTCAAACCTGTCAGGGATGGTGATATTTTATCTAGTGTGTCTGATGTATCTTTGGCAAAAACTAGTCTAGAATTTACCCCAAAAATTTCTCTAAAAAAGGGACTGGTACAATTTTTATCCAAACAATGAATTTAATATATTGCGAGAACTATTCTAGATTGAAATGAAGTTACTTCTCATCGGTGTGATTCTTTTGTCCGTATTTGTTATCCCTGTAGCGTTTGCTGAAATTCCGTACATTTTTGTCCAAATTATTCACAATGATTCTGATGGAAATCTTTTAGCATATTTGCAATCAGACAGGGTATCTGATGCTAATTTAGATATGATTAATGAAATGCTAGATCATGAATCTGCACGTGGAGTTGATCCCATTTATCAAATTAATGGAAATGTCTTCCAAGTGATTACCCGTGAAAATACTCTACAATTTGATTCACCACTAATGTATGCCAGCACTGACTTGATAAGTAGTGAAAATAATGTTATCTTGAGATTACCTCATGATGGTCTTAGAGTGTTGCCTGGTGATTCAATTAAAATAATCTGGATTTTTTCTAGGTCTGTTTAATTTTTGGAAATAACATTCCTACACCTACTGCAAAAAATACTATAACTGGAATGAATCTGTATGGCTGATTTGTTTGGTCTGAAATTCCTACAAGTATTGGTGCACTGAGTAATACTCCTGTAATTAGTATGGATATGCTGTTTGCGTGTTTGTACTTTTTTGATGATAAAAATAAACCAAAAATTAAAGGAATCAAAAACAAGATTGTGATGCCATCTAGTCTCATCTGAAATGCAAATGATGCAAAGCCTTCCCAAAACCTGTCTGTCTCAAATACTGTTAATTTTTCTGACACTTGAGTTCCTAAAAATATTACACTTCCTGCAGCTAGTAAAACTATCATACTGCTTATCATGATAATTTTTTGATTCTTTGAAATATCTGAATTTAATATAAAAAATATTGACATTGGTGCAAATATCGCAGTTAGCATCTTACAAAAAATTGATATCCCAAAAAGAACAGGTGATGCAATCCATATTTTTGTTATTACATACAATGACAAAAGATAAAACAAAATCCAAAAGTTTGAATACGTTGCAGATGTATCAAATGACAAAAATATATTACTTTGTATGACTAAAATTAAAGAAACCAATCCAGCAAGTCTGTTTTTTGTAATTGCTTCCGTAACTAGATATGTTAATATCAATAATATCGTGCTTGCAAAAAATGCAATTACTCTAAAATCTCCAAATACTTTTTCAGAAATTAACAATAATACATATCTCACATGTGGTTCTGCAAGTGAGTACTGATTCCCACTAATTGAATCCAATCTATTCTCTTTGACTGATGTGTTTAGTCTTCCTTCCAATGTAATATAATCATTAAATTCTTCATTTTTTTCAAATTCTGGAATTGTCATAATTATGTATATTGATAGTATTACAATAATTGTAATAATGGTGACTTTGTTTGATGGTTGAAATGTTGTCACTTTTTTAAATGCAATGGAAATCTTTTCAGGATACTTATTTCTCAAAAAATATCCTCCAAAAATTACTACATTAGTGAAAATTAATAATTCTGCTAGTGGTCCAGTTTGAAATTGATCCTCTTGATGTTGAGCAATTCCTAATTTTTCCAACTCACTAATTGAGACAGTTTCAGAAATTAGTGCAGGAAATATTACTGAAATTAAACTGATTGCAGATATGATAATTGCGAAAATAAACACACCCCATGATACTTTGGAGAATTGTTGCAGCGACAAGTTGAATTTATTATTGATATGTCTGATTTATGTGTGCAATAGAGATACTGTGGTATGTTTTGAAAGAATAGCAACTTTCAAATGATGATTCTCCACCACTATTGATACTTCCTCCAATACCTTGCTCCATTATATCTCTGCAATCTGTAAAGTCAATTTACCTATCCAGTGCATTCCATTGACTTTATCAAGCAGCAGCTGGACACTTGGAATCTTTTTTATACTTTCTGACAAGCCAGAGAGAAAATGATACCACAGAAAATGATACCACAGAAAATGATACCACAGAAAATGATACCACAAAGGACTACACTGCCACACAGAACACTGCAAATCCTTGATGTAATTATTACAAGAACCGATCTAAATTATACATGGTATAATGAAATAATTTTAATAAATCGATCCTAGGCATGAAATTATTACAATATTGTACAATTTGTGGACAAATCGTCCATTAGTATTATATACTAATTTTTGGCAAAAATAACTAATAACA
>ENA-OREN01000909-OREN01000909.1-marine-metagenome-genome-assembly--contig:-NODE-909-length-38227-cov-7.039292_pt1 | contig 38227 bp, 28 predicted proteins | sample MGYA00248624_ERZ508555 | MGnify/ENA primary metagenome ERZ508555 (study PRJEB26222, sample SAMN06267773) | marine metagenome | isolation source: Saanich Inlet, British Columbia, Canada | place... | reverse complement strand
AAGTTTTATGTAGCATATTTCCAAACTTTTTATAAAATTATAAGCACTATAAAAACATCCGGGACGGTTCAATAAAAAGAGATTCCGTAGAAAATAAATAATATAGCGGCAAAAACACAACATATTGTATTAAATCTGGCAGTATGTACTATATATTGTGCTTATAGTGGTTTTGTAAGTTGGTATTTTTTTAAATTTTTTTTTTAGGTACTGTTTAGTTATGGGAAAGATTGTTGCAATCTGCATAAGCACTAAAAAAGGTGTTCAGAAGAAAGATATAAAACAGTGTAAGTTGGTTGAAGGTCATGGTTTAGAAGGTGATGCTCATGCCGGCTCCTGGCACCGTCAGATCAGCCTGCTTTCTAAAGAGGGTAGGAAGTCGATGGAAGATAAAGGGGCAAAGCTCGACTCCGGTGACTTTGGAGAGAACTTACTGACAGAGGGTGTAGATTTTTCTCGCGTAGAGGTGGGCAATGAGTTGCAGCTTGGAGAAGATGCGTTGGTGAGGGTTACGCAAATTGGCAAGGTCTGCCACGATAAGTGTAATATCTATTACCAGGTGGGTGATTGTATCATGCCAAGGGAAGGTATATTTGCGGAAGTATTAAAGGGTGGCGAAATTAAGGTTGATGATTATATAGGATTCATAAATGATAAAAGCAGCAGTTCTGACAATTAGTGACAAAGGCTCAAGAGGCGAAAGAGAAGATAAGAGCGGAGAGGTGATCAAGGAGAAGCTGGGACTGATAAAAGCGGAAATAGTCACCTACGAGATCGTGCCTGATGAACGGGACATCATATCCGAGAAACTCAGAAGTTTCGCTGAAAGCGCAAATTTAATACTGACTACCGGTGGAACTGGAGTCAGTCCAAGAGATGTAACACCCGAAGCAACAAGAGACGTAATTGAAAGGGAGTTGCCAGGCTTTTCAGAAGCGATGAGGGCGGAAAGTTTTAGGGTCACACCAAGATCGATTGGATCAAGAGCTGTATCAGGGATGTATAAAGATACGTTGATAATTAATCTTCCCGGAAGTCCAAAAGCGGTTTCAGAATGTTTGGGGGTTATATTGGACGCAATACCACATGTTATTGAGGTGGCAAAGGGAAAGGTTTCTGATTGTGGTAAGGATGTACACCACAGGCATCATAAACATAGCAGTTAAACAGTTTTTATAGGTACGAGATGACATTTCAGGAAATCATACTAAATCTTCAAAAATACTGGTCGGACAAAGGGTGTGTAATAATGCAGCCTTACGATATAGAGGTTGGAGCAGGCACATTTAATCCGTCAACCTTCCTTAAGGTTCTTGGCGATAAGCCATGGAAGTGTGCTTATGTCGAGCCTTCAAGGAGGCCAACTGACGGGCGTTATGGTGAAAACCCAAACAGGCTTCAGCACTACTATCAGTTCCAGGTAATCATAAAGCCTTCACCAGATGATTCCAAGGCATTATATCTGGATAGCCTGCGCACCCTCGGAGTTGATTTGGTCAAGCATGATATTCGATTTGTAGAAGACGATTGGGAATCACCTACATTAGGGGCTACCGGCCTTGGCTGGGAAGTGTGGCTCGATGGTATGGAAATAACGCAATTTACCTATTTCCAGCAGGTGGGAGGTATAGAGTTGGATGTGATATCGCTTGAGCTGACTTATGGCCTTGAAAGAATAGCGATGTTTATCCAGGAGAAGGAATCTGTCTACGATTTGGAATGGGCAGAGGGGTATACCTACGGCGATGTGCATAAAATAGATGAAGTGCAGTTCTCCAGATACAATTTTGAGGCCGCAGATACATCCATGTTGCTAAAGCAATTCGACATGTACGAACAGGAGTGCAAAAAATTACTGAAAGATGAGATCGTTATACCTGCATACGATTACGTTCTGAAATGTTCTCATGCATTCAACTTGCTGGACGCAAGAAAATCAATCGGAGTTGCACAGCGCACGAGGTATATTGGGCGAGTCAGGGGTATGGCAAAAGGCTGTGCAGAAGGTTATTTAAAATTGATCAACGGTTCAGAGCAAGAGGTTGAAAGCGTGGATGCTTAGATGGGATTGAATATTCTATAATATTTCCAGCCACCAACTTCAAGGCCTTTCACCTTTTCCTTTTCTTCTTCTTTGCGGAAGGAGATGTCTTTTCTGGCGATACTGTGGCTCTTTTATCAGGACTATCTGTTGTCTGTTTCATCATGACCTTTAGTTTACCAACAATATTTTCGAATTGATTATTATCGGCAAATTCAATAGAAATTCTTCCCTTTCCGTTTTTCTCTACTATAGAAACCTTTGTCCCTACAATCTTTCTTAGCCCATCTTCCAGGTCCAGAATATGTGGAGACTTAGTTGTAAGTGGCTTCGGTTTGCCTCCAGAAGTCTCCTCCGTAGAAGGCAAAGGTTCTTTTTTGCCAGAAACGATTAGCTCTACATCGCGAACCGAGAGACTGTCTGTTGCAATCTTTTCGCCCAGTTCTATCTGTTTTCCTTGATCCTTAAGAGATAGAAGGGAACGGGCATGTCCCATTGAAATTGTTCCACGTGAAACAAATCCCTGTACCTCTTTGGGCAGATCAAGCAAGCGAATGGTGTTTGCTACAGTGGATCTGTCCTGCCCGACCTTTGTTGCTATCTGTTCTTGTGTCAGTCCAAAATTGATTTTTAATTCAGAGTAAGCGGTGGCTTTTTCCATGGGGTTCAGGTCTTCTCTCTGAATATTCTCTACCAATGCCAGCTCAATGGTCTTGAGGCTATCAGCTGTCTTAACGATTGTGGGGATCTCTTTTAGTCCCAATTGTGTTGCTGCTCTCCAGCGCCGCTCCCCAGCTATTATTTTATATCCTTTGCTTGTAGGGCGAACTATGATTGGTTGCAATATGCCATGCTCTTGTATGGAGCTTATTAATGTCTCCATTTGGGCTTGGACAAACTCTTTGCGTGGCTGTGCTTCATTTGGTTGAATATCCGCGAGCTTGACCCGCATAATTTTTTCGCTTGCTTCGATGCCAATCGCATCTCCAAGTAAGGATTCCAGACCGCGCCCAAGGTTTTCTTTATTAGCCATTTTTTTCTCTTTATTTGAATTTATGTAAAAATATTCTTGTTTATATAAGTAAAGGTACTTAGTATCAGATTGCGTTATGAAGTTCAAGGGAAATTATAGGAAGGTCAATAAAAAGTAGTGGGGAATCAGTAAAACACTTGCTGCATGAGTGTGGAAGTTTTTTTCTTGATATCTGGAAAGAGATTAGTATGTTTTGTTGTGTGGTTGAACAACGCTATAATCATTTATGGGGAATTCAATGTTGCTATGTGTCATTCCCATGAAGATGGAAATTTGATTTGATAGCGGCAAAAACAATAAAGTCTCCGCTGTATTTGAATCTAAAGCCTTGCCTGGAAATTACTGTTTTTAAGGTGTGTCCGTTAAACCGGTGCCCTTCAATTTTGATTAAGACTAATAAATAATGAATATACTTGCTCCGCTAATTTTTAGCAGTTTCAGGGAAATTGTAAGACAGCCTTTCTACTATCTTATTCTTCTTTCGGGCTGTTTTATAATTTTGATCTCTTTTGCTTTTGCTTTTTTTGCATTTGGAGAAGAGGCCAGGATGATAAGAGATATGGCGATTTCGACTATAACGATTGGCGGCCTACTGACCGGATGCCTGGCGTCTTCGATTCTGGTCGCCGGTGAATTTGAAAGGCAGACGGTATTGGCGGTACTGTGCAAACCCGTATCAAGGGTACATTTCATTTTAGGAAAATATCTGGGAATTTTAGCGGCAACTTGTCTGTTAGTTCTTTCTCAAGGCCTTGTGCTGGAAGTGGCGTTAATAATTAGAAATTATAGCACTGTTCAGAGTGGTCTAACAAATTTTTCGGATATGATCGATTTCGTCTGTATTCTGGGTATCTGTCTCTCTTTATTGCAAATATTAATTCTGACGGCGATCTCCCTTGTTCTGTCACTCTATCTTAATACTATAGCAAATTTGACTATATGTCTGTTTTTCTTTATTTTCTGTAATACTTTCAGTTATATGCTACCCATTCACATCGATAGCCATGCGGGCGTAAACGCAGTTGCTGCCGTGTGTTATGCTGTGTTCCCAAATTTTCAAACCCTGAATATGACAGTGATCAATGAAGTCGTTGCCATCCCCTCATCACTATGGCAGGAAAGCAACGTAATGCAATATATTGTATGCGTATTGATACATAGTACAATATATTGTGCGGCTGTTGTGTGGTTGGCGATTTTTCTCTTCAAAAGAAAAGAGATTGCCTGAAAAATCTCTTTTTTCCACAACCTATATTAAATAGATACGATCTAATTGACATTTTTTCAGATTTTGTTTATATATAGGTTTGCCGGAAAATTATCAATAGTTGAGGGATTGACTACCCCGTTTCCCCTCTTTACCCTTTCTGAGCGAGTAGTTCAGGCGGGAAGGTGAGGAAATTGGGTAGCTGGAAACCGATTGAGTATTCTTCAAATTATAGAGAATTTTGTTTTTATTTTTAACAAACAATTAAGTGAAGCGTAGGAAGGTAAATTATAATGACAGTCGAAAAGATGGAATTTAAGACGGAAGTAAAGCAGATCCTCGATTTAATGGTACACTCTCTTTATTCCCACAAAGAGATTTTTCTTAGAGAACTTATCTCCAATGCGTCTGATGCTATTGACAAGGCGCATTTTGAGTCTTTGACAAACAAAGAAATCCTTGAAGGCGAAAGTGATTGGAAGATTAGGATTATTGCAGACAAAGATGCCGGAACATTGACAATCAGCGACAATGGAACTGGCTTGACTAAAGACGACGCGATTAAGGAACTTGGGACGATTGCTCATTCAGGTACAAAGGAGTTTCTTGCTGTATTGAAAAGTAAGGAGGTAAAGGATAATCCGGAATTGATCGGCCAATTTGGCGTCGGATTTTATTCAACCTTTATGGTTGCAGACAAGGTAACCGTCATTTCAAGAAAGGCTGGGGCAGGCGATAAAAAAGGTATTAAGTGGGAATCCGGAGCAGACGGCTCCTATACGGTGGAAGATGTAGAAAAAGAGAATAAAGGTACTGACGTAACCCTTCATCTTAAGGAAGATGAGAGAAATTATCTTGAAGAGTGGGAGATCAAGAGTACCGTCAAGAAGTATTCTGACTTTATCGAACATCCGGTAGTAATGGATGTTGAACGGGAAGAGGAGAGCAAATTAGACAAAACTAAAAAAGTTAAAGTTACGGAAGAAGAGACTCTGAATTCGATGAAGGCGATCTGGCTTAAGAATAAATCGGATATAACTGAAGTCGAGTACAATGATTTTTACAAGCATGTCTCTCATGATTTTACCGATCCGGCAAAGGTACTCCATTATAAAGCAGAGGGCGCTTCTGAGTTTACGTCACTTCTTTACATTCCCTCAATGAGACCTGTTGATATCTACTATAAAGAGTACAAGGTTGGGCCAACCCTTTATGTCAAGAGAGTGAAGATAATTGATTATTGCGAAGAGTTGATACCGCCGTACCTGAGATTTGTAAAGGGAGTGGTGGACTCTTCAGATTTGCCATTAAATGTTTCAAGGGAAATACTACAGAACAACAGGCAGATCGACGTTATAAAAAACAGTATCACAAAAAAGGTGCTTAGTACTTTGAGTGAGATGAAAGAGAAAGAGTTTGATAAGTACTTGAAATTCTATAAGGAATTCAGCAGGATACTGAAAGAGGGTGTCCATATGGATTTCGATAGACGGGAGACTATTGGAGAGCTTCTTCTTTTTCCTTCCACAAAAGCGGAGAAGGATAAATACCGATCTATTCCGGAATATGTTAATGATATGAAGGAGGGTCAGGAAGAAATCTATTACATTACCGGATCGTCACTGGCTGAAACATTGGAGTCACCATACCTTGAAGCGTTTAAGGAAAAGGATTACGAAGTCCTGATTATGCTGGAGGATATTGACGATGTTATTATGAGTAGTTTTGAGTACAAAGGAAAGAAGTTCAAATCTGCTATCAAGGGTGATGTTACTCTGGATGAATCTGAAAAAGAGGAGAAGGAGAAGGCGGGAAAGAAATATAAAAAACTACTGGATCTTATTAAGGATCGTATTGATGATGTAAAAGAAGTCAGGCTGTCAGGGAGGCTGAAAGATTCTGCATGCTGCCTTGTTGGCGATGAGGGAGAGATGGATCTGCAGATGGAAAATCTCTTGAAGTCTATGGGTCAGGCGGTGCCGGAAAGAAAAAGAATTCTAGAAATCAATCCATCGCATCCGATCTTTGAGGCCATGAATAATATATTTAAAGAAGACAGGAAGAGTAGCGTTTTGGCCGATTATACGGACCTTCTTTATAACCAGGCGTTGTTGCTGGAAGGATCAAAACCAAAAGACTCTGCTGCCTTTGCAAAGATTATTTCCAAGCTTATGGTAGAAAACGTCCAGCATGTAAAGGCATGAGAGTATTAATACGTTTATACAATTTTCTATGTGTGTTGGAGAGGGGCAGTGTGTGGAGACGGTGTCTTTTGGGTTGGAGTCCAGTGGGGTAGGGTTGCTTAGTTGCTCCACAGGGAGAGGTTCTCAGTTCAGCATTTCCGGTATGCCAGTGTGAATAAAATGTCTGGCAGGTGTTACACTCAGGTTATACTGATAATATTGTAAGTCGTTAAATTGATTGTCGGTCTCGCTATTATCCTCTACTACCCTTGTAACTTTTGATATTATTGTAGGCTTTATTGATTTCAAGTGCAAGCTCCTTGGCCTTTTTCTGAAGTTCCTCGCTCAGGTGAGCGACTTTGTCCGGATGAGACTTGGCCATCTTTTCTTTGTATGCTTTCTGCACTTCACTCAGTGGAGCGTCAGAGCTGACATTGAGTAGCTTGTAAGACTCATCCAGGTTCATAGGCCCATTAGATCCAGCATTTATATTAGTTTGTGACTTACTTCTGGAATAATAGCTTTTCTGGTTCTTTTGGTTTTTGAACTTTCTCCAGAAATAGAATAAAAAGCCGGATGCAATAAGGTCGTCGAAAACAAATGGAAATAAGTCAAGCGGACTTATAATATAAATGATTAATATGATTATTAAGAAATAAAATTTATACTTGTTCATAATGTTTTTTGATTAAATGCGGAGCAAGAACTTTTGCTCACATTGGAATCACATTGATTGTTTCACGGGTTATGCTGTTATATCAAAGAAAAGCCCGTTGCCCTGTTCAATATGGTTTAACCAGGTTGTAAATTCCTCGTGAGTAATATTAGTCTTTTTTGTCTCCTGAATTGCCAGGCTTTCATCAACGATTACTATATCAATAAAAACCTCTTCTCCCTCTTGATAAACACGGAACCGGTAAGGTGACTTATCTCTTTTCAGAGTGTCATTAGCGAGCTTAGCGGCTTTAGATAATTGTTGAAAGTGGTCTCCTGCTTCGTCCTTATGCTTGTGCTCCTCCTGCTCCTTTTTCTTACCAGGTTTAAGAGGTGGTTTCTGTGGAATTATACGAACAGGTTTATTTACTCTGATTTCGTCTCCCATGATTTTCTCCTTTCACCTTTAATGGTATCCGTATTTTATAAATTCTATTTTTTTATATTTTTCATTATTTATTGCGGAAAGAAGTAAGTATCGACATTATAAATAAAATAAGCCCTGAGATGATATTTTACCTACTAAGATCATTGGCTTATAGAGATTTTGAAAATACTTCTTAACGGTTGAGTTGTTGGGCATTGCCCCAGAAAGGCAGTACTCTTTTTTGCCGGCAATAAGCAGGTCAAACGATCGATATTGTCAGATGCTCATTTACCGATTGCTAAATTTTAAAGTTATGTATTTTTTATACTAAAATACTTCTGAATAAGGGTGGCTAAAAACTTTTTATTACCGGAACGCCGGGTAGAGTCGTTGCAAAACAATAAAGTCTTATTGCTGGTGTCCAGGATAACAGGTATTTCATGGAAACCAAGTTGGCTTTTACGTTTTTGCTGGATCCATTGTTTCGCATCGTCGTCAATACACGATGATATGAGGAGTGGAAAACTTGCGGTAATATTGTTCATGTGTGTTGGGATATTCTTATGGTTTTTCATTGCGTAGCTCAGTGTCATTTTGGAGTAAGCAACAGCGAACTCCATGCTTACTTTCTCCACAACACCCATAAAAGCAAAGATGTTTACTTGCGTTGTCTTAAGCCAGGACATATTAAACTGTGTGCCAGTTGCTAAAAGGACATCAAGGTAATCAAATTTTTCTTCTTTAAATCTGAAATCATCCTGCTTAAGTTGTTCGCAAATAGCCGAAACGTGTGGCTCCTTTATCAAGTTTGTTTCCATGGTTTATTTTCTTGTTTGGGACTCTGGAAAAAAAGTAAAGTTATTATAATCCAAACACCTAAAAGCATATCCTTATTTTTTTTTAAATCAAGGATTGTTTTTTTCTGCTTCGATTATACAGAAATATCTGAAAGGCAGTTTTATTTTAGCAATAATATTTTAAATTTGCCTATCAAACCGCAATTCTAATTTCCAGTTTAACCGGTTAAAATGTCTGATTGGTCTTTGTCTATTGTTGCGTCAAAAAGCCCCTCAAAGATATTGAGAAGATTCTTTTTATTCATTTTCTTGTGTTCATTTGTCAGAAGGGACGCTACATGTTGTTTGATATTTATTAAGGAAGATCTGTATTGGTGAATTAATCGAGCCACCTCCTGAATCTCTAAATACATTTCCATTATGTTATTTTCCGGGCTACTTATGGTACAGCGATTATCCAGCCATCTCCAGTTGCATACAAGATCCAGTCTCTTCTTAATAAACTTATTCAATAAGGTGTGAAACCAAATACGATAATATTTTCTATCAAAAATAACATAGGCAGGTGTGCCCCAATGGCCTTCGCATGATGACCATGTTGATATACCAATGGAAGATATTGCTTTAGCAAAACGAGCTATAAATGGTTCCAAATCATACACACGTATTTCAGGTAGATGTACAACTTCCTTAAATTGACTGAATTTGCCATACCAATCCCGTTTCCAATTTAACCGAAATTCATCGATGGGAATTACATGAGTAAACAGCTCATGCAAATATTTTATATTATCTATATCAAATAGCCGTGTGTCGATATTGTCATAGTATGCGTGTCGATATCGAGCTGCATCATCTTTGTCCTCCTCCTCTATGGCATCAAAATGAGGTTTATTATAAATCTTTTTGTAGTTAATATCTTGTAAAGCTTCCAGGAACTCACAATCGTCTAAATGTGATTCCTTGCTTAGTCGCACTATGTCAGAACTACTGTCTCTCTCCAATAAAAATCCACGAGCTGTAAAGATTTCGTAAAAGCGGTCTGAGTGTTTGCTTTTTCCAGCTGTCACTTTTTCAACAAACTTCTCTATTATTGGTTCATTCATTATTTTTATTTAAAAGGAAGGGTTTTAAGTTTTTCAAGGAACAGATCATTCTCTTCCTTTTTTCCGATCGTCACCCGAACATAATCAGACAGGCCTGGGATTGTGTGGAGACTGCGAATACGAACACCGGATTCTGATAACTGTTGAAAAATGTCGGACGGGTTATTTACCTTAAATAGAATAAAGTTCCCTTGAGATGGAATAAAAGAGATTTCCATTTCTTTGAATTGATTTGCTATACGGTCTCTTTCCGCAATAATAATATCCGCAAACTCTTTAAGGTGCGGCTGGATAAGGTCAAAGTGTTTTGCTATTACCAGTTGGAGACAGCTTAAATGGTATGGTGCAGTAAAAGTTGCTTCCATTGCATTGATAATATCAGGGTGGCCTATTCCATATCCCAGCCGAATTCCCGCCATGCAGGACTTTGATGTCGAACGGGCGATAAAGAGATTGGAATGCTCCTCTAAAAGATGAGACCATGTTCTTTTAGAAAAATCGACATATGCTTCATCAACAAATACTAACGACTTTTTAGAAAGTGCTGTCTCTATCACCCCTTCTTCCGGAAAAGTCCCGGTTGGATTATTGGGAGCAACGATAAAGATAATGTGATGCTCTGTCTCGTTGATGTGGTCTTTTGTCGGAGTTTCTTCAGCGGAAAGTTGTATTCTGGTTATATTTGTCTGGTTAAATCTGGCAGCATGGGAAAACATCGGGTACGTTGGTTCGAAGATCAAGGCGCTCCGTTCATGTCCTCCTGCAATAAGATAGATACCCTGTATGAGCTGATCACAACCTATCGTAAGTATCAGGTTTTCCGGTGGAAACCCTATTGATTTAGCAAAAGCCTCTTTTGCATCAACATACGCCGATGGCTGTGGGTATCGATTCCACTGATTCTCCTTAAGCTTTTCCAGTAGTATCGCCTTGATCTCATCCGGCAGGTCGAAAGGAGCTTCGTTTTGATCCAGCTTTGCTTTGTGTGGGAGTTCAGAGACGGTAAACGGAGGCGAAGAAGATACATCCTTTCTTAATAAACATTTTACCGCGGTTTCCTGTTTCATTAGTTTGAATATATAGAGATTTGAATATTATGTATTTACATGCAAATAAGATGTAGTGACCTAAACTATTGCATGGTCATTGGCCGACATTTCCTACTGAAATCTCGAATAAAAATATCGATTCGGGATTATATGAAATATACCCTTAAGGAGTAAATAATAAACTATATTTTCTCTTGCTTTAATAAATAATGTTTGATAGTATTTTTAAGTCTTTAGTACTAGTATTCTTTTATATGTATTGCATCAACATTAATAACATTAATACATTTAATACCATTTACGCAGTTATACCATATATTTCTTAGTTGAGAGGCGGCAAGGTACGTACCTTGCCGCCTTTTTTTATTGTTTTTTCTATGTAGAGGGGGGTGATTTTCAGTATGCCAAACGGAACAGTGAAGTGGTTTAATGACTCAAAGGGTTTTGGTTTTATTTCTCAGGAAGACGGAGATGATGTCTTCGTACATCATACTTCAATTCAGGCTGATGGTTTTAAGAGTCTTTCAGAAGGGGATAATGTAGAATTTGAGATCGTTAAAGACGAAAAGGGCCTTAAGGCCTCAAATGTAGTCAAATTATAAATATATTATAAAGTACGCTCATATATTTTCCTGTAAAAGCTGTCGAGATAGGGTTGCATATAAAATATAGAGTAATTGTAAAATATTGTAATAATGAAGACGTAAAAGCCTCCAGTATCTGTAAAATGATATTGGAGGTTTTTTTGTAAATCTGCATAATCAATATTGTGAGGTATTTAAATGTCTGAAAACAACCAGAGAGAAACGGCATACGCTTTCAATAACAGTGACATTATTGCGACGTACGATCTTGACATGGATGTCTGGCATCCAAATCGTAAGCACATGGCATTAATTGCATGTGAAATACTGCCTTTTGATAGTTCTGAAAATATACGAATTCTAGACCTTGGTGTGGGTACTGGTTACCTTACTCATAAAATTGTTGAGACATTTTCCAATGCTTCTGTTGTCGCAATAGACGCTGCAGAAATGATGATCGACAAGGCAAAGATAAGACTTAAGGAACAATTGGGGCAGATCACATTCAAAACAACAACATTTCAGGAATTACCTGATAAAGTAAAAGACGTTTCCGGATTGGATGCCGTAGTTTCTGCTTTTGCACTCCACCACTTAGAAAGGGAGGAGAAGCTGAAACTGTTTCAATATATTCACTCCATACTCAAGCCAGATGGCTGGTTTATTAATTGTGACATCTTTAATGCAGTCGATCCAGCGAATGAAGCATTGTATAGACGTTTACTTTACAAAGGGACACAGGAGAGATCTCGAAGCCTGAAGAAGGAGGAGAAATCTTTGGATTACATTGCTTCGGAATATACATCGAAGGAAAAAAGGGATGGTGATAATCCCCTTTCCATTACAGAAGAAACTCAACTCCTTACAGAAGCCGGGTTTCGCATGGTAGATTGTTTCTGGAAAGAGTATAGGGAAGCGGTATACGGTGGTACGAAATAGATTTTAATTACGGTGCGCTGTTCTGCCTCTTATTTTTACTGAAACCTGAATTGTAGAGATGGAAGCTTATTGGTTCCATAATGAGATACGTACAAGAAAAGGTATTCACGGATGTAGATTCTTAAATCCCACCCTCTATGGTGGTTTTGTTCAAATTCCTCAAGGATCTGCCCTGCACCCTCGATTCCGAGGCCTTCCTTTACGGTAAAATAATAATCTAGTGCTAAATCCCATTCAGGATTTTTGGTGTAGGTTACTCCAAACTTTTCTGCATTTTTCATAACCGGAGAATACTTGGTCAGATCAAAAGTGCCGAAACCGATAGAGTGTACGTGTTCTCTGTTATCTTCTAAAAACTGCATGGAAGATTTTGAGTCTTCGTATGTCTCACCGGGAAATCCAAAGAAACCCATCACGTGGTTCCATACACCATGCCTGGAAGAGAATTCCAGGCTCTGTTGGATTTGCTTAGTTGTGGTTGCCTTGCCCATCAATCTGAGCACTCTTTCACTTCCGGTTTCAAATCCCATATGCAGAAACCTGCACCCAGAACTCCTGGCATCCTCCCACACCCTGCTGTCCAGTAAGCTCTCTTCAAATCGTAGATGTGTTGACCATGAAATTTGCAGATCAGATTCAATTAGTTTTTTCGTTAGCTTTTTGAATAATGAAGGAGGGTAAGACTCATCTGGAAAGTGAAAATGGTTTACATGGTAACGGTTTTTTAAATAATTAATTTCCTCAATAATCTGGTCTATGTTTTTGGCCCTATATCCTGCGGTGTAACCTTCTCCATGATCACAAAATGCACACTTTCCCCAATAGCACCCTCTGGTGGAAAGATAAGAGAGGATTTTATCAGGAACAAAATATCTATCAAGAGGGAGGCCATCAAAATCTGGCGGCGGCAAGGTAGACATGTCCTCTGCAGTAGTAACTGTAGATGTGTGAATTCCAGCAGAATCTTTATATATGAGGTTGGGTATTGTTGAAAGATCTTTGTCTGTCCCTATTGCATTGATTAACTGTAAAAATGCAGTCTCTCCTTCATACATGATAACAGTGTCAAAAAGAGAGAATAGATTGGGGATTTCTGGTAATACGTCGCGTAATCGTGTAACCGTGTTTCCACCAATAGTGATATGAATGCCGGGAAACTGTTCCTTTATCATTGAGCAAAATGTCATGGAAGAGAAGAGCTGTTGGCTCAGGGCAATGGAGATTCCAATTACATCAGGCTTTTCCTCTTCGATAGCAGGTTTGAGTATGTGGTTGTACACATCTCTGTACACATTGACTTGAGAGTCCTCAACTGCAGCAAGAATTTCGTGTGATATAAATAATTTATAGGTTAAGTCTGTTTCCATAGGGGGTATACAGATTCTTGCCGGAGAATAAACAAGGGATATAGTACGCATCACTTCATGAAAAACGTTCATAGCCCATTCCAACTTATCCACATTATAAAATTCCTGTGAACGTACTACGTCTTTGGCGGACTCTGCCTTTTTAGCAAGCTTGGTAATGTATGGCTGGGTACATTCACGAAGAGCTTGCCGTAGTTTTTTTACTTCATCAGTAAGGCGTTGCTCTCCCGATAACTTATTCAGTCTATCCAGTTGTTTGGGGACCTTCTCTAAAATAAGTTTGAGGCAATTTTCGCTGAAGAACCACTCATACATTTCGAGGTTTACGTCCTTTTGGACAACACTATGTCCGGCTTTCCTTAAAAAAGCGGTTAGAGTTGGCAGACTCAAATATGGTTTGGATGGGTACCAGTCAGGGGGAAATATCAGCATCACCTTCTTGCCGTATTCCTGGGAAGAACAATGTGCATGTGGTTGAATATTTTGTCCTTTTGAGTAGTCAGTTCTCATATAAAGCCGACATTTCTATTTTTCTACTTTCCCTTGGTAAATTGATGGTTAAGAGATCAGGCTGTATTATGGAGTGGATAACGTTCAGGGAAAATAGATTTTCTAAGATGAATGGAATGATTTTGTAAATGATCCTGGTCCTGCTTATTTTTAAAACATTTAGGATCTGTCCAAGGTTTCATATTCCTCATAGAGGGACTCTTCTTCATTACATATTCTTTTGGTAAGAGCTGAGAAAAAAATTTCAAAATCCTCAGATAGTTTGTCAAGTTCCACGCCAGAAAATCCTTCAGAGTATTTTTCAAAGAATTCTCGTACGGTTTTTGAAACGTTCTCCATGTCTATTGCAAATAACTCTAATGTGTCTTTTATGCTATTGCTATGCTCAGCTTCTTTCTTGAGAGCGGGATAAAGTTGATCATCCTCCATCTCAAGATGCGCAAGCAGACTCACTTCTAAAGACATTAGCTTGTCTTGTCCTTCTTCAGAGAGAATACCAAGCTGTTTTACTTCGTTGAGTGCAGCAAGGATTTCAGAGTGTTCCTTCTTAAGTTCTTCAATCAGTATTGACATTTCTTTTCTCCTGATATCTTAGAATTTAACATGACTATAATGCAACTTTCACAACAGAAGTAATTATTTAAGTATTGTATTAAAACTACACTTTAGATTACTGCATTGTCTTGAGTGCGAAGCATCACTGGTCTTGTATCACAAAGTTTGCGCCATCATCTTTTGATGGTATGTAAGAGCCGATAGGGCATAACACCTTACTATCTTTGTCACAGCGTATGACAAGCTTCCATAACGCGTCAAGACCCTCTTTCTCATGTTCAGATTCCGGAATAATTTTGATCCTGGTGTCGCTTTCCATTGAAATTTTCATTTACAGTTCCTTTCCGTTTTTATCTTGTGTAGATTAGTTAGTTTTGTGTTACATCTGTTTCCCCATTGTACTGAAGATAACATCAATTTCAATTAAAATTGTCATCATACAGACGAACTCTGAGGAATTAAGGAAAACATAACAGAGTCATATATCATGTCATGTACAACATGGCGGTTTCTATGGATACCTTCCCTAACTGCACCTGCTTTTTCAGCAACGCGTTGGCTGGCCCTGTTCTGTACAGCCGCAACTATCTCAAGACGTGTGAAACCAAGTGTTTCAAATCCAAACCGGCTGATGAGTCTCACTGTGGCAGTCGCAATGCCTTTCCCTTCCTGACTCGTCCTTACCCAATAGCCGAGGTTGGCAAAGTTATGCTTTCGGTTGATTTGATCGATGGCGCAACCGCCAAGAAAGGTATTGTCTTTTACATTAAAAATGACGAAGTCATATTCAATGCTCTCTGCCCACATCTGGTGTCTGGAGTCAAGCCAAAATTTACAGTCTGATATAGAGTAGTCAGGATGACACCATGGCGCCCACTTTAACATCTCCTGCATTGATTCCTGCACACCTTCGCTGATTACGGTGGCGTCTTCCGGTTGACAGGGACGTATGATAATATTTCCGTCAGTAAGTTCTACTTTATCACTCATTATTTAGTGATAATAAATTGGTACAGTATTTAAGTCAACAAATTTAAGGGGAAAGTTTGTAGGGTATTTCTGAATTGATCGAGTATAAGAAATGCAGATAAATAATGAAAAGAATCAGAAAGAATATAGATAGGGTGAATAGCATTCTGGCAAGGACCGGAAGCCCATCTTACATATCCATTAAGTGACGTAAACTACGTGGGATTTTAGAATGGTTTATATGTGTTGCAGAAGCAACCTTATTTTGTGATTGTACTTTTGCTTTTGCTATCAATCTTTCAACAATTGGTTTTGTAAGATCTTGTTTAACATTAAGGTCTCCGGGGTTTTCCTGTACAAGATTCAGGTAGGTTAATACAAATGCCGCCATGGGATCAATCGGCTTTACAAGGGTTGGCTCTGTCTGTTCAGCAGTCTTGAAGAACTTAAACCTCCCTTTTCTCTCTCCATTTTCATCTGTATATAGTTCCACAATTGTATAACAGCCTTTTACCGTCTTAGACAAAACTCCATCAAACAATTCCAGAAGTGCCTCTTTTTGTGTGCTCAGATGCTCGTAGCCTTTTTGATAATTACCTTGCGAATCCAGAGCTCCCGCAATTCTGAACCATCCGTGGAATGATATTTTCTTAAAAAATTTCTTTATCACTCCTCCATATATTATTGGCTCTGCTATCTCATTCTTTACAAGGAAATATAGCTTTGGCATATTTGCCGTGTAGCTGAATGATTTGATATCTGAGTTGTAGATCAGATATTTTATAAACGCTCTGTCCTTGATAGTATATTCATTGATTTTATGGCCTAGTTGTCCCCACTGTTCTATTACGTCAGATAATTGGCATTCGGGGATTTCCAACATCTTTACAGTAGTGTATCCGTTCTTTTTGATATTTGTATGTTCTGAAATCATGCTGCCAGCCTCTGTTTGCCTGTACTTGATTTCTGTTATTGCTGTTTGATACTTAGTGGGTATTGTAGCTGTCGCCGCATAGATTTGTGCAGGGCCTATGTTGATTACAGGGGAAAGTGGGTTTACCGGACTTATCATAAAGCTTAGTACAATTACGCTTATATAAAAAATGCGTTTTGTTCTTTGCATACGTACCGATCTCCACATAAAAATTTGTTTTGTTTATTAAGCAGTAGGTGTTGCACTAATAACATTTATCGGCATCATGAAGAATAACTTTAGCTTTTTTCTGGATTATTATTGTAATGCAGAAAATTATTCAGGGGAAGCCCTCAAAAGCTTTGTGATATGGTAGCCTTCAAGGGCAAGTTGGATGAAGAAAATGAGGTTGTTTTATACATGAGTGCTCTTGTAAGTGCTTCCGGTATCACAAGTAATAACAATAATAGTTTTATGAGATACCAGCCAATAGTCTAGTTTTCTGCTGTATCAGATTCCAAGTTCTTTTCTTTTCTTCTGGATGTGGTTAATCATAGCCTTTGCTGATTCTTTGGGGTCGATTTCTATAATTAAGGTACTTCCTGTAATATTTTCCAGCTCTTTTGTGAGCAAGTTGATTACGTATGGAGATCCTCCAAGTTTGGGGGTTACTCCGATATGAGTGGTTATTCCAAGAGAGATAACGCCCATATAGATGGCTGCTGCTTTTTCAACAACGTGCTCGGCTGCACTTGCCACAAGCGGGAGTTTGTCTATTGATGTGTCCAGATAGTCAGCGATTGCAGAGGCCAGTACCGCACATCTGGAATTATCAACACATGAACCGAAATGAAGGATTGGCGGCATAGCCTCGTTCAGGCCTGCAGCCTTACCAAGGGTTTCAAGAACTCCTCTCAGCGAATCACCGACCAGATCCATTGCTTTCCCGTTCAGCAAGCCATGCCTTGCACAACCAGTTGCTGCACAACCAGTTGCAAGTACAAGGACGTTGTTTTTAAGGAGTTCTTTTGCCATGGTTACAAAGCTCATGTCAGTCTGGATTTTTGATGACAGGCATCCCGCAATTACTGCTACGCCTTGAATAGAGCCATCAATAATCAAATCGACTAATGGTTTCAGTGGTTCTTCAGGGTTTAACTTCTTAAGAACCTGAATCAATGCTTCAGTAGAGAACCCTCCCATTAATTTGTTCCCTTTTGCTTTTGGCAGGAATACCCTGTCAGCAGAGCGATCTTTGTAAGCGGAAATGGCCTCTTCAACAATCTGAGTAGCAGCCTTGTCTGCATTGTCCGGTGTAAATTCAATATAGGTGTCATTGTCCATTCTCAGTTCCGGCATGGTGGTAATTAATCTGGTATGAAGAGATTTTGTCATGGTTGAAAGGGATGGATACACACACTGCACGTCTACGCATACGGCATCGACAACTCCGGTACCGACAACAAGCTCCTGCATGATAGTGCTGCCAGCCATGGGGATTCCGAGTCGCATCAGTACCTCTGTGCCAGTACAGCAGGTTCCTACAACATTTATTCCCTTTGCTCCTGCTGCTATGGCTTTTTCCTCCAGTTTGTTTGCATAATTGATAACCATTTCTGAAAGTACAGGTACGTGGCCGTGGACGAGAATGTTGACCTTCTCTTTTTCCAGAACGTCCAGTCCGATTTTGCCTTCTTTTGGTGTGGGAACTCCGAGTAGAATGTCTTGAAGTTGTGTAGCGATGTAAAGTGCCAGTACGTCCATTGTTCCAAATTTCAAGCACGACATAATTAAGTGATCGGTACTGCTCATCATTCCCTGGGCGGTACTGTGGATTCCCTGTACGATTGCTTCTGCAGCTCCTTTTTGAGGGATGAGGTTTGCTTTTACGAGTTTATCAATATTCGTTGGTGCAAGAGCAAGCGCAAAGCTCATTGGCCCTTCTCCAGGTCCAACGAGATCTTCCATCGCTTTTTGGCCAACTTCCTTTGCGATATCAAGGGTGCTTTTCTCACTTGTGTCGATGCCCAGTTCGGTTGCGACAGCGTTAAGTTTAGCTTTGTCCTTTATGGGAAAATTGTCAGAACCTTCAGCAGCCTTTACAAAGAGCTTTGCGACGTGAATTGCGTGGCCAATGTGGGAGCTTGTACCACGCAAAACGGTCTGCAGGAACATTCCGGCAACCATATTATCAGCGGTTTTACCACAGGAGGATCGCTTGAGATTAGGAGCTGCAATCTTTGTATGAAATGATATCTCTTCTCCTCCCAGTCGGCATGGCCCTAGATTGCAGTTACGGCAGCATAGCCCATGACTTCCAAAAGAGCATCTATCCTTAAGTCCAAAGAGACTAGAGTCATATGCCGCCTGTACATCCCAAACCGTATCTATGCCTTTTTGGCGTAAAAAGGCCACGGTTTCTTCGATTTGCTTATCAGCGATCCCTTTTCCGCGTAACTCTTTTTCCTTTTTCAACCATTTTTGCATTTTATTTTCCTCTTATCGAAACCGTAAAAACCTCATTTATAAATTTTAGGTTCAAGTTTTTACATATGTGATGCGATCTTATAGAACATATTCCAGTCGTTTGGAATTTTAACAAAACACTTTTTGAAAGTCAATTTTTCGTAAAGTTCCAGAGAATACGTGAAAATATTAAAATTGATGCTTTTAATTTGCAATCTATTTTTACTGTTGATATAAATAACCATAGTACCGATCTTCACTTTTTAAGTAGTTGATTGGGAAGAAAGAATACTTATAACTATACGAATTGACGAGGTTTATATACTTTTTTAAGTAGATTAAAGAATGAGTAATATTAACAAAGATGAACAGGTGGAAGGTAATACTGAATTCATAAAAGACAATAGTATCGACTTCAAAAAAATAGATGATCCTTACATCCTGGATGCCTATATACCAGAGAGTTTTGATTTGCAGGTCTCTTCTGAGGATGGCCTTCAGTTGGCAAATAGAAATGAGTTGAGACATGTTGTTGGAATTGTTGCAGCAAGGGCTTTAAGGTATTTCAGCACTAACGGAGAGTGGTTTAATATCTTTCGCGCAAGACGTATGGCGGTCTGGTGGTCCAGGCACATTTACAATAGTTTCAACTGGTGGAAGGCTTATGTCGTAAATGCCGAGGGAGAGCGGAAAGATATGCCAATGTTGTATATCGGCGAAAGGTTTGGTTCTGAAACTGTGCATAAGGATTGCGAGGCAGATATCGTGCTTAGTGCCTTTGAGAACGACCGTAGTATTGTGGATCCGGAATCTGATGGAGGAGCTGTCTTTGCCGTTGGTTATAGTGAAAGGAAGGGGTTGTTTAATTCACCTGATATGCATTGTGTGAAGGCTATCATAGGAAACAGATATAAAGGCGCAGGTGTGAATATAACGCATGGTATTACAAAAAATCTGAAACTTATGGCTGAAAAGATGTTGAAAGATAAGGGCGAGAAGGTCTCTCTACAGAATATTGATGATGAAATACGAAAAATGAAGATTGTTGTTCTGGACAGGCTGAGACACAAGAAACTCATAAAAACCATTAAGAATCTTGGGGCAGAAGTAATTCTTGTTAAAGAAGATGACCTTACTCCCACCTTTGCAATAGCGAGGGATGAAATCGATATGATCATAGGAGTGGGAGGTGTTCCCGAAGCGGTTCTGAGTGGAATAGTAGTAGCACAATTGGGCGGGGAAATGACGTTGAGGGTGTTACCATATGGGGTGGCAACGGAAGAACGTCTTTTGGGGACGCTAAAGCATTGGGACTCTTTTAAAAAAGATGAAATTGATATATTGAAGAATTTTAAGATTGTAAGACCCGGTACAGAAAAAGAGGGAGAAATACCATGGGATAGGGTTTTAACATTAAAAGATTTGGTTAAGGGGAAAGATTTAGTTTTTACTGCAAGTGTCATTAAGAAGACATCGTGGATAAAGCTTCCTGACGGGAAAGAGATTCCTGGAGTAAATATTAATTCGGAGTCTGGAGATATTAACGTTTACGTTGTTCGTGTTGCAAACAATAAAGTTGAGATTGTTCCTGTTATTTATAAGACAGTAATTGGGAAATATTTACAACAATATAGAGATAAACAAGGTGTAGATGGCGAAGCGGATGTAAGTTCACTCGTTCAATTAGGAAAGGCATATTCTGAGTTCGGTTTATTTGAAGAGGCGAGAGATTGTATTCAAAAGGCTAAAATATGCAATGGTATCAGCGATGATATGATACAGAGATGTAATTCTGTATATGAATACATTTCAGGATTAGATTTTCTTACAAAAAAATCTTTGCAGACGCCAAAAGAGATAATAGGGCATTTTGAAAAGTCGGGCCATTTAGATGAGGAAGAGAAGGAGAGGCTCAGGCCAAGGAGAATGGTTAAAAGGTTTTATGAATACCAGGGGGATAAGGACTACCAACACAAACAATATGAAGAAGCTCTTGAACACTATAAAAAAGCTTTAGAGTATAGCCCGCACGAACTAAAACTACATCGCAAAGTGAATTCTATCCAGATGAAAGACATGATAGAAGAATATTTTAACCGAATTGATAAAATATATCAGGGTCTCAGTTATAAAGCCACAGAGGAGTTGGAAAAATGTAAACTTGGAGTAGCTCTGAAAGTTTTTTACGACTACAAAAGAAAGCTAAGCTTTTCCTGTAGAAATCCATGGCTTATTTTCCTGAGAAGAACGGTTTTACATGGAGAAACGCCCTCATATAAACTGGCTGTTCTAATCAAGTTGCTGAAGTTATATAAAATATTGAACCAGCTGAGTGATGAAGAGTTGTCGCTATTTTTAAATACAGAATTTGGCATCAATAAAGAAGAGATAGGTATTGTTGTAGATTATAGGAAAAAGCATGAAAAATTTCATTCTGTTAGCGAACTCTATTTTGTTGAAGGGTTGAGCCTGGAAGGCCTGTCAAAATTGCTATTTCCGAAAGTAAGGATAGAGAGTCAGAATGAACTGGAAGATTCTGAGATTCCTATGAGTATTAGTCTTGTTGAGGCGGTTGAACGAAGATACCGAAATATTCTGGAGGAACTTAAAGATGGTGTCAAGAAGGAGGCACAGGAACATTCATATGCTGTGGCAGAAGCGTATCACTATGTGGGTCTGGCACTTTATGATGTGGGCGATGATGAAGGGGCGAAAATCAACTATGGAATGGCAACAACAAAATTCAATGAAATAATAAATAAGTTTACTGGCATAACACCCTTTAACGCACAATGTCGAATTGGAAATCTATACGAAGAGTTAGCGCTATTATATGAAGATGAAAAGGTGGCTTATTACAATAAAGCGATGGATGCTTATACCTATATTATAGAGGAGCGGAGATCAAATATAATGTTTGGTTATATACGTGACTTGATGGCAATCAAAATATGGCAGACTAAAGAGAGAGTCAATTGTATAAAGAAAGAGTTAAACTTGTTTGATTCTTAAATTCTCAATCAATATTCATTTCAGTATCTTTTTATTTAATTAAAGAGGTAAGCTCGGTTCTTATCAATCAGGCTTTTTCATTTCACTTTCTGGTATTGCAAGATACTCAAATCCTGTGTTTACTTCTTTTTGTTTAATACAAAATGTCGATAGATAATTTAATTCGCTTAAAAGAAAAAGAGAGTCGTAATGTTATCGGCTTGATGTCCGGTACTTCTTGTGATGGCATTGATGCATGTCTAGTCAAGATAACCGGGAATGGTTTATCAACTAAAGCTGATATTCTAGGATTTGAGACCTACCCTTACGAAAATGAGATAAGGGAGTCAATATTTGAGGCTTCTCATAGAGAATCCGGAACCGTTGACAAAATTTGCCAATTGAATTTTACATTAGGTAAGTTGTTCGCCGATGCGGCCAGGCAGATTGCCGGAAAGCTGTCGATTCCTCTTTCAGAGATAGACATTGTTGGATCCCATGGACAGACAATTTATCATGTTTCCTCATTTGACGAGAGCAATAATAAGGAAGTAAGATCAACACTTCAAATAGGCGAACCTTCCGTAATAGCCCAGGAGACGAGAGTAACCACTGTCGCAGATTTCAGGACAAGAGATATTGCGGCAGGGGGGGAAGGAGCGCCCCTGGTGCCATATGCTGATCTTATTTTATTCGGAAGTGATGAGCTTGGCAGGGCAATACAAAATATTGGTGGTATTTCTAATGTTACGTTTTTACCTGCTGGCGGAAACATTAAAGAGATAATTGCCTTTGATAATGGGCCGGGAAATATGATAATTGACCGATTTGCCGAGATCATAACCGACGGGAGATTAAAGTACGATAAAAATGGTGAGTTAGCTTCAAAAGGCAAATTGAATCAAGATTTGTTAGGGCGGCTGTGTGCTCATCCATATTTGTCTAAACCTCTACCGAAATCAACAGGAAGAGAGGATTTTGGTATTCAGTTTTCTGATGGTTTATATAAAGAATTGAAACAGGATAACATAGACGTTCATGATGCTATTGCTACAATTACAGCCTTTACGGCTAAGGCAATATCAGATAGTTATAGAAAATTTATTCAACCATGCTGCAAAATAGACGAGATCATTGTAAGCGGTGGAGGCGTAAGCAATCCTGTCTTGTTCCAATTCCTGGAAGATTATCTTGTCGATATAAACATAAGAAAGACTGATGGCTTCGGAATCCCTTCCGATGGAAAAGAGGCGTTGGCCTTTGCTATTCTTGCCAACCAGACCATAAGTGGAAATCCGGGCAACGTTCCATCTGCTACAGGCGCAAAGGAGAGTGTTGTCCTGGGAAAGATAATTCCCGGAAAGTAAAATTGAATATAATTTAAAATAGTTCTTAGTATAATAGCAGCGCGGAAAGAGACCTAAAAGTTTTAAAACAATCTACAGGATTGCTCCAGCTAAGCGGTGATTGGTGTTCACTTGTAGAACAACATAAAATTACCATGATAGTTTATTAACAAAAGAATTGAGGAAAAGCTAATGAGTAATACATCTGAAAAAATTATCTATTCAATGATGAAGGTTAGCAAGTCTTACCAGAAAAAGATCGTGATCAAGGACATATCACTTTCCTATTATTATGGCGCCAAGATCGGTGTTCTGGGGCTAAACGGATCAGGAAAGAGTTCGCTTCTGCGCATTATGGCAGGTGTTGATAAAGAATACAATGGAGAGGCTGGACTGTCTGATGGATATACAGTAGGACACCTTGAACAAGAGCCGTTAGTTGATTCAGAAAAAACCGTTAAGGCTGTTGTGGAAGAAGGCATGCAGGAAGTTGTAGATATTGTCAAAGAGTATAATGAAATCAGCGAGAAATTTGCCGAACCAATGTCAGATGATGAAATGAATAAACTTTTGGAACGTCAGGGTGAGCTCCAGGAAGAAATTGAGAAGCAGAACGCCTGGGATATCGAATCACGACTGGAAATGGCAATGGATGCACTGCGTTGTCCTCCCGGAGATACGCTTGTCAATGTTATCTCTGGGGGAGAAAAAAGGCGTGTTGCATTGTGCAGGCTTTTGTTGCAGAAACCGGATATCCTTCTTCTGGACGAACCGACCAATCATCTCGATGCGGAAACCGTTGCCTGGCTTGAACAGCATCTTAAGCAGTATGAAGGTACTGTGATTGCCATAACGCACGACCGCTATTTCCTTGATAATGTAGCAGGTTGGATTCTTGAGCTTGACAGGGGGATGGGTGTTCCATGGAAGGGAAACTACTCTTCCTGGCTTGAGCAGAAACAGAACCGCCTTAAACAGGAAGAAAAAAGTGAGACAGAACGGCAGAAAACCCTGCAGCGGGAACTGGAGTGGATCCGTATGTCTCCCAAGGGGCGCCATGCAAAAGCAAAGTCACGAATTAGTGCCTACGAATCACTCCTCAACCAGGACACCGCTAAACAGGAGAAGGACCTTGAGATGTTTATGCCGGCGGGTCCACGGCTTGGAACAGTAGTTATTGACGCGGAAGAAGTGAGTAAAGCTTTTGGAGATCGTATCCTATTTGAGGGAATGTCGTTCTCTCTTCCTGCTGGAGGTATTGTTGGAATTATAGGGCCAAACGGTGCGGGCAAAACAACACTTTTTAAAATGATAACGGATCTGGAAAAACCTGATTCAGGTACCCTTAAGGTCGGCGAAACCGTTAAACTCGCTTACGTAGATCAGGGACGTGACACTCTTGATCCGGGAAAAACAATATGGGAGATTATTTCAGGTGGCAGGGACACGATTGAACTTGGAAATGCAGAAGTAAACTCACGTGCCTATGTTGCTCGTTTTAATTTCTCGGGATCAGACCAGCAGAAAACGGTAGACGTACTTTCCGGTGGTGAACGCAACCGCGTTCATCTTGCATGTATGCTCAAGGAAGGCGCCAATGTCCTCCTCCTGGACGAACCCACAAATGATCTGGACGTCAATACCATGCGGGCGCTTGAGGAGGCCCTGGAAAATTTTGGAGGTTGCGCGGTTATTATTTCTCATGACCGTTGGTTTCTTGATCGTATAGCCACGCATATGCTTGCATTTGAGGGCGACAGCACAGTCAGATGGTTTGAAGGAAATTATTCAGAATATGAAGAGGACAGGAAAAAGAGATTGGGAAAAGCTGCCGATCAGCCGCATCGGATGAAATACCGGCACCTGACAAGAGAGTAAAAAGTTCAAACCTGGATGCGGCTTTGCCGCATTAGGGATCCCTCGCCAGGCGGAAGCCCATGTCGCTAAATTTTTTGATGCTAGGAGGCATGTTGTTACGATCAGTTGTACGTAGAACCCTGCCTTTACTGCGCCAGCCACCTCCTCTTAAAACACGGGTTTTTCCATACGACGGTCCTTGCGGATCTTTACTGGGACTGGTTTTATAATATTCCTTGTCATACCGGTCTGAGCACCATTCCCAGACATTTCCCATCATATCGTAAAGGCCAATTGCGTTTGGAGTTTTTCCTGCCACTGCATGTGTGCGACCATTGGCAGTATAGCCATACCATGTATATTCTCCAATTTTCTCTTCGTCGTTGGTTCCTGCCCACTGTTCCTTCAAGCCGCCACTCCTTGCTGCGTATTCCCATTCAGCTTCAGTTGGGAGACGGTAATTCATGCCTGTCTTCTCATTCAGTTTCTTTATAAACTCCTGAGCATTATTCCAGCTCACTCTTTCAACCGGGCAGTCTGCACATTGAAATTTAGCAGGATTACTACCTGTTACATCTTCCCATTGTTTCTGCGTTACTTCAGTCTTTCCCAGGTAAAAATCACCAACGCATACCGTATGAACAGGTTTCTCATCACTGGCTCCGGCGTCAAAGATGTCACCCATGTCGAAACATCCTCCTTTGACATACACCATTCCATCTTCAGTTTCACTTACGGCCTCTACCTTCTGTTGTTTTGATTCTGATGTCCGACGCGTTTTCTCTTTCTGTTTGTTCTCAGCATCCACGACCAGTGTAATTGCATCTTCGTAATATTCTCCTTCTCGTCCTACTAATGTAAGATAAATAGTAAGACTTGATAACGCGTACTCATAGCTTCCCGTTTTATAAAGAGATTTACCGTAAAGGTAATGAAATTCTCCGGGCAGGCTGACTCCCAGTTTCATCGCTTTCTCAAAACTCTGCACTGCGTCTTCCCATCTTCCAGCTTTCATATTCTTTGTTGCAGAGTTAACTAATAAATCCAGTTGTACTTCCGGTGCCAGTTCCTTGTCCTGTGCAAACACGTCTGGCATACTGGCAACCAGTACCGTTACTATTAACGCCAATGAAAAAATAGAGCTGATTGTGATTTGCCTGATATATCCAGTTCGAATTGCTTGCATTATCCGTGAATCCTCCTTATAGGTTTTGCAATATGTTTTAGACACGCGACAATCTTAGTTTTTACAACCCGATTTGTCAATTAAATAGGCACATATTTAAGAGTTCTGACGTCTCTTTTGCAAGCCTAATAGCTTATGAATAGACTTTAGTATTTCTAATTGTTGCTGTATGAAGTGTAGTATGGTAATATTTTAACCAGTACTTCTCATTAATTTCCTTCATTACATCCTTATTTATCCTGATAAATCCTGTCTGAAAATTATATGCAAGAAAGATTTTTAGTCCTGGGAAAAGCCGGTAGCGGCAAAACACATTTCGTGCTTCAGAAGTTTTTCCGTTATGTTGAAGAACACAAAGAAGATAACGTAATCTTTATCCTGCCAACTCACAGCCAGGTTGAGCATCTCAGGGACCATATCTTAAGGACCTCCACATATAAAGGTTATCTTGACACAGGGCTTGTCACCTTCTCCGGACTGGCAAACAGAATACTTGATCATTCTGATAACTCACCTCTGCGGAAACCTCTAAATGAAGGTGAAAAGGACCTGGTCCTATCAAGCATCCTGAAAGATACTAATACCGGTTATTTCTCAGAGGTCTCAGATTATGCGGGATTCAAAAGTGCATTGCTGGATTTTATAAGAGAGATCAAGGAAAATTCACTTGATCCACCGGCCTTTGAGGACGTACTCAGAAAAGTTCAAACCGGCAAGAAACATTCGCCCCTTAACCTGAAGTGTAATGAGCTGGTAACGCTTTATGATCGCTATCAACAGGCACTGAAAAAAAACAGGTTTCTTGATAAAGAAGATCTGTTAGCGCAAGCTCAGTCTCACTTGAACAAAAATACCTTCTCTGAAATCGAACTACTATTAGTAGACGGTTTCCACGATTACACGCAGCTAGAACTGAAAATTTTAGCAAAATTGACATCTCTTGTTCCGAATGTTTACGTTACACTTCCACATCAAACTACTAATCCAGTACCGCCCGCTTTCCAGGTTTCTCACAAAACATATTCGAGGCTTACGGGATTAGGTCTCCAGGAAATGAGACTTGATGAGAACAAGAGAACGACCAGCCAGATGTTAATGCACATTGAAGAGAACGTATTCACTCAACCTGATGAGCAGGCTCTACCAGACTCTGGTACGCCATTGCAGATTACGGCTGCTGCCAACATGCAGGATGAAGTGGAACAGATCGCTCGCAGAATAAGGAAACTGACTTATGCAGAGGGATACGCCTTCAGTCAAATTGCCGTAATATTCAGAAACATTGAAAAGTATCAGGATCTCGTCGAAGATACATTTACAAGGTTCAGCATTCCGGTAAGAATCTATGGTAAAAACCCCTTAAAAGAGAATCCTCTGATTAAGGCCATAATGAATACCATAAGTGTCTTTATAAATAAGTGGCAGGATAAGGCGGTCTGGAAGGTTTTAAAATCTAACACAGGCATAGACATAAACCTGATCTATAAATTGGAACAGGAATACTTAATAAGAGGTAAAACAGACGATTACAATAAGTGGCTGAAGCTTGTCTCGATTCCCGAATTAGAACCTGTCAGTAATTTTCTGAAACAGCTAAAGGGGATTTTCAGCAAACTGGAAGGCAAACATGCATACAGTCATTATTGTGACTGTGTTATTGAAATTGTAAACATGTTTTACATACCGGCGTTCGTACCATCAAAAGAAAATCATAATCTGGAAATCGCAGATATGATGAAATCAGATGCGGGGGCATTAAGAGAATTTTTCAAAATCCTCAAAGATACTATCGTGGGTGAGCTTACAGGAGGCAAGGGGACTCTTCCATTTGAAGAATTCTTACACACGTTTGAATCACAGGTGGACTTAACGATATATAAGAAAACAGACAGGCGAAAAGAGGTAGTTAATGTTATCAATGTTCTGGAAGCAAGACAGTGGGAAATACCTGTGGTATTTGTCGGAGGCTTGTTGGAGAAAGAGTTTCCACGGCAGGTACGAGAAAATCTCTTCCTGAAGGATTATTACAGAAGCAGGCTTAACGCTACGGGAAAGATAGTTCTTAGAGAAGCCAGTGAGAAGATGGCTGAAGAGAGATACCTGTTCTACATAGCCATTACGCGTGCAAAGGAGAGGCTTTATCTGTCCTATCCGTCAGCGAACAGTAACGGCAATTTGACACTGCCCTCCTTTTTCCTCTCTGACATACAAAAGTTATTTTCAAAAGAGGTACGAAATGAGATTACAATCCAGAGAAATCTTTCAAGCATAATTCCGGAACCGGAAGAGATATTTACCTCAACCGATTCAAAGAACTTTGTCTATTATCATCTTAATAGTCCACGTGTGTCTGAAAGGGAACAATGCGAAAAAGAGGTTGCGTTGTGGCTCTACAATAACAGAGAAGATGAATCATCATTCAGAGAAGAGCTCAGTACGCTAACAGCGTTGATAGATTCCTACAACAACCTGAAACTCAAATTATCTGATAAAAGAATAATAAAAAAGATTAGTGAAACTAGCACCAGGTTTTCACCTACAAAGTTGAAAGACTACGCACAGTGCCCTTATAAATATTTTGGAAGTACAACACTGAATCTCAGGCAGGCCACCACTAAATCCCTTGATTCAAGAATGCAGGGAGGCATCATTCACAAGGTCCTTGAGGAATACTTTAAAGATACGAAAGATATCATAAAAATATTTAATGACGTATTTAAGCAAAAAACAAGGGGGATGATTATTGGTTTTGATGAATTGAAGATCAGGAATGAGATGATTAAGACACTTCCGGCATTTGAATCTATGGTACGCGATTCTGATACATCAACATTCAAGCCTTCCATGTTTGAAGTTAAATTTGGGGATGAAGAGATTGAAACTCTGAAGATCGGTGATAGCAATAACGGCGGTATTGAAATTTCCGGTAAGATTGACAGGATAGATATTTCAGAAGTGGATGGAGAAAAAATAGGTGTAATTATTGACTATAAATATGGACAGACAGAATTCAAGTCAACAGATCTGGAAGAGGGTCTGGATTTGCAACTGCCCATTTACCTGCTTGCCTTGAGAGAGGTGTTTAAGATTGTTCCAGTTGCCGCTGAATTTTACGCATTGAAGTCATCTAAAAGGACGGGAATATATAACCGGGAATTGATCGATAATCTGAGCCTCAATATAAAACCAATGAAAAAGTCACTTTCTGTTGATAATAAAGAATTTAACAAGATGCTCAAAGAAGCAGAAAATCATATTCTGAGATTTTCGAAGGAGATCCGTAACGGAAGGATTGAACTTGCTCCGGCAAATATAGACTACTGCGGTGAAGGAAACTGCGATTTCGCAAACGTCTGCCGTATTGATAAATGGATGGTGAGTTGATTAAGGGATTGAAATATTTCACGCAGAGGCGCAGAGGTCGCAAAGGAAAGAATGGGAAATTTAAACAAACAAAAAATAATAATTTTTACCCTTTACCACGCTTAGCGTAGCTTTGCGCTCTTCGCGTCTTTGCGTGAGGAATTACTAATAACAAATGACCAATGACCAATGACTGACAAACTAACCACTTCACAGCAAAAAGGTGTCACTATTACGGATAGGGACCTCTGCGTTGTTGCAGGGCCGGGTTCGGGGAAGACGCGTGTTCTTGTAGAACGATTTGCAAATCTTGTGACCACCAGTAAGGCCTCGATTGACGAAATCCTTACCCTCACTTTCACTGAGAAGGCGGCAAACGAGATGAAGATAAGAGCGGCCGCTTTGTTCGAACAGAAGGGAATGGAGCAGGAGCGTCAGGAGATAGAATTTGCATATCTTTCCACCATTCATGGTTTTTGCGCCCGGATACTCAGGGAAAATGCAATAGAGGCAGGTATCGATCCTCAATTTCGCGTTATGGACGAACTAGAATCCGGAAGGCTGAAAGATCAGGCACTAGAAAAAACGCTCAGGGAGAGGGCAGATGAAAAAACTCTTGATACATTCCTGAACGATATATTCTGGAAGCAGACGGATGCAAAAAAAAGCCGGTTGAAGTCATTCAGAGACAATATGATACAGCTCTATGAAAAAATCAGGAGCGCTTGTGTGCCGATTGCAGAGACAGCAAGCATTGATGATTTGTCATCGGATATTTCAAGTTCTTGTCACAGGGTTGAGGAACTGATAAAAGAGGTAGAAGGTATTTCCTCAGATAGCAAACTTACGCCTAAAACCAGAGAAAAAGTGGAACACGTTTTGGAACGATGGAACGCTTCAAACATGCAAAAGGAGATAGAGAAACTTTACGGAAAGAGAGACAAATCTCCTCAAAAAGACGAGCAGGTCCTTGCGCTGTTGAACTGTGTTAAAAATATTCAGAGTTCCATAAATCTACAGGTATCAAAGGATGTAAAAACCTCTTTGGCTGCTCTGCGTGATGAACTGAAAGTTCTTATAGGATTACTCGTAGAGGACTATTCAACAAATATCAAGATGATGATAAGAGATTTTCTCATGAATTTTGATATTGCATACTCAGAAAGGAAGAAGGTCGAAGGTCTCATCGACTTTACCGACCTTGAAGTCAAGACGATAGAGTTACTGGAAAATAGAGAATACATAGCCAACGAAATAAAACGAAAGTTCAAATACATATTAGTTGATGAATTTCAAGATATAAGCGGATTGCAAATGAAAATAATGGACCTCATAAGGAGTAAAGACAATTTGTTTATTGTGGGTGACGCCAAGCAATCCATTTATGGTTTCAGAAATGCGGATGTTGAGATTTTTCAGGATATTCAGAATGATATAGATCCCGGGTCTTTAATAAGCCTGAATGAAAACTTCAGGAGCAGGCCACAGATACTGGATTTTATAAACCATATATTTGACGACTTGTGGCCGGAAAACTCAGCCCGCCAGGATAGTACACAACAGCTAAAGCCGGGAGCAGAATTCTCAAATAAGTCCATCCCTTCAGTTGAAATAATTGTTGCTGAAGGAAAAGATAAGACAGAGGCCCGGAAATGGGAATCTATGGAGATAGCAAAAAGAATAAAGGAGATTGTTGATAAAGGTGAGATCAAGATAACAAACAGAAGAGAACGGGAAAGGAATATCTCCTACAGAGACTTTGCTATTCTGTTCCGCAGTACAACAGACATAAAACTTTATGAACACAGCCTTTCACATCTTGATATACCTTATTATGTTGTGAGCGGAAGAGGTTTTTATAATACGACAGAGATTACAGACCTGATTAACCTCTTGAAGGTCATTGAATCACCCCTTGACGAGATAAATATGGCGGCTGTGCTGAAGTCTCCGTTTGTCGGGATAGATGATGATGCTTTGTTCAGGCTGGCAGATCATGTTCATCGCAGTGATGAAAAGCAGCTACTCTACCAGTCACTAGATGAAGTTAGCTCTATAAAAGAGATCGAGGAACATTCGCGGGACAGGGTTGTCCGATTTACTCAATTCCTGAATGAGGTACAAAACATTAAACCCAGGACCTCATTGTGGAAACTGATCTCCTTCATCCTCAAGAAAACGGAATTTCAATCAAAGATGTTTCTTTTCTCAAATGGAAAGAAGAGGTATGCAAACCTCAGGAAGCTGGTCGAACTATGTAAAACCCAGGAAGAGTTCGAACCCCTGGAATTAAGAGATTTTATTGAGATTGTAGAAGGTTACAAGTTCAGAGAGATCAGGGAATCCGAGGCGCCGGTAGAATCAGAGGAAGATGATGTTGTTAAGATGATTACAACACATTCCGCGAAAGGATTGGAATTTCCGGTTGTTATTGTTGCCGATACTGACAGAGACAACTCAAGACCACCAGACTATTTTGTATACTCAAAGAACCATGGAATCAGCTTTAAGATAATGAACCCATCAACCAATGAAGCGGAAGAGCCCCTGAGTTATGAACGAATTAACGATGAAACAACACAAAAAGAGTTACAGGAGTCAAAACGCCTTCTCTTTGTTGCTGTGACAAGGGCACAGGAACACTTGATACTTTCCGGGGGTATTAATAAGGGTAGGGCCAGGGGAGACAGTGACAAAGGAAATTGGCATAACTATATCTCCACCTCTCTCGGCCTGAACCCCGAACCGGAAGATAACCGGGAGATCATAAAGATAGGACAGGAGCCATCGCAATCAATCGAGATAAGGCATTCGCGCGTAAAAGAAGAGAACAATCCATCATCTCAAAATGGTGTTGGTAAACCGAAAGGTGGTAAAAGGATTAAACTTCTGACTCAGCATAGAAAGGAAATTGCGGCATGCAATAAAATCAAAACCACATCACCTTCAAAAGAGATTGTAGAGACAGGAAAAAAGATACTATCAAGAATTACGCACAATGTAGAGATTGATAACAGTCATTACGTGTACTCCGTTACTGAGTTGCTCAAGTATCATTTTTGTCCGCAGCTATACTACCTTAATTCTATTCTGGGTTTACAGGGTATAGGTGAAAAAGGTAAAACTGATCCACATTCCGTTAATGAGGAAGATGAAAACAGATTGAATGATGATGAAATACCAGGGCATGAGTTGGGAAATATTGTACACTCTGTCTTTAGCAGATATGTTTTTCCTGAAGACAATCTCAAGGAATATATTCAAAAAGAGCTGAGTGCCTATCGCCTGGATATAAACCAGAAAAGCGTAGACCTTGTTGCGAATTGGGTAAACTCATTTTACAATAGTGCTGTTGGGAAAGAAGTTCTGTCAAGTGAACGGTACAAACGGGAAAGATCCTTTATTTTCAACTACCGGCATAACCTGATAAGGGGGCAGATAGATCTTTTCTGTTTTAATGAAGGCGGTTTACTAAAAATCATTGATTATAAGGCAAATAATATTACCATTAATGAAATACCAGAGAAAGTAAAGCTCTATCAACTGCAGATGCAGCTTTACTCACGGGCACTGGAAGCAATTTATGGGCAGAAGGTAGATGAAGCAATACTCTATTTCCTTGTGCCGGACAAACCAGTAGTAATAGACACAACTAAAGAGGCATGCAGGGAACTGGACACAACCCTGGACAACTTCTTTGCTGCACATAAGAACGGTGATTTTAAAAAGGTGAGCGGTCAAAAATGTGAGTGGTGTGAATATAAAACGATATGTTAGGAAACGGTTAATCCTGTCTAAAATTAAAAAATAATGAACAAGTGCAATTTGCTTCGTAAAAGATTATCTGAGCCGGGCATAATATTGAGCCCGGGAGTGTATGACTGCCTATCGGCAAAGATTGCTGAAAGAGCAGGGTTTGAGGTTATTCTTACTTCCGGCCTCGGCATCTCGGGGTCAGTACTCGGCTATCCTGATTATGGTCTATTAACAGCTACTGAAATGTTGAATGCCGCCGGGAACATTTCTAAATCCATAGACATACCTCTTATTGCCGATATTGATACCGGATATGGAAATCCAATCAATGTTGTCCGCACTATTGAAACCGTTATTGATCTGGGAATCGCAGGTGTTATTCTGGAAGATCAGGAGTGGCCGAAGAGATGCGGGCATCTTGAGGGTAAACGTATAATTGCGATGGAGGAACACGTAGAGAAAATAAGTGCGGCAAGATTTGCCAGTGGAGAGAGCGGGCTGGTAATTGTTGCGAGAACTGATGCACGTGCTGAGCTGGGGCTGGAAGAAGCGATCAGGCGCGGAAAAGCATATTATGAAGCGGGCGCTGACGTCATATTTATTGAGGCACCACAAACAGAAGAAGAGCTCAAAGAAATACCATTAGCACTTTCCGATGTACCACTATTAGCAAATATGATAGAGGGAGGAAAAACTCCTTGTTTAAGCGCGCAGAATTTGGACAAACTGGGTTTTAAGCTGGGTGTTTTTGCATTATCAGGCCTGTTCGCCGCAACCAAAGCAATTGAAGATTGCTTTAACTTTCTTAAAGAAAACGGTACGACATCAGGTTTTGAAAACACGTCATCATTTAAAGATTACAAAGAGCTCATTAACATGAAAAAATATCATGAACTGGAGGAAAAGTTTGTTACACGTAAATCTTCTCAAAATAAGTGATTTAGTTTAAATATAAAGATGGGGCCACTTTGTTCAATATTATTTCAACTGCTTTCTGTTTCCATTTACGTCTTACTCCTACTCCTGCAAACTCAGGCTTAGATTCAAATACTTCCAAATATCAACCTGAATAAAAATGACAGACACTCCGCCATAATCAGGCGAAGTGCCCATCATCATATTTAGCAATAAGTCAACCATTAGAGCGGACAGTTTGGTGGACATGGAACAGTATCTGTCCCATCATCACTGCTGCTGTCGTCACTACTTTTATCATCACTGCTTCCATCATCGAAGGTAAAGATGACTTCATCTACATCACATGCTACATTACCAGCACTGTCAATAGCATTTGCTGTTAATGTAAAACTAGGACCTTCAAATCTAACAGTACCGCAATCATCACTGCTGCTATCATCGTCGCTACCATGGTGGTGGTGCTTATTCTTTTTCTTGTGTTTTTTCTTCTTGTGGCCGCTGCTGCTGTCACCATCACCAGTCTTCACCTTGAACTTCTTCTTCTTCCTCAGTTCCACAAGCTGACCGTCAACGACACCGGCACTACCGTTTGTACCAAAATTTATGGTTGCTACAATTTGAGGGTCTAAATCGCAGTTATCTGAGGCAGAAAGATCCACACGGAAACAACCTTTTCTCTTTTTTCCATTCAACTGAACCAGCGTTGCAGTAACAGTAGGGCATGAATTATCTACTACCGTTACGGTAGCAGTGCAAGAGTCAGATTCACCGTCTTCATCTGTTACTGTAAGTGTGACTTCCGTATCTCCTACCACGTAAGGACCAGCAGGATTCTGAGTTATTGTGATTGGATTGCCATCCGGATCGTGAGAACCTTTATCAATAGATGCGCTGTTGGCCGTACAGTCTGCACCGGCATCAACGCTTACATCACTACACATGGCAACCGGTGGATTGTTAGAACATTCATTATAAATCGCCTGAATCTCAGCTTCAGAAAGTGCACGGCTATAGATTTCGAGATTGTCTATGGCACCGGCAAACTCCTGATCCCAACCATAGATATCACCTATTCTTAACGGATCGCTGTTGGCAACCTTTTTGATAGTTGAAGGAGAATTCCATGCAACTGAACCAGAAGCCTTTACGCCATCGATATAAAAGTCGATAGTTCCATCATCATATTCAACCGCTGCAACATGGTGCCATGTATTTAATGAGAGTGGTCTATTATCAGTCCATCCTTGCCATGCTTGATTAATCCCGTAAAAGAATGTCAGAAACCCAGAATGGGTATCAACCCGGAAAGTATAGTTTACAGTATTCAAGCCACCTTTGGAAGCAATCACATTAAACCCATATTCCCCCGAAGATTCAAACCAACTGTTTCCATTAATCCATGCAGTAATTGTCATTGGACCTGTAATCGATAAATCATCTGAATGGGGCACCCCCACATAATCACCATCACCATCAAAACTAAATGCCTGTCCATCGCACCTGCCATCAACATAGGTTGTGTTGCCATTCAATGTGCCATCATTACCATTTCCCGTAGCGTCAGTTGCATCACCGTCTGCCGGCCAGGAAGCCACAGGTAAGACGCTAAGCGTCTGAGATGACGTCGTATATCTATAGTGGAAAGGTTGGCCAGAAGCTATATCTGTCCCAGTAATGTTCATCTCGAATGAACTATTTAATACTATTCCTTCCGTTACCACATTATTAGAGAATAAGAAACCATATTGCAGCCGATCAATATCTCCTGCTGAATCGAGCCTGAAAGCGTAGATCGGGTAGACATCATCGTCACCTGTATATAGATCTGCTACAGTCAGGACAGCGTTACCGAATGCCAATGAAGCCGATGTAATACTGGGTGATATGTACACTCCAGATACAGGCATGGGGGCAGCGAATTGAAAACACGAATTGACCTCTGTAGGTAGTGAGCTGAGGCCGAAGGACAAGGGGCCTTCCACGATCACAGGGTTCGTGTATGTCGCACACAGCCCAAAATCGACCTCCTCAGCCTGAGCTGTTGTTATATTACCTAATATTAACAGGCCGATGAACATTAATATTCCCCTGGCCATAACCCTCTTTGCACCCACATTAAACTTTGAAGTCACGGAGGCCATCGCTATTATTACGGTAGCCACTCTGGTTAATGAGCTACATTTGAGCAAATCCTTCATCTTCATCTCCTTTTTTCTTATTCTTGTTGTATAGACAACAAGAGAATTATTCCTGCTTGCTTAATGGGGTGCAGTATAAACCCAGAACAGATGCATTATTGGAAATTTAGAAATCAAATTGATTTATTTGAAGTGCTTTGCGAAAATTGAAACGTAATGTAATGATATATGATCTGCTCTCTGCACTAAACGCAGATAGAGGAGAGAATAACGGCGGTACTGTAATGTAAAAACCAGTATTTTTCATTACCAATACTCCTGTAGTACTATAGTGTGGGTAATTACATCTTTTGCCAGAACGCTTTAAATGAAACGACTGTTACCTAAAAACACTCACACAATAAACAATAAGTGTTTCTATATGTCAATAACAAAAAATTCGTAATAAGTACTACGTAATATTGTGAGGGATTATTTAGAAAAGCTTAAGGAAACCGTAAAGGACAAAGGTGAAAAATCAACATCTCTGCTTTACCCTCAAAGCTCGAAATCTATTCAGGGTTGCAGCCAGTTCATAACTTCTGAATTCGGCAAAATCGCCCCTTGCTTCCCTGTCACTTAAGCAGTCCAGTCCTTTCTCCCTTATATCAGCCAATACTAGTCGGCAAATCTCTTTTATGCTATTTTTGCCGTCCATATATCTCCCGGCATAATGAATGGCATATCCGATTGTTCTCAACTGGCTGGGGTGTACAAGTTGCTCTACTGCTCCTACCTGAACCTTGTGTGTGCCAAAGCGCATGTACAGAAGATCTTCGATTTTGATATCCACCGGTCTTTTGCCCTTTGATGGACTGAGCACATTTGGAACGGGGATGCGCTGGATCCCTGAAGGAGGTGTCGCATCAAAATATTCTGGTAAAGGGTTTTCTTTGGCTATGTGATGTGCCTGGGAGGTTAAATCATGAGGACTGTATTCAATCATACCTATAACTACGTCAGCTAAACTGAAATAGTCTCCACTCCCACCCATTACGATTACAGTTGATATTCCTTTCTCTTCATAGAGGCTACGTACGTGTTCCACGAATGGCGTAATCGGTTCCTCCTCTTTTGTGATCAGGTTTTTCATCCGCATGTCACGAATCATGAAGTTTGTCGCCAGTGTGTCTTCATCCAACAAAAGCGTACTCGCTCCCATCTCAAGGGCTTCCAGAATATTGGCTGCCTGGGACGTACTTCCACTGGCATTGGCAGTAGAGAATTCGGTGGTATCCTGATCAAACGGAAGATTAGAGATGAAGGGGTCTATATTCAGATTTTGAATACTGCGTCCGTCCTCCGCCCTTATCTTGACAGCATCAGAGTTGGTCACCACAAACTCCCGGCCGTCATCCGGGATATGGTTATAGATGCCGTACTCCAATGCGTTTAATAGTGTTGATTTTCCATGATAACCTCCACCCACAATCAATGTCACGCCTTTGCGAATACCCATTCCGGTTATCTCACCACGGTTTGGTAGCGTAATACTTGCTTCCATCGATTGACAACTTTGAAAAGGGATCACTCCTTCTGCGCTGAGCGGTCGTGGGTCAACGCCGCTCGATCTGGGAAGAACTGAATCATCAGCTATAAACGCAATCAGGTCTAATTTTGACAGCCTCTCTCTGATAAATTCAGCATCTTCAACAGTCTCAATATGACGATACAATTTATCTGCGGGAAGTTTTTTAAAATACAATGAATCTTCGACAATACTGGGAATGGTTTCAGAAAACATGTGCGCTGCAATTTTGCCGGCAATCCTACGTCCAAATGCCGGAAGGCCTACCAGGATGCGGGCCTCAATACAGTCATCTATAATGACCA
>ENA-OREN01000907-OREN01000907.1-marine-metagenome-genome-assembly--contig:-NODE-907-length-38243-cov-3.906933_pt1 | contig 38243 bp, 41 predicted proteins | sample MGYA00248624_ERZ508555 | MGnify/ENA primary metagenome ERZ508555 (study PRJEB26222, sample SAMN06267773) | marine metagenome | isolation source: Saanich Inlet, British Columbia, Canada | place... | reverse complement strand
TACTACTACTACTACTACTACTACTACTACTACTACTACTACTACTACTACTACTACTACTACTACTACTACTACTCTACTTGTCTCTCAGCCAGCGCGCATCTAAGCCCTATAGCTAACTATGTGTTTACCATCACTTACTAAAAATAATCTCATACGAACTAAGCATAGAGTCAAATCACTAAACATATCTCAACAGAAAAAAATAATCATCAAAGAAACATAATCAATCAAAGAAACCTAACTAATATTAAAAAAAGAAATTAAAAAAAAATAAAATTAACTTAAAACCTTACACTCCAAGTTGTGCTTCATTTAGTCCTTTACGTTGAACGATTTTAGTCTTAATTTTTTCTTGAAGCTCCATTGGAAGTCTATCAAAAGTTTGACTAACAAGTGAAGATGTTCCACGTCCACCAGTTGCTGATCGAAGATCATTACTCCAACCAAACATCTCTCCAACAGGCATTTTTGCAAGTACGATGGTGATGTCACCTTCTGCCTGCATATCTTGAAGTTGTCCACGTCGCCCACTAACTAATTTAGAAACTTCTCCAACATAATCTGTAGGTGCTTCAATTCTAGTCATTTGTAATGGCTCGTTAAGTACAGGTCCAGCAGTCATAATTGCTTTTCTAACTCCTTCACGTACAGTAGGGTACATCTGTGCAGGCCCACGGTGAATCGCATCTTCGTGCAACTTACAATCCATTAGTGTTAGTTTCATACCAACACATGGTTCTTTTGCTAGTGGTCCAGCTTTCATAACATCTTCAAACATGTCAAGTACCATCTCCATGATCTCGTTAATTTGAACAATTCCACGAGTTCCGTCAACAAATACATTTCCTTCGAAAATATCTTTAACTTTAGCAGCAACTTTAGCGTCCCAACCAATCTCACGAAATACTTCAACTACTTCAGCATCTTTTTTCTTAAGACGACCTGGTGACAATTTACCTTTTGAGATAGCATCACGTACTTCTTCTTCAAGAGGCTCAGCTACAAAGTATAAACGGTTGTGTTTGTTAGGTGATTTCCCTTCGCTTTCAGTACCCTCACGAGTAATAGCTTCTCGGTAAACAACAATAGGTGGTGATGTTTTAACTTCAACTCCTTTTTCACTTTTAATTCTGTTTTCGATAACTTCTAAGTGTAGTTCTCCCATCCCATGCATTAAATGCTCTCCTGTCTCCTCGTTAATTTCGATTGTAACAGTAGGGTCTTCCTTACTTACTTGATGAAGTACTTCAATTAGTTTTGGCAAGTCAGCTGGTTTTTTAGCTTCAATTGCTTTACTAACAACAGGATCAAATATGTGGGAAATTTTTTCAAATGGCTCACCTGGTCCATCGGTTGTAACAGTTTCTCCAGGTCTAGCAGCCTTAAGTCCAGCAACTCCAATAATATTTCCAGCAGGAACATTATCTACAATTGCTCTTTTAGCTCCGTTGTAAACAAAAACTTGTTGTACACGTCCAGGCATGTTAGCAATATTTTGATGTACAGCATCTCCTCTTCTCATAGTTCCAGAAAATAATCTTCCTGTTGCGATTTCTCCAGCTTGTGGGTCAATTACAACTTTAGTAACTACAAAATAAGTTCGTCCGTTAGGATCACAAGATACTAGTGATTTCCCGTCTTTACTTTCCACATCTCCATGCCAAATTTTTGGAACTCTGTATTCTTGAGCTACCATTGGTGATGGGTGGTGTGTAACTACCATATCAAGTACAACTTCGTGTAGTGGTGCTTTTTTTGCAAGAGCTTTGTATGCTTCATCATCAGCTTCATCTTTGTAAGCGTCAATAATGTCAGCAAAAGTGATCCCTTTTTTCTTCATGTATGGGATACTTAAAGCCCAATTGTGAAATGCTGAACCAAAAGCTACAGACCCGTCAGCTACGTTTACTTGCCATTTGTCTTTTGCATCTTTTGGTACTAGTCCAGCGATAATTCTGTTCACATTTGCAATTTGTTTAACAAAACGTTCTTGCATCTGTTCTGGTGTTAGTTTTAATTCCTTAATTAAACGGTCAACCTTGTTGATAAAAAGTACAGGTTTAACCTTTTCACGAAGAGCCTGACGAAGTACAGTCTCTGTTTGTGGCATAACTCCTTCTGATGCACAAATAAGTGTGATTGCCCCATCAACTGCTCTCATAGCACGGGTAACGTCCCCACCAAAATCTACGTGACCTGGCGTATCAATTAAGTTAATTAGAAATTCCTCTTCATCAACTGCATGTACCATAGATACTGCAGCACTATCAATTGTGATTCCTCTTTCTTGCTCATCTGCATGAAAGTCAAGTTGCCTAGCTTTTCCAGCCAGTTCATCACTCATCATTCCAGCGCCTGAAAGCAAATTGTCTGAAAATGTAGTTTTACCGTGATCAATATGTGCACAAATTGCAATATTACGAATTTGTTTGTTGTTACTCATGATGCGCGAAACGCGATCCACCATTTTTTCTGCCATAGTTTTTGTTCTCCCCAAATATTAATTGGAATTATTTTTTTAATCTATATTCTTCGATTCAAAGTTTTAAATTCATAAAGAAATCTTCTCCTCATGAAAACCACCTGTCTCTAAGCCTTTTCCACCTTGGGCGCTTTTTAAACATTTCGCAGAAACTATAGCTAAAACAGCTCTTAAACATATAACATAATAATTCAGAAATAAAGTAAAAAAAACAAAAAAAAAAAATAATAATTAATTTAGTTCAAAATATGAGCTTCATGCACATTTTTGTAACTGTGCAATTCATTACCAGCAAACCATAATTCAACTTCTGCTTTTGCTTCTTTTAGAGTTGCGCTAGCGTGAATTAAGTTTTTAAGACCGATTTTTTTACTATCTGCCCAGCCATAACTTGCGTGTGCAAAATCTCCACGAATAGTCCCAGGTGCTGCACTTTTAGGTTCAGTTCCACCAACCATCTTTCGAATTAGTGCAACAGCTTCAATTCCTTCAAAAACCATAGCTAGTACTGGTCCTTCAGTAATCATATTTTCAAGTCCAGGATAAAAACCTTTTTCAACGTGTTCTTCGTAATGTTTTTTGGACCTTTCTTTATCTGCCCAAACCATTTTACAACCAACCATTTTTAGGCCAGCATCTTCAAATCTTCCAAGTACTCTTCCCATCAAACCACGTTGTACAGTATCTGGTTTGAATAAAACTAATGTTCTTTCAATCATTTTTATCTATCCTCACGTTATTAGTATATTCTATACTATAAATTCAAATCATTATTAATTAAATTAAAAAAAAAGAAAACAAAAACAAGATATGAGTTTCAAATTATTTTTTCTTAGCAGCTGATGATTTTTGCTTTTTAGCTTTTTCATCATGAAAAAACTTAGTCCATTTAGTCCTAAGTGGTTTTCTTTTAAGTTTCAAATAATTTTTTTCACATTTAGATCCTGTAAAGTGTAAGATTGCCCCATCAGCTTTGATGTACATCTTACCAGTACCAGGTTCCATTCTTTCTCCGCAAAAATTACATGTTGGCATTCTTTAGTCACCTATTTCTTCTTCTTGCGCTTTCCGCCAGCTCTAGCTTCCAGTTCAGTATCAAGTAACATCAGTGTGTCACCAATTCTAACTGGACCTTTTACATTACGACGAATTGCTTTATTTTTATCACGGCCATCAAGGATTTGTGCCATCACAAGAATTAAACCTCCTCGTGATCCGCCACGGCTAAGAATCTCTTTCACTTCAGCGGGTACTGCACTTGCAAACCCAGCTTCAGATCCACTAGAATCTTTGCCTTTTCCTCCTTTGCCTTTTTGTTGTTGTATTGCCATCTATTCACCTATGCATTAAGTTCTTTAAGTAGAGCTTTAGCATCTCCTTCTTTGGTAATAGCAACTGCTGCACATCCAACACTTAGGCCAACTGCTGCGCCTAAATCATCTTTTTTGCTAACTTCAACACATAATACTTCTTTCTCTTTTGATAAAAGAGGTAAGTGCATTACGATTTCTTTAGGGTTAACATCGCCCGCGTATGCTACAAGTTTTGCAGTTCCACGTTCAAGTGCTTTAGTCACTTCGTTAGATCCCTTACTAATTTTTCCTGTGTTTCGAGCAATTTCAATTGCTTCGAGTACTTTTGCTTCATCAGCCATTTTATTTTGTCCTCACAAATGTCTTAACCTAATTTAGAAATTCAATAATTGCTATCGAACCTCGTTGCAACAAATATAAACCATGCAACTCATTGGTTAACATCCTCTACCCGAGTACCTTATTTATAAATGTTATGCCAAACATAGCTTTGTAAGAAAAGTATTTTTTAAATTTTGCAAATCCAAATAACTTTTATTTTTCGCATAACTTCGCTAAATCAAATTCTCGAATTTCTTTTAACAACTCTCTCGCAGCTATACGTGCTACATTTGTCTGGCCAGAACTAGTGCTATATCTTTCAACAAATGAATGTAATGCAAGCATTGCAAACAGTGCATTTTCAGGAGAACTCCCATTATTATGTATATATCTGTTATCTACAAATCCTTCAGAGTTAAATTTGATATCTTCACCTTGAGTCCAGTGGTTTGTGATGCCTCCCCTTATTTGATCTTCACATGTTCCAGTAGGAAGATAAAGCCTTCCCTTTACAAAAGAATAATTCCTTATATCATTGAAATCAGGTCTTTTATCTTTTCTGTGAAGTGCGCCTGCTACCTCAATACATTTTACTCTTTCACTAATTAACTCGTAAGAAAAACCTATACTAAATAATTGGCCCCTGTCTACTTCAACACGAGCAGTTAAGCCATTCTCAGCCACCATGTCCCATGGTGTTTCAGAAGAAGGTGGATTGAAAATTCCTCTTTCATCTACAAATGGTGCTTTTGCAATATCAGTGCCACGATAATTATTTTTAACAAAATCAAGTATCGCTGCTTTATGATCATAATCCATACTAATTCAAAAGAGACACCATTTATAAGTTTACTCTTTGAAAGAGGCAACAATCGCAAAAGGCATCCACACTAACTTAACCATCTTCTAAACTAAAACTCTACTCGATATTTTTAAACACAATCAATTTAAACAATTTTAAGCAAAATTCACTTAGCAAGATCAAGAAGCACAGAATCCTCGGTATATCTTTTGCTATATGCATTTCCCCAGACGTCAGGGTCAATGAACCGCTTAACTCTTCTACCATCTGGCATCACAACTGTAACAGATTCTTTATCGAATTTAGATTCAATCATTTCAAGTGTTCTTCCATTAGATACATCTTCCATTAAAAGACCAAGAAGTGGTTCCATTCTATTTTCAACCGGTGTTTGAACAGCCCCTACAAAATAAGGTGGATTTTTTTCTAATTCAAATGCTCTTTCATATCCCATCAGTTGTCCTTCAATATCAAGTGGGCTTTCACTAAAATATGGCAGCATAAATTTAAGCTTAAGTGCCAAAGGAATGTTTTGACCATTTAAGGGGTCAGTAACGCTTGCTTCAAGTCCAAAAGTTCCATGGACTGTTCCTTCACCTAATCTAATTACTCCCTCTGGCCAAATAAACTGTCTTTTTCTTCTGCCATCATCATCAAGAGCATACATTGCATTAAACACTGCTTGTATTCTATCACAAATATCATGATTAGCTGCGATAACTGGCATCAAACGCTGTGTTCGAGCAAAATACTGTTCTGCTAAATTCATGTCCTTGGTTTTTTAATCAAAATATTATAAACATTTACTACAAAACTATGAACATAATTGCAAAAGCTTCTTAAACTAAATTCTAAAAAACCTCATTCAAGATGTGTGGAATAATAGGTTACATTGGTCCAAAGGTTGCGTATCCAATACTTCTAACTGGGCTAAAAAGAATGGAGTACCGTGGTTACGACTCTGCTGGTATTTCTACAATCAGTATAGAAGATAATCAAAGAGCAGTTAACATAGTAAAAAAGCAAGGTAAAGTATCAAACTTAGAAAACAAACAAACCGAACTACAAGGAAACTTAGGGCTGGCGCACACGCGCTGGGCCACACATGGCCAGCCAAGCGAACTCAATTCTCATCCACATTTTAATGATGATAAATCTTTAATGCTTGTACACAACGGTATCATTGAAAACTATCTAACTATCAAACGTAACCTTGAGCAAAGAGGTTATGTTTTCCATACTCAAACAGATACTGAAGTTCTTACAAAACTAATTGATTACTATCATAAAAAGTGTAAACAAAAACTCTCAACTACTCTTCAAAATTACGAGCAAAAAAAAGATCCTTTAGAATTAGCTCTTAGAGCCGCACTTCATGATGTTGTTGGAGCTTACGGAATTGTTTTATTCCACAAAGATACTAACAAACTTTACGCAGCAAAACATGGGAGTCCACTTGTAATTGGAATTGGTAAAAACGAACACTTTGTTGCTAGTGACCCTGCGGCTTTTTTAGATCACACACGTAGAGTTCTCTACCTCGAAGACGAAGACATCGCTATCATAAAAGAAAATTCTTACGAACTCAAAAGTCTTTGCAGTCACAATGGTGAGTGTATCAAACGTAAAGAAGATTTGGTTGACTGGGATATAACTGCTGTTGAAAAAAATGGTTATGAACATTTTATGCTAAAAGAAATAATGGAGCAACCACAAACGCTTGCGAATTGTCTCGCTGGACGTTTAGATCCACAATTGAACGACATTAAATTCACATTAAAACTTACTCTTAACTTTATTAAAAATATTAAACGTATCTCCATCATTGCTTGTGGAACCAGTAGCTACGCAGCTATGGCTGGAAAATTTCTAATTGAAAAGTATCTACGAATTCCAACTGAAGTTGAGGTGGCTAGTGAGTGGCGCTACAAAAATCCAATTATTAGTAAAGATGATTTGGTGATTGTGATATCTCAGTCCGGTGAAACTGCTGATACATTAGCAGCACTAAAACTTGCAAAACAATTTGGCGCCAAAACTTTTGGAATAATTAATGTGGTAGGATCCACAATGTCACGCGAAGTTGATTCTGGAATTTATATCCATGCAGGTCCAGAGATTTGCGTAGCTTCCACTAAAGCTTTCACAGCGCAAGTACTTTGTCTAAATTTTCTCTTAATCAAACTTGGAAAAATCAGGGGCGACTTAACAGAAACTCAAATCCAACGTATGATCTCGAACCTTCTAAATACTCCTGAACTCGTAAAACAATCATTAAATAATATTGAGCAAATAAAAGCTGCAGCGAATTTAATCAAAGACAAACAATCTATTTTCTATCTTGGTAGGGGAATCAATTTTGCAACTGCTAAAGAAGGCGCAATTAAAATTAAAGAAATATCTTACATCCACGCAGAAGATTTCGCGTCAGGTGAAATGAAACATGGGCCAATTGCATTACTCGAAAAAGGATTTCCAGTTGTGACTTTTGTAAACAAAAACGATCCACTTTACGAAAAGAACCTCTCCTCTATCCAAGAAGCAAAGGCTCGTGGCGCATACATTATTGTAGTAGCTGATCACATTGACAGCACCTTGCAATCCTATGCAGATACAATCTTGCAAGTTCCTAAAGTGCCTGACTATTTGCAACCTCTAATTAACACAATTCCACTTCAACTTCTTGCGTATTATACTGCAAAGCTACGTGGCTGCGAAATTGACCAACCTAAGAACTTAGCAAAAAGCGTTACCGTCGAGTAATGTAATTTAGCGAATTTTAATTATCTTAAACCAGTCTTCTATAATTAAAATAATTATTCAAAAAAGAAATAAGGGCCAAGCATTTGCTGGCCCCAATAGAGGTGTTGGGTCTTGAGAACAAAACCCATTTGTTTTGAGTGTGGATGGAAGTCCACATTCAAAGAGGTGGTTTGCGAGACTTGACGAGCAAGCCTCAAAAATCCAGTTAAGGATTTTTTTAAGTTTGAGTCTTGGTATAAGACTCAAGAGGTGTGTGTTCAAAGCAAGGTAGGTGGCCTTGCTCTTGGAAGAACATTATACTAACTGTCTATTTGCTATATAAAGCAAGTGAGGACTAAATGAAGAAACTAGTACCACAATGTTTTTAAAAGGAAAAACAAAAAAACGACTATCAAGTAACAACCAAACTGACAAAAAAGTCATTTAACCGTTATTTTTTGAATGGATGGTGGAGAGAGGAAAACATGTTTACATTATTTCAAACACCACAATGGTTTGCAGGATTCGATCTACTATTTGATACTATTACACTTCTAATAGCATTACTAATTACAGCTTACAGCTATAAATTATACAAGCTAAGTGATGAGAACAAGTTCTTTTACTTTTCAGTGGCTTTTGCACTAATGAGTGTTGGATTTTTATTCAAGTTAGGAACATATCTAACAATTTACTCTCCAGCATCTCAGTACGCTGCTGCTGTTACAATTGTAAAGGTTACAAACTCCCAAGGTATTGGTTCTATTTTTAGAAACTTACTTTACAGAGCAGGCTACTTTGTTCAAATGGCTTCCATGCTTGGTTCATGGTTACTACTATTTTTTGTAAGTCAAAAAGGACGTGACCGTCTAAACAAGATGCATGAAAGATCACAAATTTTACTTTCAATTTACTTAATCACTTTAATTGCAGTTGTAAGTACTTTTGAGTATCGTATTTTTTACTTAACAAGTCTAGTACTTTTAGCTTTAATTGTGCTTCACTTATACGAGAATCACCGTTTAAGAAGATCACAAAACTCCAAAAAAGTTTTACTTGCATTTTTGCTTTTACTAGCAGCGCAAATATCTTTCGCTTTCATTTTTATTGTGCCAGAATTATACATTGTTGGTGAACTACTAACTCTAGCTGGGTTTGGAACTATTGCTGCAACTTATATTGCAATTCAGCAAAAAACAAAACAGATGGCGAATTCCGAGGTACTCAGATAAATATGCCAGCAAAAACTAGAAGATCTCGTATGGAACTTGTTTTTGATATCCTTGAAGCTATTCAAAATAGGGGCGGCCAAATTAAACCAACTCATTTAATGTACAAATCAAATTTATCACACAAGCTTCTAACTAACTATCTTCAAGAGCTTACTCAAAAAGAAATGGTTGAAGTTCGTGAGTACCAGCAAAAAAAGACAGTGAACAAGATGGTTCACATTACTGAAAAAGGTCTTGGCTTTGTAGAAGAGTACCGTAAAATGCGTGAGTTCACCAGCGCCTTTGGCTTGTAAATATTTATTCATTCTTTTCAAATGATTCAAATCACTTATCTTCCATAAAATGTTTTCAAGCTAAAATAACTAGCCACTGGTCAGGTTCAGATATGGTTTAAATACCAGCTAATTTTAATTTTTTAATGGATGATTTTGAATCAAAAATAGCTCAATGTGTTGGTCTTTGGTTAGCTGAAGGTGACAATAAAACTCATTCTGAAGTTACTTTTACAAATAACTGCTTTCCATTAATCAAACTATTTCATCATGTGTCAAAGAGATTATTTTTGAGCTCTGGTGACTTTAGGCCAAGGTTATACTCTTACAAAAAGGAAGGTCAAAAAATAAAAAAGATTCTTTCCATACAAAACAATGAATATTTTGACAAAAGAGCAAGAAAACCATACTATATCTACAGGTTCTCTTCAGTAAAACTAACAAAAATTTGGAAAGAAATAGTCCGGAAATTCAAAGAAGATGAGCAATATCACATTAAGATATTACAGGGATTTTTTGCAGGGGAAGGCAATGTCAAGTCAGGTAAAAAAAATAGAGCCCTACGAATTGCACAAAAATACAGATCAAAATTCTTTGAAGTAATATTTGATCAACTTCAACTTACTTATAATTTTAGAATTAAAGAGAGATCTTATATTTTTTGGTCAAGAACAACATGGGATATTTTTGCCAAGCACCAAATTTCAGATCTACACCCAGAGAAAAAGCAAAGGTTTGAAACAATCCATTCTCAATTCAAGGAGTATCACTATCCAAAAAACTATCTATTAACAAGTATCCCTAAACAGTTGAAAAAGCCCAAGACTGCAAAAGAACTCTCAAAAATATTCTCAAGATCACAGGCGCGCGTCTCTGAAATATTAATAGAGCTAAAAAAGCAAAATAAAGTTGAAGATTTTAGAGTTGGAAGTAAAAATCATTGGGTAAGAATTCCTCATAACTTTGTAATCATCTCCAAAGTAAAAGAAAAGTACCTAAATATTCTTAAAGTACCGTGCCAAACATATCAAATAGCTAAAACTCTTGGAGTAACTCATAATACCTCAAGAAATAGGTTGTCTGAGCTTGAAAAATTGAGGTTAGTTGAAAAAAAAGAAAAACTATGGCACAAAAAAAAAACCTCAAAAATAATCGTCGTATTATAGTTGGCACTGACGAGGCAGGAAGCGAAGTTTAGAAAAATCTATTCTTCTCCTAAAGGTCCTCTCATTGGCTCTATGATTATGGTAGCGCTAGCAGTAACACCTGAGCAAGAACAAAAACTGCAATGGCTTGGCGTAAAAGATTCTAAACTTCTAAGCCGTGAAGCCAGAGAGGAAATGTTTGATCGCATTCACGAAATTGTACATGACTTTCGAATAGAAGTAATTGAAGCAGATGCAGTTGACAACGCATTAAACGATATCAATAGTAACCTTAATTGGCTTGAAGCAAATTCTCAAGCAAGAATGTGTAGTGAACTTAACCCAGACCTTATGATTATAGATTGCCCAAGTATCAATATCCAAGGTTACACTGACTATTTTAAAACAAAACTAAGTAAAGGCGTTCTTGAAAAATCAGAAATTAGAATGGAACACAAAGCAGATGCTAAGTATCCAGTAGTTGCAGCAGCATCCGTTGTTGCTAAAGTAATTAGAGACAGAAGTATCGACCATCTCAAAGAAGAAATTGGAATTGACTTTGGTTCAGGTTATATGGGTGATCAGAAAACCAGGGACTTTCTTAGTGAGCATTATGACAATCCTAAGTGCCAACATATCTTTAGAAAGATGTGGAAACCTTATCAGAATTTAGTAGAAGCTAAAAAACAAAAAAAACTAGGCGAGTTCTAAAAGTATTAATTATTGTTCAGTTTGATATGTGTTGCCTGTTAAATAGTTACTTAGATTTTTGCGTGCCCCTCTAGCTCTTCCACGTACGTCTTCACTCATGTTTCTAGCTGTTCCACAAAGTCCTTCGTAAGCTAACTGTGTTAAAATGACAGGCGTTACAAGTAATCCTGCAGTTGCCAAAGCACCTACACCTAAAGTAGCTGTTCCTATTTTTTTCCCAGTTGTTGCAAATCTATCAATAGTAGTATCAATTGTTCTCATAGTTCCTCACAAAAACGAAGCTCATTTAAAAAACTAGATGTAGTAAACTAAGAAAAATCATTTCAAAATTACCAAGAAATCATAATTGTTTCTTGCTAAACCAATTTTTAATTCAGGTGGCATCACTGGTTTATCTTTAATCCAAGCACCATAACAATCAAATAGATCTGTTTTTTTACTTCGCAAAAAGTTTCTTCCTTGCCAATAAATATTACTCGCAATGGAACACCCATCAGTTATTTTCGCTCTATTCCTCATATGAACTTGTGTATCATCTAATCTTCTTTCAGTTATTTCTTGCGCAGTAACTAATCTCGTCTCACCACGAAGTATTTTTTCTAAATAATCAACGTGTGCCAAAGTAACAGGGAATCTCCCATTAAAAAATTCTTCTTCTTTTACAAAATCAATTGCTGCCTTGTATCTATTAGAAGTTCCAAATTCATGGGCTCTTTTAATTGTCTCATGAAATCTACTTCTACCATGACTCAAAAAAAACATAGAATCAAATAATGGGTTGTAAAAATCAGAATCTTGCCAATCAATCATAACTTACTAAAAAAGCTATTTTTTATAAAGCTAAACCTTCATATTATCAATAAAGATGGTAGTATTTACAGATATGGGCCTTGAAGATATTCAAATTCTTTATGGCAAAGGCTTTGTTGAATTAAAACAAAAAACAATTTATGAACTAGCACGTCTAAAAAAAGGCAGCAAGAAAGGCGAAACAGTTCTAGCAATCTTATACACTTCAGGTAAACTTCTTTTGCAAGGTAATGAAAAACTCATAAACCAAACAGCAAATTATTTTCGTGGCAAAGCTCAAAACAAATCAAAAGAAGTAAAACCTCAAAAATTCAATAAACAAATCGGAAGAGTAATTGGTTCTGATGAATCTTTGAAAGGTGATTCTTTTGGTGGAATTACAATAGCTGCTGTTAAAGCAGATGATAAAATCAGATTACAATTAAAAGAAATTGGCGTTGCAGATTCTAAAACTCTTGATGATAAAGAAATTTTGCAAATGGCGATCAAAATTAGGAAGGTGGCGCCTTGCACAGTAATTAATGTTTATCCACATGAATATAATGATAAAGTGAATCCTAGTGAAAACAAACATAATAATGTGACAGCGCTTCTAAACAATTTACACCATCAATCTGCAAAAGACCTAAGCCCAGGTTACCATATTGTAGATAAATATCCTGGCTGCATTGTTGGAGATTTGCAAGAAACTAAAGCTGAGAGTAAATATGTTGAAGTAGCTGCAGCAAGTATTCTTGCACGTGCTGCTGCTGTTGATCAATTAAATCATCTTTCTAAACTAGCTGGCTTTCAAATACCTAAGGGTTCAACTCATGTAGCTTGGGCTTTTAAAGAATTAAAAGAAAGAAATTTGAATCCCAAAGAGTTTGTGAAATTACATTTTAAGAACGTTCAGAAGGCATTAGACTTATGAACGGCAAAAAAGCATTTGCTTTTTGAGCACGTTAAAGCTGCTTTAGAAGAATAAACTAAATCATTACATCTCACTGTTTGCAACATATTCTAAGTTAGAAATTCTTCCATCTTGTAAATCAATTATTGCTAACCCACAGTTAGCCATTTCTAATAAAGGCATATAACCAAGACCTTTTGCAATCGACGCATTTACATGTTTATGCGCTACAACTAAATCTCTGTGATTACTAATTCTTAAAAAATATTCTGCAAGATCTCGTGAACGTTCAGGGATGTCTCTTTTCCAAATTTCATTTAATTCAGGATGTTGTGGTAGCCCTCCTCTTGTATTGTAAACTCTACCAACAATCCCTGCAGTGTTTATAGCGCGTGACATTGAAGAACTTCGAATTCTTCTAAGCTCAATACTCTCGCGTAGCATATAATCTCTAAGTCTTTCTGCTTGTTCAAAACCATCGCTTGTTAATGAACCAAAATCAAGTTCATCACATGACAAACCTTCCATCCCTGCAATTTCAAGAACATCTCTTAACACCATATTTCCTTTTAGATAACCACTAAATTCTTCTTCAGAAAAAGGATGGTTTATTGTTCTAAGCCACATAAAACCTTTAAACTTAGATGGATCCATATGCCTAGAGTACAAATTATTTAATGTCTCTCCATGCCTTGCTAAGTATACTGTTCCATTCTGCATGACTCTTCAAAAACAAGCCATCATTAAAAATAATCACTTCAAAATTAGTGAAATGATCTTAGAACTAATTTCTTCAACAGTTAAGGCAGAACTGTCATATGTAACATCAACTTCAAATTTATTGGCAATATAATTATCATACAATCGTAAAACCTTAGAACTTTCAATCTCTTTATCATGCAATTTGTTAACAACTCCACGTTTTTTAGCACGAAGCGCCACAACTTCTTTTGGAGCTTCAATATTAATCACTTTTACAACTACTTTTTTCTCCATTCCAAGATCAATAAATGGTTTTACATATTCTTTTTTGCAAAACGCTTTCTCTACAATCACAGAAAATCCAGAATCCAAGAAACGACTTACAACATCCAAACCCACTAGAGATGCAGTTTCCAAATCAGTTGAACTGTAATCACTAATCATCCATTTAATCTCATCCAGATTCAAAATAACGCAGCGAGAAAGTCCACTCCAAACTTTTCTACTTATCGTAGATTTTCCAGCGCCACTTGGACCATTGATAATTAACATAAATTGCTTTTCTAAACTCACATTAGCCATATTATAACAAAAATACAAAACTTCACTTAAATAACTTTCCAGAAAATAATCTACCTAACTAACTAACTAACTAACAATTCTACTCTTTCCTGCTGTCTTCTCTACCCTTACAACGCGATTCACAAATCCTTCCACATTAGGTTCATGTGAAACAATAATTATCTGAGCTAAACCAAGTTTTTCTAAAACATCGCGCAGTCGATCTAATTGTTCAGAACTAAATCCATCAGTAGGCTCATCAAGCATCAGTAAATCTTTAGTTTTGATTTCATGCACAACATCGTTAATTACTTTATTCAAAGAAAGTCGATAAGCCAAACTAGCAGCAGTTCTTTCCCCTCCTGATAAATAAGCAAAAGAAATCTCATGTCCATTTTGAGATATTACTGGAGTAAAAGATTGGTCAAGGCGAGCTGTAACTTCGCCTCCTTCAACAAGGCTACTAAACCAGTATACAAACAGTTCATTAAACCGATAATAAATTTTTAGCATGATCTCTTTTTCAATAGTGTATGTTAAACTAATGAAATATGAGGATAGCCAATGTAATTGCTCAGATAACCAAATCAAATCTGCTTTAATTTTCTCAAGTTCAGTAATCTCTAAAATCAAATTTTTCAAATCAATTGACATATGCTCAAATTTAGCGCCAATTTCTGCATACTCGACAGCTCGCTTTTCATAAACCGTGCGCAAATGCTCAAGTTTAATTTTCAAAGAATCAATTAAAGAAGTAGAAACTTCAATCAAAGATTCCTGCTCTTTCAAATTAGAAATTTCCAAAACTACATTATCTATCTTCACAATCAATTGTGACTTTTCACTTTCAAACGCATTTTTTTGCTTTAAAAGTTGTGCCTTAACTTCTATTTTTTTCTGAACAGCTCGCAAGTCAGCAACTCTTTTTTGCATACGTGGCAAAGTAATTTTCTCCTCATTGTTCAATTCCCCAAGTTTACCCATTAAAGAATTATTTTTCACAATAGTTTCTTTCAAAGTCTCCTTTAACGCAACTAAACGCAAACGCCGCTCACCCATCAAAACAAGTGATCCTTCCAAACTCTTTTTCTCATCAATCAAAAGGCGTACTTTGTCAATAGCTAAACCACTCTCACGCAAATTAAACACTGATCTCTCCTCTTGTAAAACAGATTCACGCAAATCTGTTTCAAGTTTCAATATCTTCTCTCGCTCAATTTTGCCAATATGTTCTTTGTGAGATAACCCGACCTCTTGTAAACATAAACTACATTCTCCAAGCCCAAGAACTTTGTCCAGATTTTCACGAAGTAAATCTGCTTTAGAAAGAGCAGTCTGTTTCAAAGCCAGCACAGTTTTCTCCTGAACTAACAACTCCTCTCGCCTCTTCTCAAGTCCTAAAATATCTAAATCCAAAGAATTAATCTCTTTTAACCTACTTTCACTTAAAAAAAATTTCTCTTCATCAAAATTAATCTCTTGCATCTCTTTTTTCACAGTCCCAAGCTGCGCAGCAACTAGTGAAATTTCACTTTCAATTTTAATTTTAGACTCCATGAACTTTCTAATCTCACCCTCAAGTCGCAAAATTTCTTCAGAAATTTTCAAGGAATCCATCTCTGAAGATAAAAACAATCCCTCGAGTTCTTCCAAAACTTCTCGCAAGGAAAATTCTAACTTCGCCTTGCGATCCAAAAGACCAATTTTTTTTTCTTCACTAATTTTAATCTCTAAATTTAATTTTTCTTTTTTGTCACGCAGCAAAACCAAACTCTCGAATTTATCTTTGCACGTTCCTAGCTCCAAAGAAGCCTTATCTTTCAAACCCAAAACTCCTTCACATTTTATCTTAAGTTCCTTATGCTCACTTTCTAATCTCAATTTAGATTCTACTTTGTCCATGAACGGTTCAAGCCTTGTTTCTAAAACAATTTTCTCTCGGCGCATATCTTTTAGATAGATCTGTAAATTGTCACGCACCAACTTATATTTTTCAACACCAAACAGTTTACGTAAAATGTCAAGTCGATTCTCAGCATTCTCTTGCAAGATATGCTTCATCTCTTCTTGCGGGCAATACACAGTATATTTGTAAACGTAATTTTTTCCTCGTCCTGCCAAATCTTCAGGGTAACCAAGTAGTCCTACGATCTCAGCCTTAAGTTCCACTGGAGTCAAATCGCGCCTAACTCCGTTAATTATCAGATATCCATTACCTTGGCGTATTCCAGCTTTTTGTAAACTAAGGTTACGCTTAATAGCAACTTCTTTTCCGTCAACATTAAACCATAATTCAACGCTCGCCTTGCTTTCTCCTTTACGTAGAAGTGCTTCAGCAGGTAAATCAGCACGCGAACTACCAAATAGTGCAAATTCCACCGCTAGTAAAATAGAACTTTTCCCAGAACCAATATCTCCAGAAAGAAGTGTGATCCCAGAATCAAAAGATAGCTCGCAATCTACGTAAGTACGTATGTTCACTAGGCGTATTTTCAAAAGCTTCACAATGCAGCCTCTGCTTTCTTAACATCCATCACAAAGAAAAAAAACTCTTACCTTTTAGAGCTTTATGCCACTACAGAGAACATATCAATGATGTTTACTTGTGGTTATTGTCCAACTAGATGTGAATCTATCAGGAAGAGAATTTCGTTGGTACACTGTGCCTTCAACATCGACTCTGTATACTTCAAATGGTTGGCTTTCTTTTCCCCTGTAAATTTTATCGAGCCTTCGAGCATCATCTTGGACAACCTCTGCAAGCATTTTCCAAGGGCCTCCTTTTTGCCAGACAGGACCGGCCATAACTCTTTTCATAACATCTTCTGGAACATCTTGTAAAATAAAATAGACTCTGTTTTCAGCATATTCTCCAACTTTTAACGTTTGCCTCGGTCCCGGTTTTAATTCATCACTAAATGTAATCTCATATAGTCCATTGTCTTGGATTGTCCGATTTACATAAGTAGTTTGCGCATTAATTATCACTGCACTTTGTCTTGTTCGTTCCCAATTTTTATTGTTAACTTCATAATCACCTGCTGCAGTTTCAACCTGTAACACGCTATTTAAACCTTGATCATTAACGAGAACTTTTGCTCTTGCGACTAAATTTCGATTAGTATCAGCAAAATCTCTTGCAAAATCCAAAGAAACACCTTCTAAGGAATGCTTTCCGTTGATAATTAATTGGCCGCTCGTTTGGTCATACTGAAATCGAGAAAGTACTCCTTCGGCCGTTTTTTCCTGCATAAACTCTATAATCTCACTGTAGTTATAAACTTTACTACTTAGCAATGATTAAATCACACAAATATCATTTAAGGTGCTAATTCCACTGGTGTGTTCACCAGTGGGCACATGATTTTGTTTGAGTTAAATACCGCGAAGCAGGCTAATAGCGAAGGGGTCGAGTGAAGCGAGCATACTACTGGTCTATTGATCAGTAGTGCCCCTGAGTTTTTTTTGACTTAATTATCTACTTTTAATTTGAAGAAAACGCTTTCGCAACAAGACCAAAACTCCCATCATCAAGTTGAACAATAGAAGGATCTACTGGGACATGAAACCAACTCAATTACAAAAAAAGCAAGCAAGATAAAACCATCAATTTCTTTTTAACCATCATTCAAATGTATTCACAGGAGATATAAAATGTCTACCAAAGGCTTTATAAAAAAACTTCAAAATAAGCTTATTATGTCAGACTATGAATCAATGCTCGATAAAGCCTATGCTGAATTGCCAGAACTAATGGCAGAATCCCAGCGTTTTACATTTGAGAAAGTAAAAGGACACATTGAAGGTACTAAGACAGTTATTATCAATCTAAAACAAATTGCAAAAGACTTAGGTCGTAAACCAGAACACTTGCTAAAATATCTTCTAAAAGAGTCTGCAAGTGCTGGGAAATGGGCGGGTACTCGTGCTATCTTTGCATCCAAAATCTCAGCATCCTCTTTAAACAAAAAAATCAAAAAATATGCAAGTGAGTTTGTCTTTTGTTCAGAATGTGGAAAACCAGATACCACCTTAGAAGTTGACCGTAACAGTATCACAAGACTAAAATGTATGGCTTGCGGAACTAAAAAACCAGTAAAAAGCATCAGGTAAAAGTTAACTTTCTTTTTAATTAAAAATGTCATTAACAATTAACATCAAACAAGGCCCGCACGGCACAATTCTAGTAGTTACAGATACTGATATTTTAGGCAAACAATTCGAAGACACAATTTTAAACACAATAACGAGTAAAGAATCAGCTATCTCTTTAGATCTAACTAGTAGTTTTTACCAAGGTAAAGATAGCAAAGTTGCAAGCATAGCTGAAATTCAAGAAATGGCAAAAGGCGCATACATTCTGCACGTTACTGGTCATCATTCAATTGCAGCACTTGAAGAATACATTGACAAAGACCAAATTATGATCATCCAAGAAGTCCCACACGCACAAGTGCATATGGGCGAGTAAACAATTTCAAGATTCTGAAAAGAACTTCTTAATCACTTCTTCAGGTTTACGACTTACCATTAATCCTTCTTTAGGTAAACAAGAATAGTATTTGTCCCAACTAAATCTTTCGTCTAAGTAAATTACAACTCCTCGGTCTGTTGATGATCGAATACATCGTCCTGCAGATTGAACGCATTTATTGATCGCTGGAAATGTGTAAGCATAATTCCATCCTTTTTTGTTAAACATTCGGTCATAGTACGCAATTGTATCTTGAGTTTTCAAATCAGGTCGAGCTAGTGGGATTCCAATAACAACAACTCCCTTGAGTAAATCTCCTGGAAAATCAACACCTTCAGCAAAGTTAGCTCCAGTAACGCCAAACAAAACAGCCCCACGTGAAGCGTGACTTTTGAAATCCGCCAAGAATCTATCTTTGGCTTCTTTGTCCATATTACGCTCCTCAACAAAAGCTTTCTTCAAAGTCAAAATTTTAGAACAGACTTTATCGCGAAGTGCGTATGACGGAAAAAATAATGCAACGTTCCCTGGAATCGCCTTAATGTAATTGCTACACTTATTTGCAATATCAGAATACATCTTATCTGAACGCATTTGATACTTAGTAGAAGTTTCAGGAACAATAATTGTTCTTTTATTCTCCAAGGGAAATGGTGATGGGTATTTCTTGAGTACAGCTCCATCGGCTCCAAGTAAATCAGCATACATCTTTAGTGGTGTTAATGTCCCACTCATAATCACAGCGCCAGAGACTCCTTTCAAAACATCGCGCGTTACAATACTTGGGTCAAGGCAGGCGTATTCTAATTCAATATATTTTCCAATTTTTCCTTCGACTTCCTTAAGGATACGAGAATAACCAACGCTATCTCCTTTCCAAGATTCTAAAAACGTGCATACACTACGGCAATAACTTTTTTTAGATCCACTTTCAATGACTAAGTCAGCCACTTCATCAATTTTTTCAATAAGTTCTTCGTAGTCGCAAATCCCTGAAACATTCAAAACAAAATCTTCACGAATTACTCTTTTTTCATTACTACTAAACTTGCTACTGTAATTACTTGTAGACTTAAACACAGCCATGCGTGATAATAAATCGTGCAGTTTAGATAAATAAGAATAAACTTCATCTGCTTGAGCTTTAGAAGCTTCAGCAGCAGCATTACGTAGTACGTTAGTAGTCAAAGAAGAAGATAACATATCTGCAATTCGGTTTGGCACATTGTGTGCTTCATCAAGTACTAAAATAATATCATCAAAACTAATGTCGAGTTTTTTAAGAAGAGCATCTCGCACCGGTGGATTGAATAAATAATAATAATCACCAATCATTACATCTGCTTTTTTTGCAATCTCAATTGCAATTTCATAGCTACACATCCCTTCGCGGTTCGCTGCAGCCTGAAGTTCTTCGTTATGCATAGGTCCAGCGCCTGCGAGTTTATCGAGTAAATATCTTGCCTCAACAGTTCGTTCTCCTTTTTTACCACGCACATTAGAAAAATATGAACAGTTCCCTTTACTCACAAGCGATCTGCAAAATTCATTGAAATCATTTCCAAACAGTTTTGCAACATCTTGGCCACACATTCCTTTCTTACCAACCAAATCAGAACAAAAAAGTGGGATGTCATGCTTTTTTTTGATAGCCTTTAATGTGTCAACAGCGATTCTGTGTTGCGTATGCCTATTTGTTAAAAAGAAAACTTTTTTCTTATCTCGTTTTGCTTTAGCTACAGCAACGCATAGTGCTGCTGCTGTTTTCCCTAGGCCAGTAGGTGCATGTGCAAGGATAATCTTACTGCTACCTTGGCCACCAACATCTCCTGAATAAAGTGTTGCTTCAATATCAGCAATTAGTTCCTTTTGTCCAGGACGCATAGTGTCATGTGGAAACAAAATTCGCGATTCAGAAGATTCTAATTGTTCAGGAGATTTAAATGATTCTAAGAGTTCGTCAGTCATAAACAAATCACAAAACAATTTGCATATAAGCCTATTGGTGTAACTCTAACTAAACTTCTTAACGTGCCGCTCTAACTCTTTTCTAACAAAGGCCATATCATCCTGATTACTCAAATGCACAACTCGATTAGCTTCTTTGTCCATTATATCCACATGTGCATACCACTGTTCATCTGTAAATATGCTCAAACCTAATTCACTACAAACCTTATTCAATATTTCTTGAGCATTAGCAACTAGTTCTTCAGAACCTTCTACGTCTAATTCGCCTAGTACTGCAATCTCAGCTTCAAAAAATATGCTGTGAATTGGCACTGTAGAACTTTGTTTTGGTGGCGAGATAACCTCTATTATTGCGAACTCTATAATTGAACCATTAACTTCTAATTCATATCTTTCAGAATGCCGCTCTGCCCAAATAACTCTATCATAGCCTAGTAGCTTAAGTGCATTAACAAGTCCCATATATTGTCCTTCACCTAAATATACAGAAACTTCTTCTCGGGAATCGCTGCCGCCCCATTTACCTTTTTTAATACTAAGTTCACCAACTCCATTAGTAATCTTTGAGCGAACATCTAAACAAGCACCATCTCCTTGTTTCAACTCATCTACATCCATACAACAAAGCATCTGTCTTTCCTTACGTTTAACATAACGTCCATTCGACTTCAAATGAGAAACTAACTTAGAATGCAAAAAACCACTCAACGGACCACGCACTTCTACTTCAATCACCATTTAATTATCGCTCTTCTAACTAGATATAAACTTACTGAAATGAAACACCTATCAATTCGTCACTATGCCAAAATGGTATTGCTTTCAAAAATAGACGATAACATAGTTTCATTCAAAAATAATTCTACTAACCTATAGGCTGCGCAAGAAAGCTTTATATAATGCAAATCGCAAAAATATTCTGAGGGAGATGGATAGAGATATCCGAGGTGGAAATAATTATGCCAAGTTTAAAAGAAAATAACAAAAGTATTTTTGAAGTATTTTTTAGAGAAAAACCTGCAATGATGCTCGTAGAATTAAAAAACGCGAATTCGCAAATCTACGCAAGTGTCTTAGCAAAACAAATTGACTGCACATACTCTCATGTGGTAAAAATTCTGCAAGAAATGCAAAAAGCAGATTTAATCAAGTTCAAAAAGGAAGGTAGATTGAAGCTTCTAGAACTTACAGGTAAGGGTCAAGAAATTGCAACTAACATTGAAAACATTAAAACAAGACTTTAAGTCTTACTTTTTTTTTTCTTTTTTAACTTCTTTATTTTATCCTTACAAATAATTTTTCTTAAATAAAAATAATTGATTATGTCATTTATCGGCGCTTCTATTATTTCACCGACTAACAATAAAACTTTCTTGCCCATAATCTTCTGAACTAGGCATCGGTGGATAACCACAAACAAAAATATCTATTGAATCTCCAATTCCCATGATATCTTTTTCCAATAAATTTGCTTTGAATCCTCCGTCATCTTGTGGAACAAATAAGTAACAATTAATCTCTCTTGGTGAATCATGACCTACAAAAAAATATCTCATGTTGCTTGGGTCAGAAAATTCTTCTCTCACATCGTATGGGTTCATACCATTAACTACTTCTCCTCTTTCTAAAGCAGAGATTGCAAGGCTTTCTAATGAATAAAAACCATCACCTAATTTACTCTCATCAATCCCAACAGCTCTGTTGCCATTAGCATCTTTTCCAACATAAAGTGGCCGATCATATCTTGCGTTATCTGGGGGCGCAAAAGAAAGTTGGGAAGGAAGAATAACTGCAAAGGCAAAAATTCTAACAAAAGGTAGTATCAAATCATCTAAATTAATCACATCTTTATCCATCAAAAAAATAATCCAATTATTGTTTAAGAATTCCGTGACATAAATTGTGCAAATTATGTGGAAAAAACAAATATTTTGCCATAGACATAGAGCAAGATTTATATACCGTAAATCAATAATTAAAAACAAAGAGGTGTTAAGTACTTGGTAAGCCAGTTTCGTAGTGCATTGGAATTTCTAAATGAGATTGGACTCTATGATGTAGTCCTTCCGTTTGTATTAGTATTTACTTTAGTATTTGCAATTTTAGAAAAAACAAGGCTTTTAGGAGTACATGAACACGAATCTTTCAAAGGAAGAAAGATAACTAAAAAAAATCTTAATGGAATGGTAGCAATGTCTGTTGCCTTTCTTGTTGTAGCTTCAACTCAATTAGTTGGGATCATCAATGAAGTTATGGCGAATTTCGCACTTTTACTTGTTCTTGCAATTTGTTTTATGTTACTTGCAGGAGCTTTGCATTCAGACAAAGAATTTTCATTAGAAGGCCGAGAACCTTGGATGATGATTTTAATGGTTATCATGTTTGGTGGAATCATTTACATCTTTTTGGACGCTCTTGATTGGCTTAGTTACATACTTTGGTTCTTTCAAAACTTAGACTTAGAATGGATTTCTAGTTTAGTTTTTTTAGCAATTGTAATTGGATTAATCATGTTTATTACTAGAGACCCTGCTAAGAAAAAAGAAAGTTCATCTAGCGATTAGATTTCAATACTGTCAAAAATAATGAAATCAACCAAAATTACTACTAAAACTGCAGTAAAAATAAACAAGTTTATATACCGTAAATCAATAATTTAATACACAAAGAAAGCTTTGCTTTCTTGTGTAAGTGAGCAAAACTCACGTCACAATCGAGGTAAGAAAGGATGGCAACGTTTGAAACATTAGCAAACATTTTTCAAAATACAGGAGTAATGGAATTTTTACTCCCATTTCTACTAGTTTTTGTAATAGTTTATGCAGTATCAATTAAGCTGCCTCTTTTCAAAGACAATAAAAATTTCGCAGTTATAATCTCACTTGTTATTGGACTTACTTTTGTAGTCCCTCATATTACAGGAACTTATCCACTTGGTTATGATCCAGTGCAAGTTATGAATGATGCACTTCCAAGCATCTCTCTTGTAGCAGTGGCTGCAATTATGTTACTAATTTTAATGGGGATTTTTGGAACTGACTTTGCAAAAACTGCAGCTCCAATAATTGGAGTAGTTTCAATTGGTTTTGTACTTTTTATCTTCGGATCAGCACTCGACCTATGGCGTGGCCCATATGATATCTTTAGTTGGTGGTCGGCTGAAGTGACGGAATTAATCATAGTGCTGCTCATATTCGGGCTTGTTGTGTGGTTCATTGTACGTGATCCAGACAACGACAAATCATCTGGAGAAAGTGCTCTCAAATCATTTGGGAAACTTTTCGACAAGAAGTGGTAAATTACTAATTTTTTTACTTTTTCATTATTTTACGATTCAAATTAAACAAACTTAGTAAATGACAAAAAAAGATGGCATCCATACTCGATTTAGGACTACTTCAATTCTTTAAGGTAATTTTTCCTACCTTACTAGTTTTTGTAGTAATATATGCTGTACTTCAAAAAACAAAAGTTGTTGGTGCAAAAAAACCAATTGATGCTATTGTGGCAATTGCTTGTGCAATTTTAACTGCAATCTCAGCTTCTGCAATTGATTTGATCACTTTTATTGCTCCATGGTTTGTATTACTCTTCTTAGGGATTGTTCTGTTTTTCTTTGCCTTTCGAGTTATGGGTTATGATGAAGGATTCATCAGTAGTGTTTTGAAAAATAATCAGTATGGCACTGGTTTTTTTTGGGTAACAATTGCTATTGGTGCAATGATTATTTTCGCAGGGGTTGGTTCAGTTTTTGGAGATCAATTAATTAGTTTAACAGGTGATATTCAAGATGATGGTGAGTTTAATAATGCAGAGAATGCAGATATCAATGAATATGAACAAAATATCATTAAAACAATAATTCATCCAAAAGTTGTAGGTGCAGGGATATTTTTACTAATCTGTGTACTTGCCGTCGCCATGCTAACTGGGTCGCCGTAGGTTAAATTTTCACAAAACACAATCAATTTTTTTTCTTCAAATTATAATTAAACTAGTAAAACGAAATGGTAAAACAAAAAAGTCCTCCAAAATCTTTGCAACTATGGTTTATTTTACATTTCATGATTGATATTTTCATCGCAATCCCACTTTTCTTATTCCCAGAAACTTTTCTTTCAGGTATGGGCTTTGAAGTAGCTAGTGCAGGTATTGCTCTCTCACGTGTTGTAGCAGCAGCGCTCATTGCAGTAGGCACAATTTCATTTTTGATGCATCACAAGAAGATAGAATTTTATTTACTTATGTTAGACTTCAAACTAATCTGGTCAGCAAGTGCAATTGTGGGACTTCTAATTAGCGCATTTCAAACCAAAGTAACAGCACTCTACCTATTCGCAGCATTATTTGCAGCATTCTTCTTACTCTGGCTCTATTGGAAACAAAGGCTCAACAGATAACTTCTAACTACTTATCTCTCTTACGCGATATGCTCTAACTGTATTTGGAACACAAAATTCCAAACTAATCGAAACCCTTCCCAAATACTCTGGATCTCTAATATGTTCTGGATAATTGGTCCTAGGTATTTTTTTGGCATCTTCTTCTTTCATAACTAAAAAAACAGGTAATTTATGTGAATTCTCATTAAATCCACTTCGCAAAAATCTTTTTGCCATTTCTAGTGAATGTGACATATCATATGACGGAATTGGCATTGCACCAGTACCACCACCTCTTTGTAACATATACTCATCAATCCAAATAACATTGTTTGGAGCATAAGGGTTAACTACTTGGTGTCCAAGATCAGTTCCTCGAAACAAAGCACCAGCAGAAAAAGAATCGCGTCCAGGTAATTCAGGTAATCTTTCCCATACTGCCTTGTAATGATGACGCATAGTTGCAAGTGTATCTTCAAAATTTCTGAGTGGTTTTTTAACTTCATCTCGAACTTCTCTATACCATGAAAGTTCAACAAATTCCCTCAGTGTTCTATCTTCTACTCTTGCTTCATGGTATTTTCTAAGAAATGTTGCTGTTATTTCTGAAGTTGGAGAAGATTGTGATCTTGCAAAAGAAACAATCTCGTGATATCTTGGAAGAATTGTTTGAAAGGCAGTAAACGCTTCAACATATCTGTCAATAGAAGCTTCTTCATGTCTACTTGGAACTACTAATACCACTAATCTTCCAAAACAAACCTACTTTAAAAGAATTAATCAAGATAAATAAAAAAAATTAGAATAATAATAATTACTTCTTCAAGCCTTTAGTCACATCGCGAAGTTCTTTAACATTCTCAGTAAAGACCGGAATCACATCTTTGAATACTTTTCCAACTGCTTTTAGTTCAACACCCACATCAGTCATACGTTTGTCATACTCTTCAACTTTGCCAAGTACGCCTTGGTGAAGCATCTTAAAATCTTCTTTGAGTTTTCCTACGTCGCTTTCTAATTTAATCAGTCTTGTTCCAGATTTGTTTTTCCACGCAATTATCTTTTGAACTTCTTTAATCAAATCGTCCCATTTCTCATCAATCATTTCTTCAGCGATTTCTTCAATTCTTTCGTACAAATCTTCAGAACCACTTTGTCCTTTAGAACGTCCAGCTCCACTCATGCCTGGGCCCATAGCCCCTGCTGGTGGCGTTGGTAACCTGAATCCTGAATCAGCTCCTCCTGCAGCAGGCGCGCCCATATTAGGCATTCCTCTTGCAGCACCTGGTGGTGCTCCCATTCCTAAATCAATGTCATTTGGTCCGCCCATCATGTCAGCTCCACTCATTGGCATTTCAGAACTAATTTTCCCAAGAGAATTAATTACTTGCGTCTCTTTTGCTCCTTGTGATTTTAATTCGCTAAGAATTTGGTCATCAGTGAGTCCAGATGAACGCATACTACGAACTTGCGCATCTACATCTAACTTACCTGGGTGCCCACCTGCCCCTCCAGGACCACCTTGTTTTTGATTTGTAAAAAGTGCCATCTTAATTTACCTCGATAATATACAAACTATTCTAATTACGCTTTTATTTCTTTCCCTAAAAGGGCAAGAAATGATCAGAAATCATCTGTTCAAAGAGATACAATGTATCTCTTGATCAAAAAATTGTTTTTGATTTCTATTTTATTTCTTTCGCCTTACTCTTAGTAACTTTACCACTGCTCTTTTGATCGGCTAGTTTTCTCTCAATTAATCTTTCCACATCTTTTTCGGTAACAAAATTCATCGGGTTCCAAAATTCCATGTATTTTTTCAAAACATCAAGTTCCTCAGAGCCAGCTGTTTGTTTTAATTCCTTAATCATCAAATTCATATTTTCAAGCATTTTGCCTTGCTTGTGTGAAAAATCAACCATATCAGAATTCAGTGCAGACAAATCTTGTTTCATCTCTCCACTAGATCGAGTAATATTATTTTTAAGTAATTCAAATTCCCTACGTAAGCCATTCAACTTAGACTCAAGTGCCTTCACCCAAGTATAGAAACGTTGTGCATCGAATTCTTCTTTAGCAGCTGGTTTAACAACAGCTTTACTCCCCATCAGTCCCATCAATGAGCAATAATCAGTTTTAGCTATTTAAACCTAGCGGGCTTTACTCGCCCAGCACCCAAAACAATAAATATCGCAAACTTTAGTTTGCTAGATTAAAAACCACATAAGTTTTTAATACACTCTAACTCTTTTCTTTGTAAAATATGATACAAATATACTTGTATTACTGTGATTAACGATGGCCAGCATAGATAAAAGAACATGTTTTGACTTTGACACTTTCCACGAAGGTGCAAATAAAATTTGTAAAGTATACTTGGAGAGCTGCCTTTTTCCCCCTTCTATTGAATACAGCGAAATTTGTATGGGCAAAGTAATTGACTTACTTCTCAAAGTTTCAGGCATCACAAATATTGTCTTAAGCCAACAGCGAGAATATGATTACGATGAATCCCAAGTAAAACTTCTATATGAATTAGCACTTCTATACAAACGTTTCAACAAAGACGAGCGTTACTTATACAACCATATTGTGGCGGACCCGCTACACGAACGTTACATCAGATCGGCCTACGCAGAATTCCAAGGTATTATCTCTAGAAGGTTAAAACAAGATCCGCTTGGAGCGTACATCGAACTAAAACGTTTAGAACGTAGAGAAAAAATAAAACATAATAACATTATCGAACCACAACAAAAAAATTCTCAACAAAAATTCATCCAAATCATGGCAGACGCTGTGATGAAAATCCAACAACTAACTATCATAAAACGCTTAAATCCACATCTAAATGAGTACAAAGCTGGTGAACGTACACTTTACTCTTATGTCCTTCACCCAAGCACCAGGCCAGATTTTATGTATACTAAATTAATCTCAGAATTTCCTCAAGGTGCAAACTTGCTTGAAAGTTATGAATTCACACCGCAAACTGGCGGCCAAGATGATAACAGTGAAGAAAAAGTTCAGATAAACATTTTTGGATTCGATGATAGCATAAAATATCTCTATCATATAACTCCACCAGAAAATAATCTTAAACAAGATGAGTATGAACTTCTAGACGCAGCTAAACGTGTTCTTAGTGAACACAAACCAACTAGAAAAGAGTTTGTGGACCCACAGCGTATGCGTGAAGTTTTCTTTAACATCGGTAAAGATTTGATAACAGACTTAGCGCAGCACAGAGGAATAAAAATCAAAGAATCTAAAGCAGAAATGCTAACACGTGCTTTACTACGATACACTGTAGGTTTTGGGATAATGGAATTAATGCTCAGCGATCCACGAATTCAAGATGTGAATGTAAATTCCCCTAATGGCGAAGTTCCAATTTTTGTAGTACACCAAGACTATGGTGATTGTGACGCGAACGTTTACCCCACTGTGAGTGAAGTAGATTCCTGGGCGACAAAACTACGTTTAATCAGCGGACGTCCTTTAGACGAAGCAAATCCTATCTTAGACACTGAACTAAAAGTTGAAGGATTCAGTAGTAGGGTTTCAGCGGTAACAGCGCCACTAGATCCTTTTGGCATGGGTTTTTCATTCAGGCGTCACCGTGATCATCCATGGACTTTCCCATTATATCTGCAACCAAAATTCAAGATGATGAATTATACAGCTGCTGGACTTTTGTCTTTCATAATTGATGGTAATGCTACACTTCTAATTGCAGGGACCCGTTCCTCAGGTAAATCCAGTTTTCTAGGTAGTGTATTAATTGAAATCATGCGACGTTACAGAATAATCACTATCGAGGACACTTTGGAACTTCCAACAGAATCCATGAGAAAACTAGGTTACAATGTTGAATCTCTTAAAGTAGGAAGCGCACTAAGTACTCAAAAAGGTTCAGAGGTTGATGCAAGTACTGGTATCAGGTCTACTTTACGTCTTGGAGACTCCGCACTAATTGTGGGGGAAGTAAGAAGTACTGAAGCAATTAGTCTTTACGAAGCAATGCGTGTAGGAGCAGCCGCGAACGTTGTAGCAGGAACAATTCACGCAGCGTCCCCTTATGGAGTATATGATAGGGTAGTGAACGATATTGGTGTTCCAAAAACTTCCTTTAAGGCAACTGACATTATTGTCATAACTAATCCAATCAGATCAGCATCAGGAATGAAAAAACTAAAACGTGTTCTAAGAATTACTGAAATCCGAAAAAAATGGGAAGACGACCCTCTTAAAGAAGGTGCGTTTGTAGATTTGATGGTTTACAATCCTCAAACAGATGAATTAGAAATCACTGATGATCTAATTAATGGTAACAGTGAAATTCTAAAACGTATAGCAGGTTCAATTAAAGAATTCGCTGGAAATTGGGACGCTGTTTGGAATAACATCCAATTACGTGGATTTTGTAAAAAAGCAATTGTTGACACCTCTTTAGAATTTGATGATCCAGATATGCTTGAAGCTGAGTTTGTAATCAAAGCAAATGATAGGTTTCACATCCTCTCTGGAAAAATCCAAGAAAAGCTGGGTTTCCAAGACACAGATCGGATCTTGCACGAATACAATGCTTGGCTGCAGCAAGAAGCTAGAAAACGTAAGGCACTAAAAAATCAAGTATGAACAAACATAAAATCAATGTATTATTTTTCTGCATGTTCCCATAAATCTTCAAAGAAGCTACTAAAACTTTCTGCAATGCTAGGAGTTGTTGAATGAATGCAATGTAGCGTACCATCATAAGAAAAAATAAAACTGTGTTTTCCAACAATCAAAATAGCTGAAGGACTAATAGTATGGTTATCACGAACCTTTGTACGAGATAATTTGACAAAAAATTTCCAATAATCACTTTTTTTATTTTCATTTAAGTCACCACTAAATAATACGCGGGCAGAAACTTTCATATCCACACGTGCCCTATGCCAATGTTGCCAAAAAATATTAAAACGACTATTTTTCGATGGCCGTACACCCATAACAAGTACCTCTTGTCCAGATTTTTTTGCATAGTCCAGTACATCATACACTATTGGTTTGACTCCTTTGAGTCCTTTGAGAAGTGAAACACTATCTTCTTCTTGTGTTTCTATATACAGTTGCGTGAATTCTGGCAATAATTCCTTAACTTTGATTTCTTGTCTCAAAACAATTTCTTTTTTATCTTCCATATAAGAGAGTAAACTTTTTGGGTCAGTTGTGCAAAACTGTTTTACATTATTCTCAATTACAAATTGCACAAGTCCCTTAGCTATCAGTTTCTCGAGTGTTTCATAGATCTTCCCAGAACTAATTTTAGCTTTCTTAATTATCTGTCCTGTTTGAGATTTTCCAATACGTAGTAATGTCAAATATACCTTAGATTCATTGGTCGTCAAACCTAATTCTTCTAGCAATTTCTCCTTCATAATCATATCATCAAGCTCAAACTATATAATTGTTTTGAAATTGCTCCCCACTAGAAGGGAGGCAATATTAACATTAGGTTTGCAATATATTATCTTTATCAAATAAACAAAATAAGGTGATAATATGTACGCAGCATTAAGAACACAAGAACCATCAATTGGTTTGCCTCAAATATTACAAACAAGTCAACTATACACAGCAGTAGGAATAGTTTATGATCCAAATACAAAAGAAGTATTGTCAGAAAATTTAGACGGAATTGTCCTTCCCAGTGTGACTTTTGAAAACAGAGTTCCTAAAGAAAGTGATGTCTCTCAACTTCTTGGTGAAAAAGGAATATATCTTTCTGCCGAAAGATTTCAAAAACAAAGAGTAAGTGATATGCCTAATACTAAATATTTTCTTGCAGCAGTAACACCAATGGAAAAAAGATTATATGGCGGAAATTGGGTTGCTGTAGATTTAGAAGAATTATTACCAAGAATAAAGCAAAATCACAATGACCAATTTAGAGGTAGGATAAAATGTTAAATCAGTTTGTTGAATTATACCAAAGACCTCCTATTGAACTTATTCCAGCTGGTAACAAAGAAATGCCAGGGGTAATACATCATGCAGAAAACCTTGGAAATAGGTTTGAATCATTACCTTACCAAATCAGAGAAAAAGCTTCAGGATATGTTCTTGAACAATTAGGCGAACTTATAGGAAAAACATACGACAGTTCATTACAAGGAGTAGAATATGCAAATCAATTTCATGATTAAATGCGTGCATTTGTTTTTTTAAGAAATGCTAATCGTTTAGAAAATAGAACTGCAATTGCTGGTAGTTTGTATGAAGTTCTACAAAATCCAAATTTAGAGTCAGCTGACACATTAAGTATTAATCCATTTGGTTCAAAAAAGCTAGAAAGAGATACAGGTTCTCAAACTCAATCTACTTTTGATATCTATGCAATGGGCCTTAATGCACTGGCATATCAACAACCAATTGGTACAAATAGAGGAAAACAAATGGAATACGTCAATCTTTGGGAACAACTAATTCAAACAGCAACTGGTAAAAGGTTAGATGCAGCAGTTCGCGGATCTATTAACACAAAACCAGTAATCAGAAGAAAACAAGAAATGGAACGCCTAGGAGAATTAGTTAGTAGTATTGATACTGGAAATGAAAATGGCAAATCAAGAGCAGATACCATTAAACACGCATTGGACACATACAATTAGTTAAGAAAACTATTGCGATAATGGAAGGTTTAAAAACCTCTTTTCTCTTCTTTCCTTATTATATTAGGTAAACATAGTGGTGGATGATGATTATAGTGATCTTCTTGTAAAATACAAAGAAAAGATCAAAAAAGAGTTTGGAGAAGTAGGTATCAGCAGTGATGGCGCTGGAGCTAAAAAAATAGATTCTAGTGATTACCTTCAGTTCAAAAAAGAATTATATCCAACTCACTTCTCTTTATACGAAAAAGCATGTAATAAAGCAGAAGCTTTATTCAAATTAAAAGTAGAAAAAAAGCAAGCGCAAACCCTCCAAAAACAAATTGATACTTGTCATCTAAATGTAACTCCATCTGGAGTTATCGCTTTGAGTTTTCTAGCGCCGCTTGTTTTCATCTTCGTTGGCTCCTTAATTTCCTTTGCAGTATTTCAGATGATGGGTCTTGTTCTTTTTACAATCATAGCAGGGCTTGCTATGATTTTCGCTTTGCAAAAACTTCCTCAAATGATGGCTGACTCTTGGAGAATTGGAGCCAGTAGCCAGATGGTTCAATCTATTTTCTATTTAGTAACTTACATGCGTCACACAAGTAACCTTGAACGTGCGATCGCTTTTGCAGCCGAGCACCTTGAACCACCACTAAGTTTAGACTTTCGTAAAATGCTTTGGGATTTAGAAAACGGTAGATATTCTACTATCAAAGAAAGCGCTGATGGTTTTTTAATAATTTGGAAGGATTGGAACAAAGACTTTGTTGAAAGTTTTCATATGGTGGAATCTTCACTAATGGAGCCTAGCGATGATCGAAGGCTATCACTACTGGACAAATCACTTGACATTATTCTTGACGGAACTTATGAAGGGATGTTAAGATACGCTCACAACCTTAAGTCTCCAATGACCATGCTTAACATGATGGGTATTATCCTGCCAATTCTAGGTCTTGTAATTTTACCACTTGTAGTTTCCTTTATGGCATCAGCTGAAACTAGTGCCATGACAATGGCAATTTATATCTCACTTTTATACAATATCACACTCCCTGTAGGAGTTTATTATTTGGGTAGAGTCATCCTCTCCAAACGTCCATCAGGTTATGGTAGTAGTGATCCAGTTAAAGCGCACAAGGGATTAAAAAAATTACAAAACGTAATCATACCTTTGGGCAAAAATACTAAAATTGCAATTAATCCACTTTACTTTACAATCACTTTACTTGCACTAACTCTTTTTATCGGGCTTAGTCCACTTCTAATTCATTCAGTTAGTCCTAGTTTTGAAATTCAAAACGAAGAAGGGACTTTGCAAATGATGAGTTATGTTTGTCCACCTGAATTCCCTGGTTGTGACGAAGCTGACAAAAAAGGACCATATGGTCTTGGGGCAGCACTTTTATCAGTAGTTCTAGTTGCTGGACTTGGAGTCTCGTGGGGACTTTTCTATTCGCTTCGATCGATGAATATAATTAAGATACGTCAAAAAACAAAAGCGCTTGAAGACGAATTTTCTTCAGCAATGTTTCAACTTGGAAACAGGCTCGGTGATGGTCTACCTGCCGAGATTGCTTTTTCAAGAGTAGCAGAGACTATGCGTGGTTCAACTTCTAGCGAGTTTTTTGAAATGGCAGAAAAAAATATTACTAAACTTGGAATGGGAATTGAAGAAGCACTTTTTGATCCAAGAGTTGGAGCAGTTGTACATTTCCCAAGTAAAGTAATTGAGTCATCAATGAAAGTAATGGTTGAGTCAATTAAACGTGGACCAATAATTGCCGCGCAAGCACTACTTTCCATGTCCAGATACATCAAAGAAATTCATAGAGTTGAAGAACGGCTAAAAGACTTAATGGCTGAAGTTATTGGTTCTATGAAAGCGCAAGTGGCTTTTCTAACTCCGGCAATTGCTGGTATTGTTGTTGGAATTACAAGTATGATATCCACAGTTTTAACAAAACTTTCCAGCCAACTTTCTCAGTTTTCAGGTGATGGTGCATCTGGGGGCTTTGGTAATATGCTAACTATTTTTGGAATTGGAATTCCAACCTATCATTTTCAGATAATCGTTGGGATTTATGTGGTTCAATTAGCATACATTCTAACAGTTCTAGCTAATGGTATTGAGAACGGTTCAGACAAACTAGGAGAACGCTTCGCTCTTGGAAAAGCCCTTACTCGGTCCACTCTACTATACTGCGCAATCGCTGGGATAGTAATAATCTTGTTCAACCTTTTCGCAGGAGTTGTACTCACTAACAGTCTTGGTTAGAACGAACAACAAAAAAAAGCTAAAACAAATCACAAATCACATTTCTAAAAAAATACAAACTCTTAATCAAACAACTTCCAACAATCTTCTACCACAGATGTCGCAGCACTTCTTTAGATACTTGGAGTGCAACTCTAATTCTGTTATGGTAGAAATACACATTTGCAAAAGTTCGCAAGATCTTCCTGAATATCTGATCGCAAGGCAAATGCAACGCAGGCCTAAATTAAAAGTAGTTCAAAAAAGCACCTCCTATGGGCAAGATTGGCTAGTTCTTGCCCTTATGTTTCAATTAATCATTATCAGTATCGCAGCATCCTTTGTTGGCTACTTCATTCTATTTAGATAAATCTTTTACTCAGAATGGCATTAGTTAAGTAGTAAGCTTTATAAACAGTTTTCTTGTCTACCAAATATTGAGTGGATTGGGGCTGTAGCTTAATCTGGGGGAGCACCAGACTGAAGATCTGGGGGTTGTGGGTTCAAATCCCACCGGCCCCACTCATATAATTTCTAATTAACTATTTTTTACTAGGAAGTAGTTTATTGACAAACATTTATAAATCAAGGTTTTTTTAACAGATTATGTCTATAGGATCAGAATATTTAGCAAACAGTGCAGCAAGAAGAGCTGATTCAAGATCTCCTTTAGGGTTAAGTGTTTCTGCTGTGTTACTCGCGATAGGTACTGGCGTATTTTTTGGATATGAAAAAATAACAAGTCCAGATTTTACACCTGCATATTCTGGTTCAGCTGAAATTAGAATTTCTGCATTAAGAGAAGAAGCTAGGGGTTTAGCAGGGGACCAGGAAGTGATAAATGGCGAACTAAGTGATCTTGTAACTAAAAGGGAAAGAATTGCACAAAAATATGGGTGTCGCTCTAATGCTGAGTCATGGACATCTTTTACATCTAGTGGTTTAACCGAAGTTAGTGTTACAGTAAACTACAATGCAGGTTGCAGACAATAATTTGACCGTTTTTTAATAATTAATCCAATTCTATTATCAAAAATTAAAAAAATAAAATAAAAAAACAAACCTAATCACTACAGCTTTTGAACATCTGTCCATTCTCATCGAACTTCATTTCGCATTTGCTACCTTCAGAAACTCCTTCTTGTGCACTTAATGATGCTTCCACTACATTAGTTTCAGAAGATGTTGATGATGTTTCAACGCCTAAGTTTTCAGAAACATCTTCTACACTAACTTCAGCTTCAGAAACTTCACTACTAGCTTCCCATTCACCACTGTTTGCGTTAGACTCTTCTTTTTTAGCATCAATAGTCAAAACTTGTTCATATCTACAGTTGTCACGGTAAATTGTAACTCCTTTACATCCTAAACGATAAGCTTCTTCGTATAACTGTTTAGTTTGCTCAATTGTAAAGTTTTCTGGAGCATTCGCTGTTTTACTAATTGAACTATCAGTCCAACGTTGCACTGCTGCTTGTACTCTAATGTGATCAAGTGGACTCATCTGCATAGCAGTTACAAACCAATCAGGTAAGTTTCCATCAGCATCTGCATACTCAGCAGCAAGTGGGATTGTTTGTTTGTGAAAACCTAAACGACTTTGCCTAAAAAATTCAAAAGCATAGTACGGCTCAATTCCAGTTGATGTTCCAAGCATTGTTCCAACAGTTCCAGTAGGCGCTTGTGTTGTTAATGTTACATTACGAATTCCATGCTCAAGTACAGCATCGCGAACTTCTTGTGACATTGTTTTCATGTATCCACTTTCAATATATTTAGCAGGTTCACAAAATGGAAACATCCCTTTTTCTTTAGCAACTTCTACTGATGCCAAATAGGTTTCGTTAGCAATCGCTTCGTAAACTTTGTCAATAATTTCCAAACTCTCACTACTTCCATAGCGAACTCGCAATTTAATTAGCATTTCACCTAGGCCTAAAGTTCCAAGGCCAACACGCCTCTCGCCTTTTTGATTTTTCTCGTTAGCTTCAAAATGGTATGGAGTTAAGTCAATTACATTGTCCAAAAAGCGCTGTAAAATACGTGTTGCATTTCTAAGTGCAGACCAATTAATCTCATACAACTTACCTTTTTCATCAGAGCCGACCTCTTCACAAAAAGAAGCCAAATACAAATGACCTAAGTTACAAACTCCCCATGCTGGAAGTCCTTGTTCTCCACAAGGGTTAGTACAAATAATTGGATTATAATAATTGGAGTTACTCATTTTGTTGTAACGTTCCATAAATACAATCCCTGGTTCAGCACTTGCATGCGCGGAAGAAACTAACATGTCCCACATCTCACTTGCTGGAATTGTTTTATAAACTCGAGTTGGGTATCCTTGGTCTTTCCATTTCCATAAATCTCCATCCCACTGAGTTTTGTAAACTTCTTTCATTCCCTCAGCTTCATAATCTGGAAACTCAAGTGGCCAATCTTCACCTGCAGCGAGTGCAGCCATAAATCGGTCAGAAAACATTACTGAAATATTTGCGTTTTCAAGAACTCCTTTCTTACGTTTTGCAGTAATAAATTCTAAAATATCAGGGTGCCAATCATGTAACATTAACATAAGTGCGCCACGTCGTGATCCGCCTTGTTCAATCAATCCAGTTCCATAAGAAAAGATTCCTCCCCAAGATACTGCTCCAGATGATTTTCCATGTACTCCACGAACGTATGCGTAACGTGGGCGCAAAGTACTCAAATTAATTCCAACTCCACCACCACGACTAAAAATCTCAGTCATTTGGTGCAATGTCTCTTTGATAATTCCTTCACGACTATCTTTTGGACTTGGAATTACATAACAATTGTATAATGTCAAATTTTTAGTGTATCCTTCACCAACGTTCGCTGCAGTCATAATTCTTCCAGCAGGTTGAATGTGTTTAGCAGCTAGTTCTGAGTAAAATGCGTCTTCCCATTTAGTTTGCAACTCACTATCTTTTTCAACACTAGCAGCTGCTTTTGCAACACGTCTATGTGCGTCAGAAATAGATTCAATTGGTTTGTCACATTTCCAAATAGTAGTTTTAAATTCATAATTATTTTTGGCATCTGCGAAAACTCCAGTAATCATATGTAATGTAACATCATCTCCATTCAATCCAGTAACGATTCCTAAATCTTTTTTTGGATATTTTGGATCTTCTTTACTAATTGCAATTACTAAGTCGCCTTTTTCAATATTATCTCGTTTTGTTTTAAGTGCATAACGATCTAAAAAAATACTACGTCCTAGTTCATCAAACACAACAGATCCATTTAGTATACTTTCTGCTTGACTACTAACCATAACATTATGTTCATTCAAATGTGCAATGTCTTTTTGCACTTCAATTGCAACTTCTTTTTCAGCTAGAACTTCAGGCTGGCTTTCACTTGCTTCAACCTCAGAAGATTCTTCAGCAGCAACTTGTGACTCTTCACTTTCTACTGCTTCTTGTACTACACTTACGCTTGGAGCGCTTTGTGCACTTCGTACTACTAAGTTCACCATTGCTTCAAAATCTTTAGTAGATGGCACGCCACCTCTGTTAGAAATAACCTCAACTACATTTTGGGCAATTTCCATAGCTTCTTGCTCAGGCATTTTAGTCTTTGAGCTAAGTAGTGAAGAAATAGATTGTAATGTGTAATCTTTATCAAATTCAATTGTTGTTCCATCTGCTTTTTGTACATGTGTGATCATAGTATTCCACCCCTTTTTATTTCACCTTTCGGTGCAAAGAGAACGTTGTTCTCTTGCACAAGAAAGCTTCGCTTTCTTTGTGCTAATTTTTGTTTTGTTTTTCTGCATTCCAAAAACACTAAATCCTGTTTAAATAGATTCATGTGGTGCAGGCTACAAAAGAAAAAATAACTTCTGTAAAATCCTTAAACCAGTATCTCTTTTGGAATTTTTTAACTTCTGTAAGTACCACCCCAAGAAGTATCAATTCATCATCCTATCAACTATATAACCATTGCGTGAACACTACTCAATGAAAACCAAAAAGTCATACAAAACCAAGAAACTTTAATCAATTGACATTGTTAAGAAGCAACTTATCGCTTCACATAGAATTCTGGGGTACCTCCCAAAGATACCAGTCTGCCAAGTTTTGAAATTTCACATATACCATCGATCTCTTTACGATGAAAAACGTTAAATGGAGCAAATCCAGACAAAGTAACTGCCATGTGTATATATCTTTCAATGCCTGCATTTCTATTATCTAAAAAAACAGCTAAACTCCCTTGAATTGGGTTGTCTACTGGAACCATTTTTTGTTGTAATACGTGGTCAACAAACCCAGTTTCTCCTCGAGTTTCACAATTTCCGATGTATCTATCGTCATTTGTAAACCCAAGAACATAAAATGCAGTCCCAATACAATTTCGTGTGAATGGAGCCACACGATTTTCAAGTAGCGATGCCATTCGTTGCACCATTTGTTGATCAGTCATCAACATTTCATTTCAGAACCTACTTTAAAAATAATCTCGATGAAAAATAAACAAAAAAGAAAAATAAAA
>ENA-OREN01000904-OREN01000904.1-marine-metagenome-genome-assembly--contig:-NODE-904-length-38322-cov-4.148987_pt1 | contig 38322 bp, 33 predicted proteins | sample MGYA00248624_ERZ508555 | MGnify/ENA primary metagenome ERZ508555 (study PRJEB26222, sample SAMN06267773) | marine metagenome | isolation source: Saanich Inlet, British Columbia, Canada | place... | reverse complement strand
TCAATTCCTTCAATGATAATCTCTTCAACAGGCCACCGTAAACTAATTTTTGCTTTTTCACGTGCATTTAAAGAAGATTGAATAACTAATTTTGCTACATCAAATTCTTTTTCTAGATTTTCATCAATAAGATTCTCATCAAACTTAGGCCAAGTAAACTGACATACACTCTCTTTATCTAAACCAAACTCTTCTTTTACATTTTGATACATTGCTTCAGAAACAAAAGGACTTACAATACTAAACATCTTAATCAAATTGATGAACACAGTATAAAGAGTATATACAACGGCTTCCTTTTCACTTGTATTTCCAACTGAACTTTTATCTCGAATAATTTGAATATAAGTTCTAGATAATTCTAAATATAATTCTTCTAATGGTGCAATAATCTCATCAATTTTATACGTATCAAGTAATTCTGTAACATTTTTAATAGTGGAATGTAATTTTGATAAAATATACTTCTCTTCAACAGCAAGGTTATCTGGTTTTAATTTAGTTGGATTGCATCCAGTTTCTGCAGATAAATTTAACAATAACTTTTGGGTATTCCATAGAATATTCAATTGCCTTTGTTTCACAAGACATTCATCCCAACTGAAATTGATATCGTTTCCAGCATTTGTTTGAGCCATGTAATAACGTAACACATCTGCACCATGTTTCTCAATTAAATCATCCGGTGCAATGATATTACCAAGAGATTTAGACATCTTTACTCCACCAACATCATTCAAAAATCCATGCATGAACACATTTTTAAATGGAGCTCTGTCAAATGCTAAGAAAGAAGCAACCATCAGTAGATTAAACCAACCACGAATTTGATCTTTTCCTTCTAAGATAAAATCAGCAGGATAATATTTTTCAAGCAAATCTTTTCGCGAAGGATAATCAAAAACTGCAAAAGCTGCACTTCCAGCATCAATCCAAACATCAAGTACATCAGGAACACGTCGATACTCTTTCCCATCACGAACAATCACAACTCTATCAATAGCTGGGATATGTAAATCTAATTCAGACCTATTAACTCCACTTAATTCTTCGAGTTGCGCAATAGATTCAATTACAATAAAATCTTCTTCTTCCCCGTCCTCACTAGTCCATTTCCAAATTGGTACAGGTGTTCCCCAAAACCTTTGTTTTGAGATAGAATTGTCACGTAAATTTTCAAGCCAATTACGAAATGCATTTTTACCTGCTTCCGGAACCCAGTGTACTTGTTCATTCCAAGCAAGAAGTTTTTCCTTCAAATCTTCAATTTTAAAGAACCACTGTTTTGTTGTTCTAAATATAACTGGTTCATGACTACGCTCACCATGAGGGTAATCATGCACATAAGATTGTTTTGCAACCAAAACGCCTGCAGAATCAATTATTTCTACAAATTTTTTATCTTCTATTTTTGCACGAATACCATTAAATTTTCCAAAATTTGCAAAATGACCTGCTTCATTAATTGGATTAAACGGAGGGATCCCATTTAGGTGCCCAACTTCATAATCTTCTGGCCCACAACCTGGTGCACTGTGAACAAGGCCAGTACCTGAAGAATCATCACAATATTTCTTTGTAAGTAAAACAGTAAAAAGTTTTGGATTTTGTTGTAACTCTTCTGGAAGCATATCGCGCGTCCCAAGAGGATGTTCATATTTTTCTCCAGCAATTGCTAAGCCTTTAAATTCAGAAACAATAGTATGAGAACTAATTTTAGCTTTTTCTAAAACTGATTCAAGTAAATTTTTAGCAACTACCCACTTTTCAGAAGATCCATCTTCCAAAAGAACTTGCGCTTCTAAGTAATCAATATCAGGATTAACCATGATCGCTAAGTTAAGTGGGATTGTCCAAGGAGTTGTTGTCCAAATTACAAAATATTTTCCAGGTAATGCTTCTCCAGAGATTGAAAGTCTAGGAAATTTAACATAAATAGAAGTATCTTTAATCTCTTTATATTCAAGTTCATGTTTAGCTACAGAACTTTGGGTTGCAAAATCCCAATGCATTGTTCGAAGCCCTTGATACAATCTACCTTTTTTATGAGCAGAAGAAACCAAATGCCAAACAGATTCAATATATTCATTTTTAATTGGTTGATAAGAATCACGAAAATCAAGAGTTGCCCCTAAACGCACAAAATCTTTGTCCATCTGTTCTTTCATTTCAAGACAAAACTTCTCGCACTCTTGTCTGAACCTAAGAAGACCAAATTTTTCAATATCTTCTTTATCTTTAAGGCCGTGCCTTTTCATAGTTTTTTGTTCAGTTGGAAGACCATGCATATCATAACCCATTCTATCCCAAACATTAAACCCATTAGCACGTTTATAACGCAAAACCATATCTTTTAGAGCCATATTCCAAGCATGACCCATGTGGATTTTCCCAGAAGTATATGGTGGACCTTCTAAAAAGCAGAATTTTTCACCTTCAGCATCACGATCTCGCAAAAATTGTACTGTTTCATTGTTATTCCAATGACGAAGTATCGCTTCTTCAGTAGCAAGTGAAATGTCTTTGTATTTCATGATAAAGAAGTCCTCTTCCGATAATATAAAAAGGTAGTGGCAAAAACAAGCCAATTACAAAAATAAAAACACTATTTATAAAATAAAATCAGAAATAATGAAAAATCTAAAACCTAATTCAATCCGCTACTTTCCATCGCATTATAATCACGACTTAACCCTGAATTAGCTCCACCAGAGTTAGATGTGTTTGGCAGATAAGATTTATCTTTTGCAAAAGGGTTAGTTCCAAGTAGTGGATCATCTTGCGCATCAATATTATTTAATGATTGATCTCTTTTTCTCAAAACTTCAGCAAGTTTGCTTTGTTCTTTCTCTTTTGCTTGATGAATAGATTCAAGTTTAGATACGACAGTATATTCAGTAGGATTTTTAATTCCCTCTGCCTTCCAATCAACAGCAATGTAAGTTCCTTGAGCTTCCATTAATTCAACAGCATAATCACCACCTGCTCTTACAACCCGTGCAGTTCCAGCAGTTAACATATCTTTGATACTTTTAGTTTCATAATTAATTGATTCTTTTGTAGCATCATCAAGGTATACCCCTGTAACAACATCTTCAGAAACTTGTCCTAAAACATAATCTCCATGTTGGTTAGAGAAAACTTTAGTAGCTCCATTTGATATTTTTTTACTAATCCGATCTGCTAAATCTCCGCTTGCAACTTGTCTTTGAGTCCCAGTTTCAAAAGTTTTTGGAACTTTATTTTCTCCAATATCAAACATTTCCCGAATATCTTTATCGGTGCGAGTATTTCCTTTCTTTGAATCTAATTTTTTGTAAGCCCCTGATTTCACCAAATCATGCGAACTAACAAGTCCTAAACCAAACCCTTTACTATAAAGTCCAATAGCATCTTCACGACTCAATTCGCCAGTTCTTTTAACATTCTGAGCAGCATAAACTTCATCAACCATATCCAAAAAGTCCTCACCTTCAAGACCACTTAATGCGCTTTGTTGTAAAGTACTATTTAGTTTACGTTTAACAACGCTCCCTCCTCTTAAATGAGGATGATAAACAGAACTTCCCCAATCATGGCCAGCATTTGCAAAATCATCATCATCAACCTTACTTCCTTCAAGTAAATCCGAAAATCCAATTCCAAAAGCTGCTTTAACAAGTGTTTCAAGATAACCAATTTTAGCAACGCTAGAACAATCAATTTCATCTAAGTTAACATTATATTTTTCTGCAGCTTTTTTAGCCAATTTTTCAAAGACACCTAAAGCCACAGCATACACTTCGCCAGATTTTAATTTAGTAGAATCTTTAGAATCTCTTGCTTTAAGTTTTGCATCCCACTCCCATTTTGTTGAGTTAAAAGCCCAGTTAACTAATTCTTGAGCTTCTTCAACACGTTCATCAATAAGAGCAAGATTTTGCCTAAGTTTTAGGTCTTTTTCTTTCCCACTAAGCCCTTCATATTTGGTATCAAAACCCCGAGAACTAAGTTCATAATTTTTATCTGAACTAAGCGACGCCTTAAAAGATCCAAGTTCCGCCTGATTTACAACTACTTCACCAACTTCTTTAAAATCAACTTTTTCTTTTTCATAATCAATTGTATGTTTACCATGATAAACTACTTTCATAATTCCTTCAATACCATTAAGTACACGATACTCGTCAACAGCTACAATTTTATTATTATCATCAAACTCCGCAATACAAAAAGTTCCTTGCGTTCCTTCATTATGCTCTTTTGCTAAAACTCCTGGTACAAAATTAAGAACTTTCATATCAATACCAGTACGGGCATCTTTATATCTTCGAAATTCAATTTCTGCATGATCTAAATGTGTATGTCCATTAACAACAACTTTTGGCATTTCAAGTCCTAAGCTATGTCTTTTTGCAAGCATCTGTTTAAAAATGTGAGAATGCTGATCATGTGTTTGTCCTTTAATTTTTGGTAAACCAACGTGATCAATAACCATATCTAAGTTTTTTGTTGTAGCAATTAATTTACTCATATCTTTTGTTGGATCACCCATCCCTTCAATTCGATATTTTTCTTTAATTAAATCATCACTCATGAAAATATGTTCCCAAGTCCCAGCTGTTCCAATTGGTGTAGAACCAGCACCACCTAAAGCTAAAACATCCATCCCAGACATTTTAAGAAGTTCATTGTGCATTGCACTCTCACCAAAGGTTTCAAAAAATGGTTTTTCAACATCCCAATTACCTGCAAGCTTCCTAGCTTTTGGATCTATTGCATGAGCAGCTTCATAAGTTGCTTTAGCATGCGCTGTAACTATCTTTTTTTGTCTCTCTTCAATATCCAAAAAACGCTGTAGTTGACCATCACTAAATTCACCTTTTTTAATTGACTCAAGCAAACTAGAATCTAGGCGATCATCTTTTGAAGAGCCTAATTCTTGAAGTAAGGATTGTCTAAATTGAACTTGCTGCGCAGCTTCTGACTTACTAAATGCAGAACTAAGTGTATGTGTAAAATCTCCAAGCCAAACTCTATCTTCAATACCTTTATTTTTGGCAAACTCTGTCACCCATTTCAAAGCATCAAAACGACCGTGCGGATCCCCTACAAAAAGCATTCGTTTAGGTCCACCATTCGCACTAGAATTAGCCCCATTACTTCCTCCAGCGCCATGCGAATAAATTGGAGCTCCAACTGTATCATCAAGCTGTTTTTCTAAACGAGATCGTCCTGGCACATTGCTTCCAGAACTACCTACTTGGCCAGCATTTTGAGTACTACCGTTCGCACTAGAAGCACTTAAATTTCCAGAATTTGCCTCTCCAGCAGACGTATTTGTAGTAGCCATAGTTGTACCTATATCTCTACTATCTCAAAAGAAATCTACTTTATAAACTTATCGTCACTAAATAGTGACTAAAAAGAAAAAGAAAAAATTAACTACTAAACTAATAATTAAGCTGCTTTTTTATGATGTTTATTATTATTAGCTGCTTCAGCAACAACCAAATCTTCAAGAGCACTTGACCTGCTACCTGCACCCAAATCTCTATCAGTAACAACTTTACCTTGCTGCCAGTATCTTGAAAACAATGCCTTCATTGCATCTGGAGTTGTACCTTTTTTATCATAAGATTCTAACTTAGTGGCCCCTGTTAATTCAGCCATATGACCAGCTGTCACCTTGTCTAGAATATACTTATTTCCAATTATTTGATATTGTTCTCCACGATCACGATTTAACTTTTCTGTTAACTTTTCTTTAATTTTATCAGGAGCATTTCTTCCTTCATTTACAGCAACATCATAAAGTTCAGATTGACTCATTCCAAAAAGAGCACGAAATTCATCTTCACTAAGACTGTCTCCATCTTCTTTCCCATGATATCTTTTAGCCTGAGCTTCAAACTTATCTTTAACATTATCTCCATATTGTTTAAGAGAATCAGCTGAATCCCAATCATAATCTCCTTCAATATTAGCACCAGCAACCGCCAGATCATGCATATCACTACGTTTTTTAGCATTAGCCTCTACCCTAGACATCTCAGCTTTAACATGTCCTTCAAAATGTTTATACGCCTTTTTATTATCATCACCATGAGATTTAGCATGATAGTCAATTGCTTTAACAATTGTTGGAACCTCTACTTTAGAAAAACTTTGATATACCATTAAAAATCACCTTTTCACCATAACTTAACTATAAACAAATTAAAAGTTTTTCGTACTTAAACTTGTCGCTTTACAAGTAGATAAGTCATATCCTCTTTCCTTCTAAAAATCCCTTAATTTCATTGACTTTTTTGTCTCAATTCTGCCATAACTTTAAATAAGCACATTATATTCTTTGCAAAGGATAATAGAGCAATCAAACTAATAAAATAAAGGGTGAAAAAACATTATGGCAAAGACAACTAAAAAATCAACTAAATCAAATTCTAAGGCTAAAAAATCAAAAGGTAAATCTTCATTAAAAGCCAAGTCACTTACTACAGCAAAAGGCAAAGCACCACTTCTACCAGTAGGTGCAGTACCTCAGCAAAATCAACTTCCTCCAGAGATGCAAAAAAAACTAAGCGATCTGAAAGCAAAACTCGACAAATTCAAAGAAAAAGTTGTTGACAAATTTGGTGATTATATTATTGGAATCACTGTTCTTCCACCACCTCAAGCTCCACCAGCAAATGCAGGACAAGCACCAGTAGCAGGACAAACTGCAGCAAACACAAAAGCACCTGGTCTTATGGCACCACCACAAGCACCCGGGATTCCTGGCGCACCTGCTAAAAAACCCCTTGGAAAAGACGATGTAGAAATTTTAATTCTAGTAGATGATAGTACCAGCAAAAAGATGGGCAAAGACGAACTACACCACAAGTTCTCAAGTATCATTAAAGATATCGCCAAGTCAATTGACAAACACCTAATTACTCAGGCACTTTTGTTAACAGACCTTTGGCAAAATTATTACGATGCTAAATACGATTTAAGTAGATTAATTGCAATGGCAGCTCCTATTTACGATACAGGAATGCTTGCTGCAATTAAAATTTCAGAAATCCACAAAAATATGGTTCTAAGAAAATTCGAAAAATACATCCTGAGTTATGTACTTGCAGGATCTTTAACCCAAGGACGTAATACCCAAAAATCAGATATTGATGTATGGATTGTAATAGACGACACTGACGTTAAAAAGATGTCAAGGCTCGAATTAAAAGAAAAGCTTCGATCAATTATAATTGGTATGGGCGCAGAGGCTGGTCAAATGACTGGTATCACCAACAAACTAAACATCCAGGTCTACATTTTAACAGACTTTTGGGATTCATTAAAAGAAGCAAATCCAATAATTTTTACACTGCTCAGAGATGGAATCCCAATGTACGATCGTGGAATTTTCATGCCATGGAAACAACTTCTTCGTCTTGGAAAAATTAAACCTAGTAGAGAATCAATTGACATTTTCATGAACTCTGGTGAGCAGATGAAAAAACGTATTCAAACTACTTTCAAATCTATGGGTATGGAAGATATGTATTACGCAGCATTAACACCAACACAAGCAGCAATTATGCTTTACGGTTTGCCTCCACCAACACCTAATGAAACACCAGATGTTCTTGAGGAAATCTTTGTCAAAAAAGAAAAAATGCTTGAGAAAAAATGGGTTAATGTCTTAAGGTATAATACCAAAGTTAGAAAAGACTTAGAGCATGGTGACAAAAAAACAATTACTGGTTCAGAACTTGATAAAATGCTAAAAGATACTGAAGAATATTTAGCACGAATCAAAAAACTCTTTGGACAAATTGAAGAAATGCATGATAAAAGGTCAGTTCTTAATTTGCATGATGAAACCATCACCATCATAAGAGACATCCTCAAATTAGAAGGAATTCAAAAAGCAAAAGAATCTGAAATTGTCAAAATTTTTGAAAACGAATTAATCCATTCAGGAAAAGTACCTCAAAGATACTTAAGAGACCTAAATGAAATAATCAAATGTAAACAAAAACTAGACAAAGGTAAAATCACTAAAACAGATATCCAAAAAGCTAGGAAAGAATCTGGTGGACTTATCAGATTCCTTGTTGATTATCTGCAACTAAAACGTGGACGTAGTCTTGAACGTGCTAAAATTAGAATCAAACATGGTTCCAAGTTCGCCGAGATTACTATGTTAGAGTCAGAAGCCTTCATCATAAGAGACTTAGACGCACGTGATGGTCAAATAGAAAAAGCCAAAATAAACACTGACGGATCACTTGGCCCTGCTAAAAAATCTAGTATGGAAGAATTTGAAAAAGCAATCGCTGGTGCTAAACTACCTGGCCGTGTTTTCATCAAAGAACCTATCTTTGAAGACATCAAAAAGCACTTTGGTAAAAATGCAGAAGTATTACTACAAAACTTCTAATAAAAACAAACCACAAAAAACTTTTTTTATTTTTTCTCAATTTTTCTTTAGGTACCCACAACACTCAAAAATAACCATTTCAAGGCAATTCTTATAAACTCAAAATTCATTCTTCATACTGGATGGCAAAGCGTAAGCTAAAAAATAAAGTAGTCAAAAAAACTACTAAAAAATCAAAAGCTAAAAATAAATCTTCTAAAACTAAGCCAAAGTCCAAATCATCATCAAAGAAACTCACAACAAAAAAAGAACTTCAAATTCTAGAATCAGAAATGAAAACAGTCCTTGGCAGAACTCAAAGAATCCAAACAAATCTAAAATCAATCAAAAAACTTGACAAAAAACTCCAAGAAGAAGAATTACAAGAACTCAAAAAACAAAAAGAGATCAAACAAGAAGAAAAAAAGATAGAAAAACAGCTTCTAAAAGTTGGAAACTTCACATTCAAAAGGCGCCACTTACTAGAACTCATTCGTGGAACTGCAGGAGCATTTTTAGGGGTTGGCCTTGGAAAATCACTTCTAAGTTTTGAAACTCTCGCACAAACACTTCCTTGGATAAATATAATAGGCATCCTTATTTTCATCTTAGCAGTATCAGCTCTTTTAATCTACAAAAACGAACATGATTTCATCAAAAAAGAAGGATTTATTATTGTTCCAAAAAGACTCATATTTCTCTACACTATTGCAATTGTTATTGAAGTATTATCACTCTATCTTTTCGGTGGCCTCCCAAGTGACCCAAGTGAATTAATCAAATGGTTAATTATCGGTTCATACCCAGCAATGGCAGGCGCAGTTAGTTTCAGCATGGGTTAAGATCCATATAAAGAACACTTCCAAAAAATCAAGCAGCTAAACTATCAAGAAAATATTTAAGGGCATTATCAACTGTATCATCAACCATCTCTTGAAAGTCACCTTCGTCTTGTTCATAAAAAAAAGGATCAGCATATTGTTCAACATGACGAAAATCACCTGCTGCTGATTCTACAACAATTACTGGTAAATCAACATTATTTCTTCTAGCTGCTTCTCTTCTATTATGACCATCTAATAAAACATAATCCCCTAAATGTTTATATCTCCTAGGTAATTCAAAAACAGGAGCTGGAGCTAAGTTTCCCAACCTACCATCTTTTGCAATTTTTTCTAAACCAAGGTTTGTTCTTTGATGTTCCCAAATAAGTACCTTATTTGGATTTACATTTTGCTGATACATAAGCTGTTAAAAGACGTATTACTTTATAAATTGTCTTGAAATTAACTACTTGTTAGTGATGATCTGCTTGTCTCTTATCAATCACATAGAACATTTCATTTTTAGTTTCAAACTTCTCCCACACATAACCTAATCGCTCACTCATGATCTCAACCCAACGACGCTGTGGATACTTCATAGGCAAACCAGTACGAGTAACTGTTGGAAATGATAACACAACAAATTGCGCAGAAACAGCTACTACAACATTCTCGGTATTCTTATGACCTTTGCCTTTGTCTAAATGGTCAGTCACTTTAAACATTAAACAAACATCTGACTCAGGCAACGAAGATACTAAAGAAACATCAAGTAAATCCAAAAGTCCTGATTCTCCAGCAAATCCATCTACTGTTTTAGAAAGTCCAGTATAAAATTTATTCAAAACATCTTGTTCAGAGACATTAATATCATACGAGTTAAATTCAATCTTGCCTAATTGTTTCTTATCAAGACCAATTAAACTAAATGGATTAAACCCACAACCAAGATCTAAAAACCTTACTTTTTTCAAATCAGATAAATAACACAAACCCCATATCTGTTTCCACACAAACCCATAATCAGAAGCTCTTTCTTTACTGGACGTATGCATTGACAAAACTTCCAAAGCTTTCTTCTTCAAAGAAGCAAAACTCTTAGCAGAACTAAGTTCACTAACCATTTTGTCATAATCCCTATCTCCTTCAGAAAACAATCCATGATAACGCCGCAAATTCTTACGTACACTTGAAACAACTCGCTTAAATTCGCTACTTCTACTATTTACGCCACCTTTACCTAATCCCTTCTTCAAGTAGCGCAAAGCCTTTGGGTCTCGCTTCAAAAACTCCTTAAGTTCCTTAATTGCAAACGAAGCATCTACTGAGTTTAGCTCCTTCTTTTTTAGTACAGCATCAACTACTAATACCACTACTTCATTAGACACACTAGGACCCATACAAATTAAAAAACAACCAAGCAAATAAACTTTACTACTATTTTGAAAAGCTTTTTAACCTTAAAGCATTAAACAAATCCATGAAAGATAATTCCGCTAAAGACTTTGCCAAAAAAGCTTGGCACTTTATTTGGCATAGTGATTCACCATGGAGTTGGATTGCTAACATCTTAATTGCATTCGTTTTAATCAAATTCATTTTTTATCCAGTTCTTGGAGCAGTTCTAGGAACACCATTCCCAGTAGTAGCAGTTGTATCAGAAAGCATGGAACATGGACTTCACAATGGAGAAATTTGTGGGCAAGACTTCGATTCCTTTCCAAAAAATTTTGACAGCTATTGGAATGTCTGCGGTCCATGGTACGAAAACAATGACAACCTAGAAAGCCCCATAGCAAAAGAAGATTTCAAAAAATTCAAATTCAAAAACGGTTTCAATAAAGGAGACATCATGGTACTTTGGAGAGCTAACTCAAATAACCTTGATGTGGGAGACGTACTTGTTTTCAAAGGCCCAGGTGGCCAACCAATCATCCATAGAGTCGTAAAGGTCTCGCAAGAAGACAACTCTTACTTCTACCAAACAAAAGGTGACCACAACAGCGATACCTTCGGAGGATTCCTAGGTGAAGATAGTATTAGTGAAGATCGTATCTACGGCCAAGCAATTTTAAGAATTCCATTTCTTGGTTGGATCAAAGTAGGTTTTGCCAACTTCCTAAGCCTCTTTGGCATCACAGTTTCTTAGTGACTAGAAACTGGTATAAGTTTTTTTAAAGTAGCTTCACTTTAAACAACTCATGCCAAAACGCCACATCAAAATCCAGCAACTTGTACATCAAAGCAATTACTACAAATTCGAAATCAATCGTATCAATTTCAAATACTTTGGAACTTTAGCAATCAGCACCATCATCGCAATCCCTAGCATCATTTTAATTCCAGAACTTACATACAAAAGCCTAATTGCAGTAATGTTCATAATCATATTCTCAAGTATCACTGCTTGGTACATCATAGAATCAAAACAAGCAAACAAAAAGATAAAACATATCAGTAAATTAGTACATGACACTTATGAAAGTTTACTAGAATAAAAAGTAAAATAAAAAATTAAAAAATAATTCTAACCCCTAGTTACTAGGAATATACGGGTTTCCGCCACTTGTACTGGTACGTGGTCCAGAAGAAGATGAACTTCTTGAGTAACCTTTGTTACGAGCTTGCCCATGACTTCTTGAAGCACCACTACTTTTTCTGCGATCATTACTTGATCCGCCATGACGTCCGCCACCTCGAGATCCTCCCGGTCCGCCTGAGCGTCCACGGCCTCCGCCATTTCGAGAGTTTCTTCCACCAAATCCGCGATCGTTATCTCCTTTCCAAGAGATTACAACTCTTTCAGTTCGTGGGGTGTCTCGGTGCTCAATTTCTACATCATTATCACGTAAAACTTTTTGAAAGTTCTCGTGGTCACGAGATGTTAAAATATTAATTGCTTTTCCTTCCTGGCCAGCACGTGCAGTTCGTCCAACTCTGTGTACGTATTGCTTACTGTCTTTAGGGATATCGTAATTAAAAACATGAGATACTTCATCTACATGAATTCCACGTCCAGCTACATCAGTACAAACAAGCACATTCACTCTGGTTTTTTCATCTGCAAATTTATCAAGCATAAATTGCCTTTTTTTCTGAGTAAGTCCACCATGAATCGCTGCAGATTTAAATCCTAAGTCTTTAAGGTTGTTAGCTACAAAATCAACATTACGACGAGTGTTACAAAAAATCATTACAAGGCTTCCTTTTTCCTCACGAAGTAAGTGTACAAGTAAACTAAATTTGTTACGATCTTCAGTATCATAATATACTTGAGTCAATTTTGAAGAGTCAACATAACTTTCTACTTCAACAGAACTATAAGTTGGAATATACCTTGTTACAATTTTGTGTACAGCTTCAGTAACAGTTGCACTAAATAATAGTGTTTGTTCACGATTTTTACACTGTTCTAAAATTGTAGAAACATCATCAATAAAACCCATATCAAACATGATATCTGCTTCATCCAAAGCTACAATACGCACATGGCTCAAATTAATTGTTCGGCTACGAATATGATCAAGTAAACGTCCAGGTGTTGCCACAACAATTTCACTACGCTTCAAGTTATGAATCTGTGGATTCATAGAAACACCACCATAAATAGAGCATGCTCTTAGGCCTTTATATTTACTATAATCATTAATAGCATCTTTAACTTGCTCAGCAAGTTCTCGTGTTGGTGTCAAAACTAATGATTGAATACCTTTACCTTTTACAGCTCTCTCAATCATTCCTGCTCCAAAAGCAAGTGTTTTTCCTGAACCAGTTTTTGATCCAGCTACTACATTTTTCCCAGCTAAGATAAGCGGGATTGCTCTTTCTTGTACTTCAGAAGGTTCACTAAAACCTAAATCTCTAATGGACTTTAATACATCATGGCTTAGTCCTAAAGCCTCAAATTTACTTGTCATTTTGTTTTATTTCTCCTAAATAGAATCTACAGATTACTTAATTTAACAACAAAGCAAAAAGCCAAGTATCAAATATGCAAATGTGACCTACTTATTATTTTTTCAGAAAAAGCCCGCTAAGCGAAATTTAAAATTACCAAATTTGTTTAATTTTATTCAAACAGTAATCTTCTCAATATGACCTACGCACCAAGAACAATTATTGTTATTAGCGCGCTGCAGTCTTTATCTGTTAAGCTTAAAAAGACCAGGCCATTTATAAAGCTATCACCTGAAACAAAGATTTTTACACAAAGCATTAAAAGTAATAAAAAACCAGAATGAGCATATAATAAAACATAAACAGAGGTTAATACTATGAACTATCTAAAAGACATCAAACCAGGATCAATTGACAAAATGAATGTAATCATCGAAATCCCAGAAGGATCCAAAAACAAATACGAATATGATAAAGAAAACAATGTTTTCGCACTAGACCGTCCACTTAATTCAAAGTTTGGTTACCCTTATGATTATGGATTTGTCCCACAAACTCACTGCGAAGATGGTGACCCACTTGACGCTTTTGTGATCATGCGAACCCCTACTTTCCCTGGATGCCTAGTTCCAAGTAGAGCTATTGGAGTTATGATTATGGAAGATGGTGGAGAACAAGATGACAAATTGATTTGTGTTCCTGCTAAAGACAAATATTACAACAACATCAAAGACCTAAAGGATTTACCAAAACAAATGCTTGATGAGATTAAACACTTTTTAGAACATTACAAAGATGTTAAAGGTGGAAAAGTTACAATCACAAGTGTCGAAGGTAAACAAAAAGCCAGTGAAGTCTTTGAAGGCTCAATTAAAATGTACAAAGATCTCTAAGAACACAAAAAACAGCATTTGTTTTTATTTTTTCTTCTTTTAGTTATCTTCCTTACTTCAAAATTTATCCAGAACTTCTTCTAAACTGACTTAGATCTAAATTTTTCAAAAATTCATCTGCCAAAAAAGCGTTACTTCCAAGGCTTTGATAAGCCCAATCAACTCTTTGTTTATTACTTTTCTTAAATCCATAAGCTGGTTCCCAAAGAAGTGCAGTACCAAACAAAAATGCTAAAGCCGGATGAACCGCAACAAGCCCAGCTGTCCCAACTAAACCTAAAACACCAATCTTTCTCACTTTTGTTTGTAAATCCTTTTGATTTTTTGTAGTATAATCCCAATTCAAAAGTGGAACTCCAACACCAACTTTGTTTAAATCTCCTACCAGCCCACTAATTCCAGCATCATATCCATTATCAATTTTTATTCTATCAAAAGTATCAATTCGTCCTAAAGACAAAATTCTATCCCTATAGCCAATAACCCGACCCATAAAAGAACCATCTCCTTCCACAACTGACCTAACAAAATTATCCTGTTCAATATACTTACAAATAGCATCCCCTAAAAGCGCAGCCCTATCTAGTGTAGAGTCCAAAGAAACAAACTTATCATAAGATCCAACTAATTCAGCAACAGATCCTCGTATTACAACCATACAATTTCAGCAAAATCCCCTTTTTTATATCTTATGACCTAAAAGAACTAAAATTCCACCACGTAAGATATATAAAGCAAAAGCTTCCCAAGAGACTCGTTACAAAGGGACTTTATGGAAGTGATGCTCCAAAATCCCGATAGCTTCAAACAAATAATGTAACAAAGGTGAATATAAATTGGCAAAACAAACAGTAGATGTACTAATTGAAGGTGGAAAAGCAACTGCAGCTCCACCACTTGGACCAGCGCTTGGTCCTACAGGAGTTAATATCGGACAAGTAGTGGCTGATATTAACAAAAAAACAGCTGACTTTAAAGGAATGAAAGTTCCAGTAAAAGTTATCGTAGACACAGATTCAAAAACCTACGAGATTGAAGTTGGAACTCCCCCTGCAGCACAGTTAATTAAAACTGAAGCTGGTGTAAAATCAGGAGCTTCTAACCCATTAACAGAAAAAGTTGCAGATCTAAAAATTGAACAGATCATCAAAATTTCTAACATGAAACAAGATTCACTTCTTGGTGCAAGTACCAAAGCAAGAGTAAGAGAAATTGCAGGAACTTGTCAAAGTATGGGGATGATGATTGAAGGAATGTCAGCAGCTGACGCTCTAAAAGAGATCAAAGCTGGAAAATTCGATGATAAAATTAATTCAGGTAAGACTGAATTAACTGCTGAGGAACTTAAAGTTCTTAAAGAAGAAAAACAAAAACTTCAAGAAGAGTTAAAGGCTAATCGGGATAAATACATGGAAATCGGGCAGAAAATTCTTCAAGAGATGGAAGGAAAAGATGCTAAGAAGATTCGTGCTAAATTAACCGAAGCAGAAGTTCCAGTAACAATTCAAAACGAATTAATTCCACCAGAGAAAAAGAAGTAAACTTCTTAATTTTTTTATTTTATTTTTTTTCAATTTTTATTTCTTTAAAACAAATTATTCTACATAACAAACTAATTTTTTAAATCAAAAAACTATTTCCATAAAGAAGGATTATATCTTAAATATCCATCAATGTTAATAACTATTTCTCCATTAACAACTAATCAGAAAAATAACCACTATTTTGTGCACCTACAGAAATCAAAAAATCAGTCGCAGGAAAATCAGCAAGTGTTTGACCAGAGATCATTTGATCTGGTCCACCACCAAAAGTATAATCTCCACTTTCCAATTCTGAACTAACATAACAAGGGGTTAAAAGCGCTGCCTCGCCAGATAAACCAACCGTACATAAACGAACTTCTTCTCCATCAGCAAGTGCAACATTAGAAGCCAGTTCAGCTAGATATCCTTGATCAACAGGTTCAGAACTATTTGATGAATAGATTCCACCAAATTTACGATTAGCAACATTAAAATTTTCCCAAAGTGCGTCAACACCACCTGTCTCAAGCAGATTAAGATTATAACCTAAATCAGTCATAAAAAGACGAGTGATTCCGTCACCTGAATTATAAACAATTCCAATTGCAGGATTATCCACATCCATAACATTAACATCTAGAACAGCTGTTGAACCATTAAAAGCTTTAAAGTAAGTATTTTCTCCATCAGTCACACCAAAAACAGGTCCTCCACTATAAGAGTCAGTAAAACATGCATTATACTCTCCTAAACTAAGACACTCGCCACCTAATCCAGCAACAGTATCAGGCATTCCTCTTTCACCTGAAAGCAAAAAAACATCAATTCGATCTTGCGGATCTGGACCACCATTATGCCAACGTCCAGCCGGAGTTAAATCTGCTGCAGCAATAACATTTTCTAACGGTACATAACCAGTATCAAAAGCTTCTATGTTTTGATCATCTGTTCCAACTTCAGAAGTGTCTCCCTCAGAAAAAGAAGAAGAAGAAGAAGAACCACCAATTAAAAAAAAATCATTATCTGGAGCACAACCAACACTTGCTGATAACAAAATCCCAGCAAGTCCAACAAGTCCAGATCGATTCATAGTACTACTAGAAAAACACATTTCTATATTAATACTTCCTTATATCAACTACAAAAAAATAACTCAAATTCAGTGAAAAAGGATTATCCTAAAATCTAACGGTAATCAGCTGCATCATACAAACTCATCTCTAAAGGAGTCACAACTCCACCAACTATAGAACCGTCTGTACCTAATTCAGAACCATAAATAAAAATTCCCAAATTACCTGCACTTGCCTCTGGCCATCCAAAAAACATTGTCTCTTTGTCTTCTCCGGAACTAACATGATCTGGATCCACTACTAACAAACTATCATCAGCACTGATAGCACTTTGCCTTGCAACAATTCCAAGAACCGCATAATCGTCATCAGTAAGATCATCAAAATCAGCTTGCCAACCTAAACTTGCAACTTGATGCCAATCGTATAAACTATCATCTCCAATAGAATCATTACCAGGCTCACCAGTTGCTGGATGATTCAAATATTCTCTAACGTCAAGAAGTTCAACTTTCAAAGGAGAATACCCCATAGAGCAAAGCTCCTCCCATTCAGGACTTGGCCCATCATCTCCTTGGCAAAGGTAATGATAATTAAGTTCAATCCCAACTAATATTTCAGTCCTCCCATCAATTTCAGCTTCACTAGCAAAAGCGCGTTGCACTTGAAAAGCACGACTAAAATCATTAATATGGCAACTTCCATCATCTCTAACGTATATAGAAACACCAGTATTTTCCCCAGCTGAATAATCCCCATAAACACTAAAAACAAAATCATCGGTTTCAAAACCAGGTAAAATTCCATCTAATGGACAATATTCCTCAGCTAAACCACCATTTACAACCTTATGAATATTTTGCATCCGAGTATCGCTCCACCACTGAACTCCAAAATCATATTCAGTGATTGCCACATAATCACCTAAATCTAAGTCATCAGAACCATCAGGATTAACTCCATCAAAAGAACCACTTCCTTGAAGGCTTAAGTCAGGGAACCCATAAGGAACTTCTGAAACTCCAGAATCAGAACTACTTCCTTGCTCAGAATCCAAATCACGCTCAGCAAATAAAGAATCATCACATCCAGAAGAAAATCCTAAAGAACTAGCCAGCAAGATTCCAACAAGTCCCGATCTTCTAAACATAAACAAAGAAAAACACCTTTCTATAAAAAACTTACCAGTTAACTTATTTCAGGTGACAAGATTCACAGTAACTACCGCTTGTGGTGATTTCGCCCAACTTTCAAACGATCAAGTTCTTCAACTTCAACTTTTTTAATAGACAAAACTGTTCTAGACAAATCTTCTACCAAATCCACAAGCTCGCGACTTTTCTTTTGCTGTTTAACAAGTAATGTCACAAGTACAATTGCCTGCACAAGTAGTATCAAAGTAATAATAGTAAGTCCAAGTACAACTTCAATAAGTGGAATATCCACGCCAAAAATTAACACTCTTCATCATCACCTCATCTATCATAACGGTTTAAAAACCACTCCCGTGGTGCTAGTAACTTTGTTACTAAGCAGCATTTTGCTTTTCGTCACCTACAACATACATTTTCTATCCGAATTTAAATCTTTCTTATTTATCCCCAGAGGACTAACTTACTCAAAACCCACATGAACTAACTTATTCCAAATAAACCTCAAATCTCTTTGACGACAATTCATGAAGCCCTTGCATAATTTTCATCTCAACAACATAATCACCAGGATCATAAACTTCTGGATCATATGAAAATTGTTGCGCAAACACAAATCCTTCTTGTGAATCAATTGGATATGGCCCATACAATTCTGCAAACACAACTTTAGTATCTGGGATAAAAAGCTTAATGAAAGGGATATTATTAAGTCCACCAACTTCCATTAGTGATAAAATATTAACTTCTAAATAATAATCTTCATTTGAAACAAAGCCATCAAAAATCAAGTCTGTAACTGCGCCACCAGTGATTGAATCCCCACCATCTCCACCTTCAGCAATCAATTCACTTTTATCAACAATCATTGCATACAAATCTAAAGTTTTCGCAGTAGTATCAGGAACTACTGCAGTAGCAAGTGTTGGTTCTTGTACAATTAAAATTTCTTTTTCATAAACAGACCCATCATAAGAAAGAAGTTCTATTTTAATTGGGATTTGTGATTTTGTACTAAACCCTGCTGCAACTTCAATATCAAGTGAAATCTCTTCACCTGGGTTAATCTCAACAAGCCCTCCAGCTGAACTAATAGAAGCAGTAAGTAAATCCCCAGACACCGGAGCTTTAGAATAACTCATCCCCAAGTCTCCAGTTGAAATTAAGCTAGAAGTTTTTCGTGTAACAATTAATTTAGTCTCTTCTGAAAATGCTCTGATTTGCGGTTTAAGTTGTATCTTCTTATCACCATCATTTTTCAAATCAACACTAATTGTAGTTGTAGGTGTATTAGCTGCTTCTTTTGCAGTTGCAGCATCATTAACTTTTGCTACAGGAGCTTCTTCGCTAGCTTCGCTACTACTATCATCCCCTAAAGTCCCAAGTGACCCAGCTAGCCCTGCAAGATTAGATCCATCATCACTATCATCAGTGGCTGTTCCATCTGATTCTTCTCCTTCAGAACTTTCTGGAATATCAACAACAGTCTCCACTTCAGGTTCTCCAATAACTAAAACATCATTTATTTCTTCAACATCATCATAAACATCTTCGTCAGGTGGGGGAATTTCAACATTCCCATCATCAACTACTTCATTAGATTCAGTTGGAGTAGACTCTGAAGACTCACTTGACTCACTAGATTCACTGTCTGATTCACTTTCGCTAGATTCAGAAGATTCACTTGATTCTGAGGAATCGCTTGACTCAGAACTAGAGTCCGAGGAATCACTACTTGAGTCAGAAGAACTCTCTCCAGAACCGCCACCTCCTCCGCCAGAACTACAAGCTTGAGTCAAATCAGGTCTAGAAACTGTTGTCCCACAAGCATTTGCATCAACACATGTTCTTGTTTGCAAAGAACTACTACAACTTGAAAATGCTGAACAACTCCAACTTTCACTACAAGTAACATCATATACAAGTGGCAAATAATCCCCACCAACAGTAAAATTTGCCGAAGAATTCCAAGGAATATCTGTGTCACCAATTTCATCACCACTAAAATTAGATGGATGAACTAATCCAACACCATTATCAAGTCCAGAATAATCACTCCAAAAGTTACCACCCATGCAACTTTCACCAATGATGTTTGTTTCAGTACAAAAATAACTTGAATTCCAATTATTAAAATCAGTTGAAATAGCATTAATTGTGCTATTAAAGATATTATCAGCAAAAGTACTATTAAAAGAATTTACCAAATAAACACCAGTAGAAAAATTTTGAAATTGTGAACCATTAATCACTGAAGTATTTACATCATCAAAAAAGATCCCAGTCCCAACAGCCCCTTGAAAATCAAAATCAATAATTGATATTTCAACTGAAGAACTAATATTTATCCCTTGCGCAGCATTTACAACCGTCCCATTTTTCAAAGTGATACTATCAAGATTTGTTCCATTCAAAAAAGTACCAGTACCATCACCAGTCATAGTATTCCCATGCAAATCAATTACTATATCAGAACCACTAATTGTAAAACAATCACCACTAAAACTAGCTGTTTCAGTAACATCTATATTAGGAAAAGACAATTCACCACAAGCATCTAAGACCATACTTACATTAGTATAACTACTTTGATTTAAATCAAAATCTGAAAGTAAAACAGAACAAGTCCAAGTTTCTCCACTTGAAGTATTTGTACCAGGAAGATCAACAAGTAAGGTTTCACTATTATTAGACATAAATTTTGAACCATTAGAATAAAAATTAGTTCCATTATAAAGTTCCCAATAAACATCCATCCCTGTTCTCAAATCATCTTCTCCAGTAACATAGCAACTCATTGTTTCAAAAGTAGTATTTTGTCCAGCAGTACTATTAACTAAAAAACTAGAGGTCACAGGAACATTATTTTCCAAAACAGTATAATTACTAAAACTACTCACATTAGTATAAAGTGACCTTGTCACATTATTGTAAGTGGTATTACAAAGTGAACTATCATTATCACAACGTACGTCATCTTTGTATAAATAAACAGAACTCGAATTAAAACCTAAAACATCGAACCTTATCTCTGCACTCTGATTTAATCCACCAAGTTCAAGAGAATCTATTCCAAGAAGTTTATCATAAGTTCCACTCAAGTTACTTTGCAAAAAAACAGTAGTCCCATTACCTAAACCAACACTACCATTAACACTCAAATTACTTGAGTTCCAAAAAATTTCACCAATCTCACTATAATTAAAAACAAAATAATTATAGGTACTAGAATTTTTATCTTCAATCAAATAATTCCCAGGGGTTGAAAAATTCACATTCCAAATTGTTGTTCCATCAGCAGCTTCCTCTAAAAGCAAATATGTCTCAATATTCGAATAATTCCCATATTCAATAAATGTATTTTTAGAATTTCCTCCAATCCTAATACCATATTCAGTCATATTGCTCATATTCAAATATTCTAATTTAGCCCCATCACTAGAATTCAAAACTATTCCTGTTGAAAAATTCAAAATAGTTACATTCTTAATTTCAAAATCATCAGAACCACTTACATTAAAAGCAATTCCACTCCCATTTCCAATTATAGAATATCCTGCACCATCCAATACTAAGCCAGTACCATTCATAGTAAAACAATCACCTGTTGCAGTCACATCAGCGCTCAAAGTCGTATCACCAGATATTACACTACAGGCAAGACTTCCTTCTGAGGTACTGTAATTACTAAAACTAGTTACGTTCGCATACAAAATACCACTAGCAATATTATATGTCACATTACAATTATTACTATTATCACACCTAGTTCCATCTTTCAATAAAAAGGGAGTAGAACTGTAAGACAGATTATATATTTCAATCTTAGCAGTATCATTTAAAGAAGTGCTTGCAAAACTAATATCAATTCCAACTAAATTTTGACTAAGAGTAATTCCCGCACCTTCATAAAAATCAAATCCACCAACATCTGTATCTGAAAGGTTCCAAGAGATCAGGCCAAGTGTATTGTTAAATAAAATATAATCATTTAATTCAGCTTCTGTATCAAGATAAGCGTTTGAAGCACTATTTCTAATATAAGGATTAATCAAATTATTTTCCGAAGAAGCAGTTTGATAACCCCATTTTGCAAGAAACATAGTTTGGTTTTCAAAGACATTATTATTAGAAGAATCATTTAAAATTCTAATCCCTTGAGCTGAAATCACATTAAAATAATTATTTCTAAATGTATTATTATCTGAATCCAAAGTAAGCTCAATCCCCCTTGTAACAAAAATAAAGCTAGAGTTAGTGACATTGTTAAATGAAGAATTATCTAATTGTAATCCTTCACCATTAGAATTATTATATACTGTTACTTTATCAAGCAAAGAATAATTAACATCTTCTAGTTGAATCCCATCATTTGTAAAATTAAATATCTGAACTTCAGTAATATTAAGGTTTTCCGCAACATTTTCTGCATATATTCCTTTCTGAAATGTTGAGATATTAGAAAAATTAAATATTGTAACATTTGAAAACCCAGTAACACTTATTGCAGTTCCAGCACCACTCCCTATCAAAGAATAACCTGCTCCATCAAGTACAACATTACTTCCTGCAATTGTAAAACAATCCATAGTAACATTAATGTCATTGGTTAACACAGTATCAGAACTAATTGAATCACAAGTAACTGCAACTTCAACAATAGCATAATCTGCAAGCAAACTTGCATTCGCATAAGCAATACCTGTCCCAGAGTTATAACTTAGATTACACAAAGAGCTATCATTATCACACTGTTTACCATTTTGATGAAACTCAACAGAAGTATAAGCTAGATTGTAAAACTCCATTTCCATATCGTCATTCAAACTACTATAAGTCGGCCCTGTAGTTAAATTAATATTTTCTGAACTAATATTTACTAGTTGACCAAATCCAAATTCACCTGGAGAATTCACAGTTGTCCGAGTAAGGTTCCAAGTAACACTAGCATCGTCAGTCAAGTATTGAACTGGTTCGTAGTTATCATTTTGATCAAAAAAAGCCCTACTGGCACAAGAGAGTATAGTCATGTTTCGATAAGTATTTGCAAACCCATTAGTTTGTATACCAACATCTGTATCAACAATCAATTCATTTTCAAACAATGAATTTGTAGTTGTAGAAGAGACTCTATATCCAGAGGTTGGAAAATCGTAATAATGATTATTACGTACAGTTAGATTCCGATTTATTCCAAGTATATCCATTGCTCTTGTAAGGCCTGCACTAAAATTATTAAATTCAAATAAAGAATCATTAATAGCAATGGCTATAAGTCCAGCACCGGTAATATTTATATCAGAAAATCTGGCACCTGCAGAATAATAATAAAGGATTCTTGAATCATTAATATTGATATAGCTAATATTCATTGGACCCTGTATATACCGAATATCAAAAGCAGTAGAAAAATTACTGATATTTGCAAAATTTTTAATTGTGACATTTGAAACATCCCAGGCATTAATTGCTATTCCTGAGCCTGGACCTGTGATTGTATAACCAGCCCCGTCTAAAACAAGATTACTTGCACTGATATTAAAACAATCTCCACTAGCTGTGATATTATCAGTCAGTATTGAGTTTGAACTGATATCGCCACAACTACTTACTGCAGCTGTAACTTCTTCTTCATCAATTGCTGAAACACCAACTTCTTCTTCAACCAAACCTTCGTCCAAAGGTTCTATCTCTTCTTCACTTGAGTCAGATTCCTCAGGAACTTCTTCTTCTATTACTGTAGCACTAATCTCATCCAAACCTTCACTGATAGAATCTTCTCCAATAACGCCAGTATCCAGCCCACTTGAAATTGAACCAACTCCTATTGCTGCACCAGTAAATCCAGAAGAATCAAGAAGCAAAAAACCAAAACCAATTATGAAAAGAACTAATGATATAGTCAAAACTATTCCTGCTTTAGAAACACTCCCCATCCTCATAAAATAAAGCAACTGATGGTATATAAACATTTAGCCTATTTCCACTCGACAAAAAGCAAAATAATAACTAAAAAAGAGAGATTAAAAAACAAGCAACCAAAAACAACAATTAAAAAGTATAATCAAAAAAAACATGCTCAAATCTACACAAAAATGTCCCATTTAGAAGCTACTTCTTCAAGTGGGATCCCTAAAGCAATATCACTAACATATTTTTTATATTCCTTAAGCTCTTCAACATGTCTTGAACAAAGTTTTTCCATTACGCCGCGACTCGTATTCATAGCAGAGAATACCTTCCCATTGCTTCGATAAAAATTCTCTTGCAAGATAGTACAATCTTCATCCTTCCTACGATTAGCTTTTGGTATTTCAACTTTCACAGTACCATCTTTTCTAAATCCAAAAGAAAATGGAAATATCCTACATATTGCAGGTCGATCATTAAATATTTGACAACCATCTCCGTCAACTAAAAAATGACAATGACCTTCTTTTCGAATCAGTTGCAACACTTTCCCATCTTCATATGCTTCAAACATGAAAGGATCACTCTCTTGGACACCTTTAGCAAATGAATCTCCAACTACTCCAAAAACTGCAATAGAATCTAGCGGCAAACCAGTTGCTTTTGAAATACGCATAACATCATGTAAAGTCACAAAAATGCCACTGCCACTTCCAGTACAACAGCCACCACCTTCACTAACACAACGCTCACATGCAGAAAGGTTGGAGTAAGAATCATCATCTGTTAAAACATTCAATTTCACCATGAGATCCAAAGCGCGCAACACTTCCTTTTAAGGCTACCTATTCTCAAATCTATCTCCTATAACACAAAGAGATAATCAAAGAAACATTTAAAGAAAAATCAAAGAAATATTAAAAATAAAAAATAAAAAATAATCAGTTTTATTGCCAGATTTCATACTCTTTTATGATGAGTACTAAAAAGAGTATCAGTAGCACAGCTCCAGCAATCATATACCAAACACCATCTCTAAGAAGACCAGTGTTAAGAGACTGAAACATTCCCCAGCCCATTACTGCAAAACCAAGCCACAAAAATTTATCCAAAACCAATTTCATGATTTCAAACTCTTGACTTGCAGTCATCCTTTTTTTAGAAGAACGGTTAGCTGGTGCTCGTACCATTCCCTTTTTTGACCGTTTTTTTACCATCTTAATTCATACCTCTAATTTTAATCCCTAACTAGTCTTCACAAAAAAGTTTGCAGTAGCATACTCTGTAACGCCAGCCCCACTTGAATCTTCTGCTTCCCAAAGTACAATTTTATACAGATATGTCCCTTGTTTATCTGGAGCAGTTAACGAAAACTTAATTATGTCTGTATCACCTGCACTAATTTCACGATAATCATTATCCCAAAAAATTTTTACATCAGCAGCACTAGTTGCCAAAGACATTTTTTCCCCACTAATAAAATCTGCAAAATCGATACCATCTTTCACATGAAAAGTAACTGCAAAAAACTTAGACTGGTCGTCAGTATTTTTTATTCCAACAGCTTGAACTTCTTCATCTTTAAGTTCCAAAGTTAATTCATCACTAGGAAAACTCAATTTATTATTTGATCTTCGCAGATCATCCATGATTTGTTGCTGAATTTGATCTTGCACTGAACTTGAAGTATCAGTTATTTGCTCGAATTGCCCTTTTACAAAACCAAGAGCTAAACCAAGTACCACAAAAGCAATTACAACTATTACAATTGCTTCAATAGATAAGTTCAATGAAGCTTTTTTGTTAAACTTCTTTTTAAATTTAGAATACACCATCTCTTTGATCACCTCAATCATTAATTTATAACACGCATCTCTTTTACTATCATGTACTTCAATAGCACTAAACAAATATAACTATCTTAAGGTATAAAAAGCTTTATGTTTAGGGTGTTAGAAAAACCAAGTAAATCGCATAAATTATTAAAAAACAAAAATTCTATTAATATAAAAGGTTAAAAATTAACATAAAGAAATTTTGACCAAATATTAAAAAAACATAAGCAAGCAAAAAACTTGGAACAAAAGGAACTCCTTCTTTTATCTTCACTGATTCCAACTTTCCACTCCCATAATACTTTAACAATATTTTCAGATCTGATCGATCAAGTGTTTTTTTAGCAATAATTTTCTTACTACCAACAAACACAGTTTCACTAAGCCAATCACCTTCAACTAAGTCTACTATATCTTTTTGAACGAAAAAACTACTTCTTTCAACAGCTGTGATAAACAAAAACAAAAAATAAGCAAGTAAGATGAATATTACAAATAACAAAATTGAAACATCAATAAAAATTCCAAGCAGCAAAAAAAGTAAACTGCTAATAATAGTTATATAAAAATAATTTTTACTTTTATAGAAAACCACCTTAAATTCTTCCAAGAAGCTCTTCCAATGACTAACCGCCATAAACAAACTAAACACAAGTGACCATAAGGCCCCAAAAGAGAATAACAATACAAAAAAGACCACCAATTCAAATCCACTATACATACTAACTTCTTTTAAAGATGTGAATATAAAATCAAACCCAATTAACATACCCATGCCCATCAAAAGTTTACTATCAGCGCCACCCCATTGCCCTGCATAATACAAAAACAAAGATAACAAAAAGAAAATCAAAAAACCAACTATCCCTGAAACAAAAAATTGCCAACCAGATTCAAAAATGCCAATTACTCTATATCCAAAAGCAAAAAATAATAATCCTAAACTCAAAAGATCATATACTTCGCGAGATTTAATATCTTGCACTGATGCTACTAATAAAACAAAAAGAACAACCAAACTGGTAAAAAATTCTACGCCAATAAATTCTATCCCTACCATACACATACCTTACTATAACTCAACTATAACACAACTATAACACAATTTATAACACATATAAAACATCTTTTTTTTACAGATATATAAAATAAGCCTAAGTACACCCAGATAATACCTCCCTCAAGCAAAAGTTTATAAATTAAATCTACGCCATTACTGATTGTATTTGACTTTTCAGAGGTGTTATGGTGGCAAAGGTAAATCCTAAATCAAAAAAACAAATGTATGAAATTCTTCCACAAGATATTTTAGAAGCCCTACGCTTTGATGTAGAAGCTCTTAAAAAAAAATTAGAAGAACCAACAAACAAAACAAATGAACTGATTTTAGAAATCGAAAGTCTAAAAGATTCTATTCATGATCTAAATGATATTTTCAAAAAAGCACTTCATCAAACTGAAGACGAAGACATTTACAAAACAATTCATTCGTTAAATGAACGCCTTGAGACAGTTCAAACACAAAACGAAACTATCGCAAAAGGAATGATTGCAATTTCTGACAAAGTAGAAAGTTTTGTACAGAGTCAAAATTCAAACAAAACCCCAAACTCACTTCCAATTTCCAAAGAGTCAATGCAAAATCAGATGAGAAGACCAACGCAAAATAATCTTCCACCACAGATGCAAAGAGTTCATCAAAGTATAGTCCCACCACCACCAGGAATGGGAAGGCCAAGCATGGGAGGAGTCCCACCACCAAGCCCAGCTGGAAGAAAAAAACGTAGCTTTTTTTGAAAATAAAAAATAATTAATATTAAAAAATAAAAAGATGACATCACTTAGAACAAGACAATTGCTGAGTACTGCAGCAAGGATAAAAAAAGACGAGGCGCAATCTCTGTCTCGTGATGAGATCAGTAAAAAAATAGATGAGATAAAATATCTTTCTTCTAAAAAAAATGTTCCAAAGTTAAGTTTACGTAAAGAGATCTTGCATTTAGAAAAACAGCTAGGATCTTTATTCAATATTGAAAAAAAATTACTACGTAAAGAAGAGCATGAATCAATAAGAGTATCCAACCTAAAGCGCCAAGTAACTCTTCTAAAAACTAAAATTGAAAAATCCAGCAATCCAGACATTGAAGAGAAAATAGAAAAGTTAACCATGATTTTAGGAGAACTTTTAGCCAAATCAGATACTGCTGACAATATTAGACTTAAAGCAAAACTCGATGAAACCCTGCACTTAGAAAAAGGCAAATGGGAAAGACAAAAGCAAATGCAAGACAACTCTAAACTAAACAGTTATGGTTCCAATGAACTATCTCCTGCAAAAAAAGCAAGAGCATTAAATTTGATTAAAAAAACTACTCAATTAAGAGAACTTCTTGAAAATAAAGCAAACATTGCTAAAAATAATGGTAATGATAAACTTCTTGAAAAGTTAAAACAAGATATTTTCCTATTAGAAAAAAAATTAGACCAATTAAAACAAGATTTCCCTCAACTAAAAAAAGAAATAGCTTTAGAATTGGAAAAAGAAAAAGCTTTTGCAAAAAGTATTGGAGCACAAATAATTCCAAGCCAAATTTCTCCAATCAGATCTCACTTAGAAAGTTCAACCGCTACCCCAGCAGACACTAGCGCCCCACAAGTAAAACATAATATGATGATGGTCCATCCAAATATCAATGGCAACCAAGAGGACATCACTTCAGAGTCTGCACTTCCAAGAGATAATCAAGGAGTACTACAAAATCAAGGTCAAAATCTCGAAGAATCTATGCAAGAAGCAAATAGTGAACAAATAAGCCAATTTGCAAACCAAATGAATGGCCCACAAACCGCGCAAATGGGAACAATTGATCAAGCAGACATCAATGAACAAGAGTTAAACGATGAGTTAATTGCAGAATTACCTCTGCCACCACCACCTAGGATCAAAAGAAGATAAGTTACTATTCTCTACTATTAAAAAAATTGAAATTAAATTAAAAAATTCTAAACATCCCTAGGCATTACGGTTTTACGTCCATTTTCCTTAGCACGATTACAAGCGTCAGTAATTAATGCTCTAACTTTAGAATCTAATTTGTCCATAAAATCATTAGACATATTTTCAACACCAGTACCACTTTCTCGAAGCAGATCTTTTATTTGAGTTCTTACAACTATCATAATACTAAAAATACTTTTCTAAATATAAAACTTCTGCTGCTAATTATTCTAAATACTCATTCTATACTAAAATCTCCAAAAACAATATAAATCATCATTCTACCAAAAATAACTAATGGAACAAAAAAAAACAGACCAAAACAGTAATCTAGATCATAACTGCATATTCTGTAAAATCGTAAAACAAGAGATTCCTTGTTACAAGATCCATGAAAATGAAAAATTTCTAACTTTTTTAGATATTACTCCAAGAAATAAAGGGCACTGTTTAGTTATTCCAAAAAAACACTACCGTTGGGTTTGGGACATCAAAGAAGAATATAGTCAAACTACAAATCTAATTGCAAACGCACTAAAAAAAGCATTTGATACTAACTGGGTCGTTTCGCAAGTAATGGGAGACCAAGTTCCACACGCTCATATCCACTTAATTCCTAGGTTCCAAAGTGACAACCATGGAGCTTGCATCAATCCAGAAATCTCAAAAGAATTCACAAAAGAGCAAATGCAAGAATTCACAGAGTTAATTTCAAATTCAATTAAATTGCTTTGATAAAACTACTCAGCCAATAAAGCAATCATTTTTAAAAAACCGCTAAAATAAATGGCAAATGCCAGATTTCCATATTCATAGAACAAATACCTCAAGTTATTCTGCTAGCGCAACTTATGTCCATGATGGAGTTAGTCTAGACGTAGCACTTGTCCAAGAACAAGGAACAGAGATAGGCAAGAAGATTACGGTCTATTCTCAAGTCCAATTACAATTGATGGAAGAGTTGGTATTCTAACTGCAGTTTTAGATGGACATGGAAAAGCAGTTACTTCTACAGGCATTGGCACAGGAAGACTAGCAGCGCAGATTGGAGCACTCGCAATTGAACTTTATGCCCAAAGTAAAACATTCAAGCCCCAAACAAATGATGAATGGATAGCAGATCTAGATCTAAGTATTTCAGAAAGAAGAGTAACTCCTTTAGCTGAAAGAAAATTCATTCACAAAATAATGTATGCTCAACAATTTTGGACAGACACACTTTCTACAGAACGTAGACGTGCTAAAAGAATTACTACTGCACTTAGTTTATACCAAGAGATGATAGCTTATGGTGAAATTAAAAACCTATCAGATGTAATGATTAAAGGCGCTTACCCTCTTGTCTGCGCACTTGCTCAAGATTTAGACCTCACTGGTCCAAGCGATATGGGTGCAACAGCTTATTTCGGATTCTTCGATTTCGACGGAACTGTCCATGGAACTTGGCAAGGAGACACAGTAGACACAATAATTCATGGAGAAAAAGTAACTAGATCTATTGAAGATACTATGGGAGCATATAATCTTCAAGAAGCAGGAAAAAAAGTAAATTTTGCAACATTGAAAAGAGTACCAAAACAATATAGGAATATGGTGACTGCAAGTCTACGTTTTGGTAGTCCTCCAGACGAAGATCATGATATATGGGATAACAACAAGTGGCTTGATACCACAAGACAAGTAAAAAGTTCCCAATATAATACTGCTTTTGTCCATTGTGATGGTTTAGATAGACTAAGCCCTGAACTCATGAGAGAAATATATTCAAAAAGCCGCAAAACAGATAAAACTCCTAATAAAAGACACTCCAGATCAGATTTTATTTCTCAGCTTCAATACTTTGTTGATGAAGCACAAGAAAGAAATATAAAAAATAGCAAAAAAAGTGACAATCTAACTATTTTAGGAGTAAGAAGACGCGAACATAATGCTGCGTAGAAAGCTTAATAAAAGAATTCTTAGATAACACCCTTCATTAGCACCAAATTGGCGAAGTGGCTTAGTCTGGTTATGGCACTGTGCTCATATAAATTGAGCGATGAGAAAGTTTTAACTTTCAATGATTATTTTTAGAGTCACACAGAGGTCGGGGGTTCGAATCCCCCCTTCGCCACCATTCTTTTCTCTCCCACTGGTCAACTCCAGGCAGCATTTATTAAGAACAAAATTTAATCAACCATATGAAAATAAGCTCAAATTTCGCATTATTTTATGGAATATTATTAGGTGATGGTTGTCTTTTCAGATATGAAAATGCAAGATATATCTGCGTTACCTGTGACTTACATTCAGATAAACCAATGTTCTCAAAGTTGCTCCCAATTATCGAAAAAATTAGAGGGAAACCAGTAAAAGTTAGAGAAAGAACAAAAGAAGGAAAAATAGAAATTCAATTTTCAGACAAAGAACTTTTTCAAAAAATTGCTAATCATGGTTTTCCAATTGGGAAAAAAGGAACTGATTTAATTATCTCAGATCAAATGCTTCCATTTTACAAAAAAATAATCCAAGGATACTTTGCAACAGATGGTTGCCTTGTAATCACAAATAACAATGGCATTTTATACCCTAGAATTGAATTTTCAAGCATATCAAAAAAATTACTTAATCAAGTAAATTGCTTCCTCATAAAAGAAGGGATTAATAGTAAAGTCTACCTTTCAAAAACATATCAAAATTCTTGGAATGACCTGTATCGTATCCAAATTAATGGTAAAAAACAATTAAAACTATTCAAAAAAGTAATTGGCTTCTTCAATCCAAAACATGAGTCCAGATCAAAATTATTTCTCAAATAATTTCAGATCACACATCTCTAAACCCAACATTTAAAATCCAAAAATTCTTTCCAATTGCATGCCTAAAAAAATATTTCAAAAAAGTAAACAAAGAATAAGGTTAATTCCTCTCAAAAAAATATTCTCTCCATCAAATATTGCAAAACTAATTAGCCTAATTCTCGTAATTACAATCGTTTCTTTATTTATCGGAAATCAATTACTTTCAAACCAACTTCCAACTCTAACTTCATTTGCTTCATTACATTTCACTGGATATCTATTTTTCATCATGATGCCAGTAGAAGCACTAGTCCCATACTACTATGCCCTTGGCCACTCAGGAACTACTCTTTTCATCCTTTCAGTCACAACAGCAATAGTTGCCCAATTAATTGATTACGGGATTGGTTATTTAGCACCAAAATCATTTGTAATCAATCTAATTGGAGAAAAAAGAATAAGGCGTTTAGATAAGTTCCTAGAAAACTATGCGACATTATTCATCTTTTTGTTTAGTATAACTCCTCTTTCTTCGCCAATTATCATAGCACTTGCAGGTATTGTTGGATTCTCTTTCACAAGAACTTTCACAGCCTCACTTTTAGGCCTTATAGTCAAATATGCAATTTTGCTATTAACTCTTAGAATTCTCATCTAAAAAATACCAAAGCAAGCAATTATGTTTATATCAAACAAAGCTAGCAGCATTATTGCTCTGCAATAACATTTATAAAGCATCTAAAGCAAATCAGAGCTAGTCAAGCCAACGTGGCACAATCTGGTACTGCGCAAGACTGGAAATCTTGTTACCTTCGGGTTTTCCCGGTTCAAATCCGGGCGTTGGCGCTTTTTTTCCTACGGAGCTTAAGTTAGACTCTAATCAAATTTCTTCTTTTGTCGAGTATGTAACTAAGAAAAAGTATTCAAATAGTCATACTAAGAAATTAGTTAGAAATGCTAAAAAATGGAGTAATTATACACACTTTTTCAGTTATGATAAATTGCGTAAATTAGACTTTATCTATTCTCTTGATGATGGAATGTATAAGACAATCAGAGCATTATGCCATTACTTCGAAGAATCTAATCATTTTGATACAGCTGTTGTTGAAGATATTGAAAAAATACGTAAAATATTGAAAGCTCCAAGAAAAAGAGCTGACATTTATGTTCCAACAGAAATTGAAGTTCAAGAAACATTAGAGATACTCAAAGATAAATATCCTAGTGTATACAACTATTATCTTTGTTTACTATATTCTGGTGCTCGTGTCAATGAAGTTGATTACTGGTGGAAAAATAAAGATAAACTTCGTATTATCCAAAAGGATGGTTATTTCAAAGTTGAGATGAATTATCAACGAGGTTCTAGGAATTCAATCTATCTCTATTTGCCAAACAGTTGCAAAGATCTAACTCTTACTACTTACAATTTTGTTACAAGAATAGTTCAAAGTGATCGTAGAATAATACGACCTAAATATCTATGTAAGTTCTTCTATACTAAATGCTTGAATTTAGATATTCCTTCGCTGTAGCAGATTTTTATCAAGGAAGAAGCTCAGTATCTATTGGGAATAGACATTACCTTGACAAAGAGCGTATGGCGGACGAGAAGTATCAATTACTAATCCATATTTTTTTTAAAAAAGGTAGAGATAATGTTGATAAAACAAAACCAGTAGTTGGAACAATAGAATTAATAAGTGGTTTTGGTAATTGAGCAACTGAAAAAAATGATACTATTGTGATATATGTTAATAGTGCAATAATTAGTTTTCTTGACAAACTTGTTTCCCAAGCTTTGTCTAACTCAACTTTCCCATTTCTTAACTCAATTAAATCAAGTCTTTTTTCAATGCTAACCATAGTCACAAATAACTTTCTAAATTCAAATTATATCAAGCTCGAAGCTGAGAAAGTGGCGTAGTAGTTGACAGATATTCAAGATCCCTTTCAGAAAGATTACCAAATTTAATAAGGTGATCAAGATTAGGCCCATTAATGTCCTTTCCATAAGTTTTTAACCTTTGATATGGAAGAACAATTACTCTTTGTTCATGCAAGGCTATTGCTTCTCCACTAAATGGAATAACATGTATTTGGGAATTGAGAGGCTCTCTTCTAGATCCTTCCAAGAAGTATCTAAACTCATGCAAAGCTGACTCATATTCCCTAGAATCTGGTTGCCGTTCTAGAGCACTGTTTATCTCATAGTCTTCTAATTTTGGTCTAATTACTTTCTCACACCAAGAGTCATGAACATCCAGTCGGAATTTTCTCTCTGCTTTCCAAAATTCCATTTCAGAAGAATAATCTTCTACCCTTGGTTTAGTATTAATTCCACGTAATGCACTTTTAACAGCAGAGCTATATTTCACCTTTGATATTGCTACAACTCCGGTGACCATAACTTGCCCATTGTGGACATCATCAATACGAAGCTTTCCTATCCCAGACATGTGAGAAGGACTCATGTATTCTCCATCAAAAACATCTCTTTGATTACTTCTTATCCCATAAGGCTCTGTTTTGATTGAAAAATTTGAGTCTTTAAGTGTTACTTCAATTGTTTTTTTCATTTTATCATCTCCCCCTTTTTTAAACTGAAAAGAAAATTAATTTGTTATGGTTGAGTAGCGACACAGAGATTATATTAAAAGAAGGGTCCCTTAACAGGGCGACTTCAACAGGATTTATATAGGAAAACTATTATTTAGTTAGAATGGACTTTTCAAATTTACAAAAAATTGGTTTAACTAATGGAGAAATTAAAGTCTACCAGGCGCTTTTAGATTTAGGAGAATGCACTAAAACAACTCTTGTAAAAAAAGCTAAAATTGCTCCAAGCAATGTTTATGATATTACAAACAGGTTGATTGAGAAAGGAATTATATCTAAAGTTATAAAAAATGGAATTGCCCATTTTAGCCCTGCCAATCCAAAACACATATTAAATTTTTTAGATTTGAAGAAAAAAGAACTTGAAAAAGAAAGAGACATTGTAACTGAAATTCTCCCAACATTACTTGCAAGATATAAAGATTCAAAAGAAAAGGTAAATATTGAAGTTTTTCAAGGATGGAATGGCCTGAAAACAATATTTGAAGACCTTATAGATGACTGTAAGAAAGAAGATCAAAATTATGTTTTTGGAGCAAGCAAAGGTGAGAGTGATAAACAAACAGATAGATTTTTTTTGAAATATTCTAAACTAAGAGAAAAAAAAGGAATAATTACCAATATTATCTTTAACAAAGAGCTTAAACAAAGAAAGCAAAGAATTGATTTTTTTCTAAAGTCCAAAAGATATAATGTTCGTTTTTTAGATCATGTAACTCCATCTGAGATTATGCTATGTAAAAACAAAACCTGTATTATTATTTTATCAAAAGAACCACTTGTTATAAGAATCACAAGTAAAGAAGTAATGAACAGCTTTAAACAGTATTTTGATATTATGTGGAAACAAGCAAAGAAATAGTTTCAAAAATTATAACTAGTAATAATGTAATAACTAAGTCATACAGTTACTCTTTCAACCTTTTCTATAACCAATACAATCTGAAAGCAGAAGTTACGATAGATACAACAAAAGTAATCAACAACAACATTATTAAAAAAATAAAAAATAAATAAAAAAAATTATTTAGTAAACTTCTTTTTCAAAAGTAAACCAAGTCCAGTTAACAAAGCCAATGAAACCAGTACAGCAAGTGGTTTCAAAAGATCTTTAATAGATCCACCAAAAAATCCAGTTACTGCTCCAGTAATTCCGGATGCAAACCCAGTGTCTTCTGATTCAATCACTTCAACTACTGGTTCTTCAACTGTTTCTTCAACTTCGATTGTAGAAACTTCTTCCTCACAACTTCGTGATTCAGCAGGCATTGGACTTTCTTCAAGAACATCTGCTTGACCACGTGCAATTTTTGTAGAACATCCATTTGCATCATAACATGACCTTGACTGTTCACTAGCACTACAAATTGACCATGCAAGGCAGATCCAACTTTCTTTACAGACTTCATCTTCTTCAGAATCATCACTTGTTGAGCTACAACCAGGGTCATCTTCGTCAAATAGTCCATCGCCATCATTATCTCTGTTATCATTACACTCAGTTCTACTTGAAGATGATCCTCCTCCTCCACCGCCACCAGACGAACCAGAAGCTGAAACTGCTGCGCTAACAGTAAAATCAACTTCACTTAAGTCAGCCACATTTCCTTGCGAATCTGTTGCTGTACAAATGGCAGTAATAGTGCCAGCAGCACTTGTATCGTCACCAGTAACCACAGCAGTCACAGTACTTCCATAACTTACTGAACTTGAATCATCTGTTGCATCACAAGTACAATCTGAACTTGCACCAACAGTCAAGTCAGAACAAGTAAATGAACTAATAGTTGGTGCAGTCGCATCAATGTAAACAGTAAATTCATCACTTAATGAATCATCTCCTGCACCACTGTTTCCAGCATCATCAATTGTATACACAATGAAAGTTTCTTCTTCATTACTAAAGCTTGAAAAATCAACACTAACAGTTACTGAACTAGCTGCAGCTTCAGTAGTTGTAGTTTCACCAACAATGTTACCATCGCCATCCATTACATAAACTGAATAAAATCCAGCTTCGCTATCTACTTCAACAGTAATATCTTCTGAACCAGCTGCAACAATAGTTGGAGCATCAGTTACAGTTGCAGTTGAAGGAGCAGTATCAATATAAAATGTTGATTCCGCATATCCTTCATTACCAGAGTCATCAAAAGCTCCAGCAGTAATGAAAATATATTGATCAGCGTAACCTGTTGCATCAAATGTGTATGAATAAGTTCCATCAGCACTTTCATTTGGGAAATCTGACAATACACTTTCAAGTTCTGGTCTAACATAAAATTCAAGAGAACTCAAACTAGTTCCAATAAAATCAGTAATTCCATAAGTAATTTCAATTGTAGAAGTTCCATCTACATAAGCTTCTCCAAATGATTCAAATTCAACTGGGCTGCTAATTACAATTACTGGGTCAGAATCAATAAATTCCACAGTTTGCGTTTCTGAAGTACCAGTTAAGCTAACATCATCAGTACAAGTAATGTAAAAGTTATGATCTCCAGCTACTGGATCCATTCCAATAACAGTGTCCCATTCATCCTCAGAAACAGTTAAAGTAGTTTCTGTATCAATTGTTACAGATTCTGCAGTAAAGCTAAACACTCCACCTACTCCATAAACCATGGTTGTATCATCTAAGTTTAGGTTACAAGTTAATTCAGTATCTACTGTATCAGTTGCTTCAAAGCTAAATGAAATATCATCGTAGCTTGAAACTGATGCAGGTGCAGTCACAGTTGTGAACTCTGGTGCTGCATTATCAAAAGCAATGTTAATTGTTTCTGTTGCAGAGTTACCAGCTTCATCAGTTGCATCAATTGTGATAACATACCAACCATCATCGGAACTTCCATCAAAACTAATAGTTTCTCCAAAAAGGTCACCTGATGGATTTGAAGCAGGAGCAATCTGAGTAGTTCCATCTGGATCAGTTCTAGTGAGCGTTACAGTCAAACCTGCAGCAGCTGAAAAATCATCTACAATTGTAGAACTTATAATTACAACACTACTACTTGAAAGATCAAATACTTCACTTTCACTTGGAGAACTAACAGTAATAACTGGTACTGTTGCATCCACTACGCTAAAAGTTTGTGTTGTTGAAACACCTTCATTTCCTGCATCATCAGTACAAACAACTAAATATTGAAATTCTCCTTCAATAATTAATCCAGTAATTTCAGTTGTAACTAATTCACCATTGGTGTATGAATCACTTTCTTCTAATTCAAGATCATCACCTACTTCACCTACAAATAATCCGCAAGTTAATTCATCTGCCAAGTTATCTTCAGGGATAAATTCAACTAAAAAAGTATTATCGTTTGTTGTTCCTTCATCTGCATTTTCAAGAGATACTACTGGCACTTCAGTATCAACTGAAAAACTAAGAACATTTTCTAGATTTTGATTTAGTGCTTCATCTACACATTCAAAGTAAACTTCATGATCTCCATCAGCAATTGATGTTGCAAAAGTTTCAAATTCAGAACCAGTCCCATAACTTTGGTCAGCTAATAAAAGTTCAGAATTTAAATAAATGTCACAAACAAAACTTGTTGATTGATCATCAGTTATTTCAAAATAGATAGTAGGAGTATCACTTGAAGAAACTGTATCTTGAGCAGAAGTCCAACTAAATACTGGTGTCACAAAATCAGACATAATATCTACAGTCCCAGTTTCTAAATCAGTTCCTTCAGTAAAGCTATATCCAAGAGTGAGTAAATCAGATGAGCTAAACGAAGATGACAAAGTTGAAAGAGTAACTGACAATTCATCTCCAGTACTTAAATCTTCAAAATATACTATATCTACTTCATCAGTAACTCCTATAGTCAAATTTTCAAGATCAGTTCCTGTTACTGTTACGATAGTGTTATCTGATAAAAATCCGTCACCATCTAATACGCTATAAGTATTCACATCGACATCGTATGCAAAAGCAGCAGGTAGCAGTAATAATACTGCTAAAATTATTGTTATAAATTTCATATATTTAGTCATATTTTCACCCTCGATCTATAATCCTGGGTGTTTTTAGAAATCTAAAAAAGCACTTTAGGCTTTCAAAGGCACAGTAAAACAAATTTGTTTCAAGCTGTGAATTCAAGGTTGTGTTCCCCGCAACCTGGTCCCATTTTAATGGAATATTAGCTAAAAAGACACACTGTTTATAAATATTATGGCTTAATTGTCACTCTTCAGTGAATGCAATTTGGCGCGCCAACTAGAAAACAAAAAAATAATGGCTTTTTTCATAGCCAAATCAATAAAAAAGTAAGCAAAAATTTAGTTTATATTCCATTTCTACCACTAAAGAAGTAGCTCAAACCAGAAAAGAACAAAGAAAAAAAAAAAAAAAAAAAAAAAAAAAAAAAAAAAAAAAAAAAAAAAAAAAAAAAAAAAAAAAAAAAAAAAAAAAA
>ENA-OREN01000903-OREN01000903.1-marine-metagenome-genome-assembly--contig:-NODE-903-length-38368-cov-6.396307_pt1 | contig 38368 bp, 34 predicted proteins | sample MGYA00248624_ERZ508555 | MGnify/ENA primary metagenome ERZ508555 (study PRJEB26222, sample SAMN06267773) | marine metagenome | isolation source: Saanich Inlet, British Columbia, Canada | place... | reverse complement strand
TAAAACCTAACAAGGCCAATTAACATGGACATTTTGTTACGCTACGCTCCACAAAATCCCAGTTATTGGCGACGTTAGGTTTTCAATTTAATCATAAAATGAGGGTGGCCATGTTCAAATTTGGTGAAACACACGATGACTATGAGGTAGCCGTATTCAATGAAAGGGAAGTTAGAGCCGCTGCTGGGATAGTTTTCTTGTTTGCTATTGTTGCATTTATGAATGGCTGGCTGACGGGCAACAATGAGCCAACTAAAATCATGGTGTCAGCATTTTTGGTTGATTTCTTCATTCGAATTATCATCAATCCCAAATATTCGCCAAGTATGATTATCGGAAGGTGGGTGGTTAATAATCAAACCCCTGAATATGTTGGAGCCCCACAAAAAAGATGGGCGTGGACATTCGGTTTTATACTAGCATTAATTATGTTTTATCTGATTGTACTAAATGACATACGCGGTCCGGCTAATATTATTACTTGTGCTCTGTGCCTAGGGTTGTTGTTTTTTGAATCTGTATTTGGTATTTGTGTAGGTTGCAAAGTCTATAACCTCTTTCATAAAGAAAAGGCAAAGCACTGCCCAGGTGAGTCGTGTGATCTAACAAAAGAAAGGACTGATATTCAAAAAGTAAATTATATACAAATTGGGGTTTTGATAATATTTTTGGTAGGTGTCATCTGGGGTCCAGGTGTCGGTAGTAAAATGAAATCTCATCTATTTCCTCAGCAAACTAATAATGACTGCACTGTACCTCAGTTCGCAATAGATATGGGGCACGAGGAGAAATGGAAGCTACATAATGGCTGTAAATAAACGTGCTTCTGTCGAAAAAAACCTAAACGAATAAGGTTAGATTGTGATTCTCGCGCCCAAACACAGGCACTCCCATCAAGCGGGGGGAGTAATCCAACAGTCTGTTGTGGTGTCAATCAATATATGTTCTTCAACAAATGCCTTGGCCCAGAGGTAATCCTCACGGGAACCAATGACGAATTTGAGCTCGTCTTTAGCATCAATTTGAGTGAGAATATCCATGATAAAACTATCACCTTCGCCTGAAGATGGTGCTTTTACATCGACAATCTTGATCACTTCATCGGGAAGAACATTTACGTTATATGATCCATTTGTTTCGATCATCACCTGCAGACCTGCATCGAGAAGTGCTTTCGCTAAATCAGGACAGTTTTTCTGCATGAGTGGTTCACCGCCAGTGATCTCCACAAGCGGTACACCGTAATCGACTACTTTTGTAACAATCTCTTCGATAGTGAACGACTCTCCACCGTGAAATGCATAGGCGGTATCACAGTAGCCACATCGAAGATTACACCCTGTTAAACGAACAAATACACATCGCTTACCTGCATGAGATGACTCCCCTTGAATAGAGGAGAATATCTCAGTTATCTTAATTTTCTTCAAAATATGATGCACAGTTCCCAGGAGTTTCCCACACGTCAACACGGTACATAAACGCGGGAGTATCTTCTGCTTTTATAAGCGCATCCATTTCGTCAAAAATGTATTTCGCGATATTTTCCGCAGAGGGATTGCCTATCTCTTCGGTAAAAATTGTGTTAAGATCCACATGGTCAAGACGATCAGTGACGTCTTTCATGTGGTTTTTTAAAATTTTGAAATCGATAGATAGTCCGATTTTGTCAAGTTCACGTGAACGGGTGGTGATTTTCACCTGCCAGTTATGTCCGTGAAGGAACTCACATGCGCCGTTATAGTTACGGAGTCTGTGTGCGCTTGAGAAGTGGGTCTCGGTAAACACTTCGTACATTTTTACATCCTTTTTTCAATCGTGAAAGAGGGTTATCCTCTTTTCATTCACTCACTTTTTACAAGTGAAACCGTAAAATACTCTTTTCCCATAGCGAGGTGGTAATTGAGGTGGTTTGCGGTGGCTCGCTATGGGGCATTCAGAGATCTCCGCTGGCAGTGGGGAGTGTGGCGGGAGATATATTGTGTAACATGTTACGCAGAGAGGTGTTATAGATGGTGCAAAAACACAGGGTCAGGTCTAGAAAAGATGCCTCATTTCGGATAAACTATTCTGCATGTCACGACCAGTAAGAATCCAATTCGAAGGGGCTCTGTACCATATCACCTCCCGAGGCGACCGTAGGGAAGCCATCTATGAGGATGATGAAGACCGCTCTGCATTTCTGAAAACTCTCGGAGAAGTAACCGAAACTTTTAACTGGATCTGTCATGCTTACTGTCTGATGACCAACCATTACCATTTGGTCATTGAGACACCGGATGGCAATTTATCCAAAGGGATGCGCCAGCTCAATGGTGTTTATACTCAAGCATCAAATCGGAGGCACCAACGCACGGGTCATCTTTTTCAGGGCCGATACAAGGCCATCCTGGTTGATGCTGATGCCTATCTGCTTGAATTAACCCGTTACGTAGTGCTGAACCCAGTACGTGCAGGAATGGTGAGTGCACCAGGTCTTTGGTCATGGAGTAGCTATCAAGGAATTACGGTGACAGTTGACTAAATAGACTTAACTTTCCATCTAAGGACCACGTTTCTGGGGCCTCAAGGCTCGGCCCGTCAGTACTTCATGATTACCCTGACTGGTTCAGAGGCTCCTTAGCCATAATCCGTCTCTACAGCCTCATCCCCCAACTGCTCTCGTAGACGCTGGAATAGTGCGCTACTGGGCTGTACATTCCACTCTGACCCCATATCGAGTTGAGCAATCGCTTGTGGCTGACGATAGTGGATACGCACCGGAATATGCCCCTCGCAGAAGGGTTTGATCACAGTCTGTAGCGCCTCCACCCCACTGCCCTGCAATTGTGACTGTTCTAGTTTCAGGGTCAAGCGCTTCATATAGGCTGCGCGTGCCCCATCCAGATTCCACAGCTCTTCGGTGTTCATCCGTAATCCACCGGTGTAGTCATCGTCGGTTACTGTACCCTGCACCACCAGAATGGCATCTTTCTCTAATAGATGACGGTACTTTTCATAGGTCTCAGCAAACAGCGTCATCTCTAGTCTCCCGGTACGATCATCCAGCACCAGAATGGCGAGCGGTTTTCCGGTACGGGTCTTCACCACCCGCATTGAGACCAGCAACCCCGAGAGTGTCACCATCTTGTCTTTATCTGAGGAGAGGCGGTTCATGCGCTGGGTGATGATATGACTCAACTCCTCTTCATGCTGGTCAATCGGATGTCCGGTTAAGTAGAGTCCCAGCGTATTACGTTCACCAATCAGTCGTTCATCCTCACTCCACGGTTTGGCCTGTTGGTAGCTGACCACCACAGCAGGTTCACTCTCATCACAGCCACCGAACAGATCTGCCTGCCCCCGCTCCTGGTCACGCACATGTTGCTCTGCGGCCTGCATCGCATCCGGCAGACTGACCATCAGCGTTGCACGGGATTCCCATGCAGGTTGCCCTTCAAGTGGGGGGGCTATCTCATCCAGTGCCCCAGCACGGATCAGTGACTCCATCACCCGCTTGTTGGCCTTGCGTAGATCAATTCGACGGCAGAAGTCAAAGAGATCTTTATAGTTACCACTCTCTTCGCGTTCGGCAATGATCCCTTCTATCGCGGCCTCACCAACCCCCTTGATCGCACCAATGCCGTAGACCACATCATACTTCTCGGAGTCGTTCTGCTTGAGGACCGTGAACTTGTAGCGACTACGATTGATCCCCGGTGGGTGGACCACCAGCCCCATGGAGCGGCACTCTTCAATCAGTGTCACCACCTTGTCGGTGTTGTCCATATCGGCCGAAAGTACCGCTGCCATAAAAGGGGCAGGATAGTGTGACTTGAGCCAGGCGGTCTGGTAGGAGACCAGTGCATAGGCCGCCGAGTGTGATTTATTAAAACCATATCCGGCAAATTTCTCCACCAGATCAAAAATCTTCATCGCCAGGACAGGATCAATCTGGTTGTTTTTGGCCCCCTCTGCAAAGATGGAGCGCTGTTTCTCCATCTCCTCCGGCTTCTTTTTACCCATCGCTCGGCGCAACATATCTGCACCACCGAGCGAGTAGCCCGATAGTACCTGTGCAATCTGCATCACCTGCTCTTGATAGAGGATGACGCCGTAGGTAGGCTGCAGAATGGGGATCAGCGACTCATGCTGGTACTTGGCATCGGGGTAGGATAGCTCTTCCCGACCATGTTTACGGTCGATAAAATTATCCACCATCCCCGACTCCAGCGGGCCGGGGCGGTAGAGCGCAACCAGTGCAATAATATCCTCAAAACAGTCCGGCTTGAGTTTGACGATCAACTCCTTCATCCCGGAGGACTCGAGCTGAAATACCGCTGTAGTCTGAGCCGCCTGCAACAGCTCAAACGCACTCTTGTCTTGTAGGGAGATCTTGGTAATATCAAGCGGCTGCTCACCCTGCAGTTTGCGCTGCACGTCGATCATCTCAATCGCCCAGTCAATGATGGTGAGAGTGCGCAGCCCAAGGAAGTCAAATTTGACCAGCCCAACGGCCTCGACATCATCCTTATCAAATTGTGTAACCAGGCCGGAACCGTTCTCTTCACAGTAGATCGGACTGAAATCATTAATATCGGAGGGAGAGATCACCACCCCTCCTGCATGTTTACCGGCGTTACGCGCAACACCCTCCAGTGAACGCGCCAGGTCGACCAACTCACGAACGTCATCCTCCTCATCGTAACGCTCTTTCAGCTCATCCGTCTCTGCCAGTGCCTTATCCAGTGTCATACCAAGATCAAACGGGATCAGCTTGGCGATACGGTCCACCATTCCGTAAGGGTGCCCCTGCACACGCCCCACATCACGTATCACCGCCTTGGCATTCATTCGCCCATAAGTGATGATCTGTGAGACACGATCAATACCGTAGGTCTCTGCCACATAACGAATCACCTCATCACGCCGATCCATACAGAAATCGACATCGAAGTCAGGCATGGAGACACGTTCAGGGTTGAGAAAGCGCTCAAATAGCAGTTCATACTCCAGAGGATCAAGGTCGGTAATCAATAGTGCATAGGCAACCAGTGAGCCTGCACCTGAACCACGCCCCGGCCCTACCGGAATACCTTTCTCTTTTGACCAACGAATGAAGTCGGCAACAATCAGGAAGTAGCCTGGGAACCCCATACCGTTAATCACTTCCAGTTCGATCTTGAGACGCTCATCATAGGGGGCACGCTTCCCGGCAATCAACTCAGGGGTTTCGAACAGCTGAATCAGCCGCTGTTCGAGGCCTTCTTCAGACTCCTTCTGGAAAAACTGCTCAATTGTCAGCCCTTCTGGAATGGGAAATTCGGGCAGATAGTTCTTACCCAATGATAGCTCTACGTTACAACGTCTGGCGATTTGAACACTGTTCTCAATCGCCTCTGGCAAATCTTCAAACAACGCCGCCATCTCTGCTGCAGATTTCAGATACTGGTCGGCCGTGAAGTGTTTGGGACGACGTGGATCGTCCAGCACCCGACCATCATGAATACAGACCCGTGCCTCATGCGCGTCAAACTCATCGGCTTTGAGGAAATGGACATCATTGGTAGCCACTACGGGAAGCTGGTACTGTTCTGCCAAAGCGACTGCTCCGTGATTCCAATTCTCGTCTCCACTACGCTCGGTACGCTGTAACTCCAGGTAGAAACGACCGGGGAAGAGCGCCACCCACGCCTGTAGATGCTGCTCAGCCTCCTCTTGCTCTCCATCCAACAGGGCCTGCCCAATATCACCACTACGCCCGCCAGAGAGTGCAATCACTCCAGCGGTTAACCCTTTAAACCAGTCCCGATCTATCTGTGGTACGCCGCGCCGTTGTCCCTCAATAAAAGAGCGGGAGAGTAGTGTCTTGATGTTTTTAAACCCATCACTGTTCTGTGCCAACAAGACCAAACGGGACTCCAGTCCACTCTCCTCTTCTGGGTGGATGCGCACCTCACTCCCAAAGATCGGTTTAATCCCGGACCCGGTTGCTGCACGATAAAATTTGACCGCAGAGAACAGGTTACCCAGATCAGTCACTGCAACCGCTGACATCTCCCCCTCCTGCACTGCAGTCATCAGCGGGCTGGGCTGTTTCTTCTTCTCAATCCGAATCAACCCATTTTCAAGAGAGTACTCGGTATGGGTACGGAGATGAACAAACGACATTTTAAATTTGTGCCTCAATCAAACGAACCAGGGTACTGGCTCCATCAATATAGATCTTGTAATAGATCCAATAGAGTCCACCACAAAGCCCTGCCAAAATAATCCAGCCGCCCAAATGACCGCTCCATACCTTACCCTGAGCATAGCTCTTCTCAATCACCACCTCTAGCACAGGGGCGATCAGAAACCCTACAATGGAGAAGCCTATCAGGAATAGCATCATAATGGCTGCCGTCAGTAGAAAAGGGTCTAAAACCCATTGCTGCAGCTTAACGATCAATAAATCCTCCACCGCATTGAGAATCAACAGTGATCCCGGCAACACAAAGTAACGACGCAATTGATGTCTCTTCAGTTTCACCGGCATCGTGAATTATCTCTCTCTCGCCAAAATTTTCCGTACCGGCGCAAAACTGCGACGGTGCTGTTCTAGCACACCATATTGCTCCAGCATCTCAAAATGGAGTTTGGTTGGATACCCCTTATGACGATCAAAGCCATATTCAGGATGCTGTTGATGCAACTCAACCATCATCTGGTCACGTGCTACCTTGGCCAGTATCGAAGCGGCACTGATCGCCTCTATTTTACTGTCACCCTTGATAATAGCCTCCGCTGGAATCGACAGATCCGGTAGTCGGTTGCCATCCACCAGTACTTTATCGATTGGGCCACTCAACTGCTCCACCGCCCGCTTCATTGCTAACATCGAGGCATGGAGGATGTTGATCTCATCAATTTCCAGATGGCTTGCCTCAGAGATAGCCCACTCCACAGCAACTGCACGAATCTCCACAGCCAAAGTCTCTCTTCGCTTGGCAGAGAGCTTTTTGGAGTCTGCCAGCCCGATAATGTCATGGTTTTCAGGTAACACCACCGCAGCAGCAACTACCGATCCAATCAAGGGTCCGCGCCCCACCTCATCTACACCAGCGATCATCATACGATCATCTCCTCAACCAGACTGGCCAATCGTGCTGAAGAATCACCTTCCCCCAAAGCTGTCCGTACCTGCTCCAATCCTTGCAGCATCTCTGTCTGCTGTGAACTCTGCTCCAGTAATGGCTGCAGTTGTTGGAGTATTGCTGTTGCAGAGGCCTGCTCCTGCAGCAATTCAGGTACCACCTCCCTTTGTGCCACAATATTAACCAGTGACACCCAGCGTGTTTTGATCAGCCGACTGAGGATGGCATAACTGAGTGGAGCCATACGATAGACCACCACCATCGGTCTGTTGAGCAGTGCTATCTCCAGTGTCACCGTACCTGATGCGGTAACAATCGCATCACAAGCATGGATAGCCCGGTGTGCATCGCCTTTTATCCGATACAGTTGCCCATTGAATGTTTCAGCGGATTCGAACAGGCTATTTGGCAGCTCCGGTGCTTGTGAGAGGAGAAACTGGACCTCTGGATCTTGTTGTGTCAGCTGTCTGGCACTCTCCAAAAGTTCAGGTAAAAGAGTGGTTACCTCGCCTCTGCGACTCCCTGGAAACAGCCCTACCGTTCTGCGATTTGGATCTAACCCCAACTGTTTTCTAGCTGTCTCAACCGACTCTTCACAAGAAACTTCACCCACCAACGGGTGCCCCACATAGGTGGCAGGCACTCCAACACGATCATAATAGGGCTGCTCAAACGGGAAGATCAACGCCATATGGTCAACCCGTTTGGCAATTTTATGGATACGGCTTTCACGCCAGACCCAGATCTTGGGGCTGATATAGTAGAGCACCGGTATACCGAGTTGTTTGGCCGTTTTCGCCAGCAGCAGATTGAAACCAGGATAGTCCACAAGAATCAGCAGATCTGGTTTGCGTACTTTCAACAATGTCCGCATCTGTTGCAACACACCATAAAGCATGGGGAAATGTCGGATAATCTCCACCAGCCCCATGACCGCCATCTGCTCAATACCAACAATGGCGTTAAAGCCCTGCTGACGCATACGTGCCCCTCCCATACCAAAACAGTCAGGAGCGTTGTTACGTTGATTGAGTACTGCTAACAGGCGAGCGGCGTGCAGATCCCCCGAAGGCTCTCCTACACTGATCATCACTTGCTTTGGGGGCATCTCAGTTTATCGAAGTACGCCGATCTTGCTCTTCTCTTGATCGACAATGAAGTCCCTAAACAGAGCCAGTTCAGGGTGCTGCTCAGTCAACTCACTAAGCTTACCCACCACACCAGATAGCGGCTCTTTGCTATGGAACATCCACTTAAAGGCCTGTTTCATCGCGCTACGTGCCTCCTGACCAAACCCTTTTCGCTTCAACCCCACCAGGTTAAGACTAACGGGCCGTGCCAGGTTGCCTGAAACCTGTATATAGGGCGGGATATTCTTATTGATCGCACTTCCCATTGTAGAGAATGCGTAGGAACCGATGGTGATAAATTGACTGACCAGCGTAAAGCCACCTAGCGTCACATGGTCATGAATAATCACATGCCCCGCCAGCGAGGTATTATTCACCAGAATGACATGGTTATGGATTATGCAATCGTGGGCAATATGAACATAGGCCATAATCAGATTATGGTCACCGATTTTAGTGACACCCCCTCCACCCACCGTGCCACGATTGACGGTACAGCACTCTCGAAAGGTGTTGTTGTCACCAATTTCCAATGTGGTCGGCTCACCATGGTATTTGAGGTCCTGCGGATCTTCACCAATGGAGGAGAATTGAAAGAAGTGGTTGTTCTCTCCAATGGTACTCGGCCCCTTGATCACCACATGAGACTCCACCTTACAACCTGCACCCATGGTGACATCAGCACCAATGACCGAGTAGGGTCCGATCTCTACCCCATTAGCGATAATTGCCGAGGGGTCAATAATGGCAGTGTCATGGATCATTGAGCTGGATTAATCGAGTTCTTTTTCAGCACACATCAGGTTGGCACTGGCGACCACTTTGCCGTCGACCAACGCCTTGCCGGTAAATTTCCATACATCACGAATACGACGTTCCAGCTCCACCTCAAGAATCAGTTGATCACCAGGCTCTACTGGCTTGCGGAAGCGTGCCTTGTCGATACCAACAAAATAGTAGAGGGAGTTATCACAAGGCAATTTACCGGTTGTTTTGAAGGAGAGGATACCTGTTGCTTGCGCCAGTGCCTCCATAATCAGCACACCCGGCATGACTGGGATATGGGGAAAATGCCCCTGAAAAAACGGTTCATTGATGGTGACATTTTTAACCGCAGTCAGGCTTTTTCCGGGTTCAAAGTCCAGCACTTTATCAACTAGTAAAAAAGGGTAACGGTGTGGCAAATGCTTCATCACCTCATGAATATCCATCTGGTTCATTCTTGTGGTTCCTGTTTTTCAGACATCTCTATTTTTCCCAATTTTTTCTCAACAGCACGCAGACGCTGAATTGACTCATTCAATTTCTTAAATTGTACTGTATTTCTTCTCCACCGACGGTTGGTATCTGCCGGGGTACCTGAAGAGTAGACACCCGGCTCCTCGATTGACTGTGCAACAAAGGTCCTTGCTGTACAGTGTGTTCCTGGGGCAATATGGATATGACCAACCACCCCAGCTTGCCCTCCAAAGGTTGAACCTGCTCCAATCGTAGAACTTCCAGCCACCCCCACCATTGCAGCCATTGCACAGTTCTCACCAATATGGACATTATGGGCAATATGGACCAAATTATCGATTTTGACCCCATCCTCAATCACTGTATCTTCGAGTGCGCCACGATCAATAGTAGTGTTTGCACCAATTTCCACACGATCTCCTATTACAACTCGGCCTAACTGTGGAATCTTGATCCAGCGCTCACCCTCTTGCGCAAAACCAAAGCCATCACTTCCAATCACGGCTCCCGGATGGACAATACACCCCTCCCCCAACACGGTATCTTCCATCAATGAAATGTTTGCCATCAATCGGCTACCTTTACCGATTTTGCAACCTGAAGAGATTACACAACCCGGACCAATATAGACACCTTCACTAATCCTGGCCCCTGCCATCACCATACTCTTTGCACCCACCCAGCCACCTGCGGCCAGTGTTGCAGAGAGGCTTACGGTTGCTGTAGGGTGAACTCCAAAATCAACCTGTCGAAACGGGTGAAATAGAGATGCCGCCTTGGCATACCCTAAATACGGGTCATCCATTAACAAGCGGTTACCATTAAACAGCTCTTGTTGTTCCGGGCGCAAGATAACCGCCGCAGCCTCTGTTGTTGAGAGGTGAGAAGCATATTCTGCAGAAGAGAGGAAAGAGAGTTGATTTGCCGTTGCACGATCTAGCGGGGCAATATCCTCAATCTCCTGTTTAGAGTCCCCCAGCAGGGTTGCACCAATCTCATGGGCTACGTCTTGCAGAAAGATACTCTCAAGCCGCTCATTGATCATCGATAAGTGCCCGAACCATTTTTAATAAAAATCAAGTCTGTAATGATGATCAGAAAATTGACTCTATTTAGAGACTGCTTTTCCAGAAGTGGCCTGCTCTGAAACCCGTTGTAGAGCATTCAATACTTTGAGAGAGATATCTGCACGCGGAGAGGCAAAGATAACCGACTCATTGACAATCAGATCAAACTTCTCTGAATTTGCGATCTGATCAACGGTTTTATAAACCAGTTTCTGCAGCTTCTGCAGCTCCTCAGCCTGTGCAATCCTAAGATCCGCACCATACTCCTCATCCATCAATTTCAACTCACTACTACAGGAACGAATCTTCCTCAACTGTTTATGTTTTTGCTGTTGGCTCAATGCCACACTCTCTCGTTCCAGCATCTCTTCCATCTTCTTGCAACTCTTCTGAAACTCCAGAATTTCCGTTTTCCGTCCGCCAAAAGAGGCCTCCAGACGTTGCGTGGCCTCTGTTGCCTGAGGAATTTTCTGCAACAAGAGGTTAATATTTACAAAACCAATCTTGCTACCCAAACCGTTCTCTACTGCCTGAGCAGCAGAAGCTGTGATCATACACAGCAAAAAAACAGCACTAATCTCTCTCATTCGCATTATTTTTATTCTCTTAAGTTTGAACCTCTAGAACATCTGCCCTAGACGAAACTGAAAGGCCTCCAAATCATCGCCATCCTCTTCAATCAAAGGCCACCCCCAACTAAAGCTCATTGGGCCGACAGGAGAGACCCATTTTGCACTAACACCAACTGATGCCCGTGCATAATCGACTGCATCACTCAACTCTTCCGAGTTAGAAACGGTTCCCAAATCTACAAACCCGCTCACTCTTGTGGATTTTAAATCTTCTAAAAAGGGTACCGGAAGAATCACTTCGGCATTGAACACGGCTTTCAGCCCGCCACCCAGTGCATTTTTAGCTTTATCTTGAGGCCCAATAGAGTTCCCTGCAAAACCTCGAACAGACCCCTCTCCCCCCGTATAGTATCGAGTAAAGAATGGCAGATTATCTTGATCTCCATATCCATCACCGAGACCAACATCTCCTTTCAGAAGTACGGTTAAGTCTTCCGTTAATGGATAGAAGAAGTCATGTCTATACCCCACCTTAAAGTACTCAATGCCACCTGGAGCACCCATTTCAGCTCTGAAATGTTGAAAACTTCCCTCATCAGGAAAAACTGCTCTATTTCTACTGTCTCTACTCCAGCTTGCTGTCAGCTCCAGCACATTAAAGGAGTCATCACCCTCTGCGGCGATCAACGTTGAACATAATGATGACACCCCACTAACCCCACAATTTACATTAGAAAACTGTTGAGGCTCAATACCAATGAATAGGCGTTCATATTCACTGGTTGGTAACCCGATATCAAAATTGGCTGCCATTGAATCATAGCTATAGCTACTCACCTCATTCGATGAGTCACGCTTTCTATAGTGGGTACCGACCCCCAGACTTACCCCATCCTCTGTAAAATAGGGATCTCGATACCCTAGTCCATATGCTGTTTCGGTTTCGCTATTATTAAATTCAAATTCGACCTGTTTACCTGACCCCATAAAGTTGTCTTGTTTCAGGTTGGTATTAAACACCACTCCACTGGTCTGCGAGTACCCCAGACCAAGCATCATGCTGCCTGTAGACTTTTCCTCAACCTGGTAACTGAGGTCAACCTGATCCGTAGTCCCTGCGACAGGCACCGTATCGACCTTAACACCCTCAAAATAGCCCAGTTTACGTAGCCGGGTCTGTGACCGCTCGACCTCTGTATTAGAGTATCGGCTCCCTTCAAACTGACGCATCTCACGGCGTATCACCAGATCTTGCGTCTTCGTATTACCCACAATATTGATACGATTCACATAGACTCTTTTTCCAGGGTCGACCAGAAAGGTTAGATCAACACGATTATCGGTACCCTCCATTTGAGGAATCACATTAATATTGGCAAAGGCATAGCCCGCCTCTCCGAGTCGGCTTGAAAGTGCATCATTGACTTGAGCAACCGCCTTCCGTGAAAAGATATCTCCTTGTTGGATATCAACCAGCGCCTGTAACTCATTTTCAGGAACAACCATCTCTCCTTTCAAGGCAACCTGGCCTATGGTGAATTGATCTCCTTCACTCATATTGATGGTGATATAGATCCCTTCGCGATCCGGGGTAATCGAAACCTGTGCCGAAGTGATTTCAAAATTGATATACCCGCGATCCATATACCAGGAGCGCAGCATTTCCAGGTCACCACTCAATTTCTGCCTGGAGTAGCGATCATTCTTGGTAAAGAAAGAGAACCAATTCCCTGTACTGAGCTGAAACAGGTCTTTTAGCGCCTCTGCATCATAGGCCTGATTACCAATCAAGGTAATCTGATAAATACGGGCACTCTCACCCTCACTGATCTCCACCCGAACTGCCGATCTATTTCGTTCTAACGGGGTCAGAGTTGTCTCAATCTCAACACCATAACGCCCCATGCCTAAGTATTGACGACGCAGCTCTGCCTCTACTTTATCCAATAGAGCGCGGTCCAGCACTTGTCCCTCATACAGACCAATCCCTTTCAGCCCCTCTTTGAGCATCTCGGTCTTGATCACCTTATTGCCTTCGATAGTGATATCTGCAATCGCAGGGCGTTCAATGACAGCCACCATCAGTACATTGCCCTCTTTTTCCAGGCGTACATCTTTGAAAAACCCTGTTTTATAGAGTGCACGAACGGCTGCAGCGGACTTTTGTGATGTCAGCTCATCCCCGACTTGAAGCGTGAGGTAGTTAAAGATTGTACCAGCTGAGATCCGTTGTAATCCTTCAACACGAATATCCTGAATGACGAAGGGGGAGAAAGCCCAGCTTGAAAATGCCAGTAACCAGAAAAAACCGATAAATATAGAACGTCGAAACATTATAGAAGCCTGCCCGTCTTCATTATTCATTAAAACAGCCGAAGTAGGTCATTGTATAGTGCTAATGACATCAATCCAACCAGAAAAACAATACCAATCTTTTGCCCCACCATCATTACATCTTCAGAAAGAGGCGCTCCTCGAACCCATTCAAGCAGATAATAGAAAAGATGACCTCCATCCAGTAGCGGTACAGGTAACAGATTTAACACGCCCAAGCTGACACTCACCAACCCCAAAAAGGAGAGAAACGGGGTCAAACCACTCTCCATTGAATTTCCTGCATACCGAGCAATGGTAATCGGGCCACTCAATCCATCCGTTGATGTTGCCCCCACGACCATACGCCCCATCACCTGTAGCGTCATCATTGACATATCCCAGCTCTTCTCCACCCCTCGTACCAATCCGTCAATCACTCCGTACTGAACCGTCCGAAAATGATTTTTACGGTACTCCTCAAGATCGACCATAGCACCTATCCGTCCTATCACCTTGCCCTCCTGCTCTACTCGTGCAGGTACCAGTTCTAATGGAAAAATCACCCCATCCCGTTCTATTGTCAATAATAGGTGCTGCTCTGGGCTCTCTTTGACCCACTCGACCCATTGCTGCCAACTCTCAACGGGCTCGTCATTCACGGTCAACAACAGATCTCCCGACTCCAGCCCTGCACTGGCAGCTGCACCATCCGCCAGGACTTTACCAATACGTGGCGGCAGCAGAGGCCGTTCCATCGAAAACCCGAACCCTTTCAGTAGCGCCATCCCCTCAGGGATCTCTTTTCCAAAGGGACTTTCCAGAGTACGAAATCCGGTTTCACCTGAACGTGTCACAACCTCTAACTGCACCGTATCATTCAACAGCACTGAACCCAGCATCTGCTCTAATGCCTGCTGCCAGATTTGTACCGTCACACCATTGACAGCAATAATCTCATCCCCTTGACTTAACCCGCCATCAGCAGCAACTGAAACTGACTCAACCTGACCCACAACCGGTTTCATACCACTCACTCCCAACATCTGTACAGCACCAAATGCAAAGACTGCAAAAATCAGATTGAATAACGGCCCCGCAACCACGATAGCCGCTCGCGCAGCAAGTGATTGCGCTTCAAATGATCGATGTTTTTCCCGTTCCGGGACTGGCTCATCCCCACCTTCACCCAACATCTTCACATAACCACCCAGTGGAAGTGCTGCCAACACATATTCAGTACCATCCCGCTCGCCAACCTTCTTCCAAAGAGGGCGTCCGAATCCTACAGAGAAGCGAAGCACCTTGACACCCACCCATCTAGCCACCCAGAAATGGCCCAACTCATGAATTGTCACCAACACGCCGATTGCAATAATAAAGGCGATTACCGAATTTAAGCCCGAGCCCATCTCATCTCCTTGATCAACTCTTCTGAATATTGACGCACCTGCTGGTCCTTTGTCTGCAGCTGAAGCAGATTATCAACCGACTCCACGGCCCAATATTCCAATGCACGCTCAACCACTGCCGCAATTTCTGTAAAACCAATCCTCTTTTCCAGAAATGCCTCAACCGCCACCTCATTGGCTGCATTCAATACCATCGGTGCATCACCTCCCGTCTGCATCGCATCTGATGCCAACCTTAAGCAAGGATAACGTTGTAAATCGGGCGGTTCAAAATTGAACTGCGCAACCTCAAACAGATCCAAATGCCCGACCCCGGAGCCAATTCTCTCAGGCCACCCCATCGCGTAGGAGATCGGGGTTCGCATATCTGGATTGCCCATCTGGGCCAGAACTGAACCATCGTTATACTGCACCATGGAGTGAATCATACTCTCTGGATGTAACACGACCTGGATTTGCTCGGGTGATACGCCAAACAGCCAACACGCCTCGATCAACTCCAGCCCTTTATTCATCATGGTCGCAGAATCAACCGAAATCTTCTTTCCCATACTCCAGTTGGGATGTGCAACCGCCTCTTCTGGGGTTACGCAGTCCATCTGATCCAGAGGACGATCACGAAATGGGCCACCAGACCCTGTCAACAGAATCTTCTCAACCCCTGCAGGCATCACACCTAAAGGAGCATGCTGCGGCAGACACTGATAAATTGCATTGTGCTCACTATCAATTGGCAGTAGCACAGCCCCCGACTGCTGAACCTCTTGCATAAATAGCGCACCCGCCATTACCAGAGACTCTTTATTTGCCAACAGGATGCGCTTGCCGGCCCGTACCGCGGCCAGTGTAGGCTGTAGCCCCGCTGCCCCCACTATCGCGGCCATCACCTGATCCACTTTCGGATCAGTCGCAACCTGCTCTAAACCCGTTACACCACTGAGAACAACCGTGTCAGGACTCACCTTATGCAGTTTTTCGGTAAGTGCCCCAGCCAATGATTCATCTGCAATTACCGCAAAATCCGGTTTAAATTGGGCACACTGTGCTGTCAAAAGATCTATCTGCCGAAATGCGGTTAAAGCGACCACCCGAAACCGATCGGGGTGTTGTGAAACCACATCCAGGGTACTTTGGCCGATTGAACCTGTCGCTCCGAGAATCGCAATACCTTGTTGCAACATTTAAGAAACCCACCCTGAGAAAAGTAAAATCCAGAGATAGAGCGGTGCAGCCGCCGTTAAGCTATCAACACGATCCATCAAACCGCCATGACCCGGAATCAAGTTTCCACTATCTTTGACTCCTGCATGGCGTTTATAGGCACTTTCAACCAGATCACCCACAATCGAAAACAGTACAACCACAACGACTGAAAACAGCCACAGAGAGAGACTCATCTCAATATATTCTGTCGCTGTATAGGCAAGCAGCCCCATGACTACTGCCCCCACCATACCCCCTACAGCCCCTTCCACACTCTTTCCGGGGCTGACATTGGGTGCCAACTTTCGCTTACCGAAACGCCCCCCCACCAGATAGGCCCCAATATCAGCACTCCAAATCAAAAACAGCAATAAAAAGAGCAGTTCAACCCCCTGCTGTTGCTGATGAATAACCTCCAAGGCACGCCAGGCGGGGATCAAAACCATTAACCCGGACAGCAGTTTAAACTGTGGTGAGAATAGCCATTGATTTCTCTCTGGAAAACCACGCAGCCAGTAAAAGGCGCTCAACCACCAAATTACACCCGTTAGCAGCAGCCCCTCAAGAGGAAGCCATCGACTGAAATAAAAAAATATAACGACAAGCACAACGTATTCTACCTGAGGCCAGATCCGAGCCTGCCCGGAAATTCGCGCCCACTCCCAACCCGCAATGGCCAACAGCAGCGCCAGAAAGAGAGAAAATTCCAATCCATGCAGAGTCACCACACACCACAACAACAGAGGTCCAAGCACGATAGTACTTATTGTACGTTGTGCAAAAGTGGATAATTGAATCACTACGGAGCTACCAATTGATCGCCTGTTTGTCCAAAGCGGCGTTGACGCTGTTGAAATGAGTCAACCGCATGCTCTAGTGCAGCACGATCAAATTCCGGCCAGTACAGCTCTGTAAAGTAGAATTCACAGTAGGCCATCTGCCAAAGCAGAAAATTACTCACTCTCTGCTCTCCACCGGTTCGAATAAAAAGATCCGGATCGGGGGCATCGCTGAGACACATTTGTTGGTGCAACAACTCTGGAGTCAGCGCCTCAGGATCAAGCTTACCATTCGCCACCTCACGACAGATCCGCCGAGTCGCCTCCGTAATATCCCAACGCCCGCCATAGTTTGCTGCAATATTGAGTGTCAGGGCGCTATTTGATGATGTCAACAACTCTGCTGCTGCGATCTCCTGCTGTAGAGAGTCAGGGAATTTAGACTTATCCCCAATCACCTGTAGGCGAATACCATTTTTATGCAGACGTTTCACCTCTCGTTTCAACGAAGAGACAAACAACCCCATCAAAAATGTGACCTCCTCTTCCGGCCGCTTCCAATTCTCTGTACTAAAGGCAAACAGAGTCAACACCTCAACACCAAGGTCGATACACCCCTCAACCGTTGATCGCACCCGCTCTACACCCCGTTTATGTCCCCAAAAACGGGGGCGGTTCTGGCGTTTGGCCCAACGCCCATTTCCATCCATTACAATGGCTATATGGCGAGGCACTCTATTGTCTATAGACACTGAATAGTCTCTGTCGCGCCTAGATCTCCATCAGGTCAGACTCTTTTTCCTGAACTACCTGATCCACCTCAGTCACAAATCGATCCGTCAGCTTCTGAACCACTTCAGCAGCATGACGCTCCTCATCTTCCGAGATCTCTTTCTCCTTCACAAGATCTTTTAAATCACTATTGGCATCGCGACGAATATTACGTACTGCCACCTTGGCAGATTCCCCTTCATGCTTCACCACTTTGACCAGGTCACGACGACGCTCTTCCGTCAGTGCTGGCAGTGGGATACGAATGGTAGTGCCCATTGATGCAGGATTGAGCCCTAAATCTGACTCCATAATGGCCTTCTCGATGGGTTGGACCATCATTTTTTCCCAGGGTACGACCGTCAGGGTGCGTGCATCTGAAGCATTTACATTCGCAACCTGACTCAAGGGCGTAACTGTTCCGTAGTAGTCGACACTAATCTGGTCCAGCAAACTAGGGTGAGCCCGCCCCGCACGCAATTTCCCCAGCTCGTGTCTAAGTGACTCTACACTTTTACCCATACGCGCTTCAGCATCCTGTTTAATCTCTTCAATCATCGTACTTCTCTTCTTTCACTTGCATTAATTCAGTCTATATTTCAGTATTTTTAGGCAACTACTTCAAGCGGGGATAACCCGTGTCCCCTCTGATTCACTCATGACCGCCCCTTGTAATCCGCCCGGACGCGTCATATCAAAAACTCTAAGCGGCATATTATGCTCTCTACAGAGGATAATTGCAGTCAAATCCATCACCCCAAGCTGTTTATCTAACACTTCATCATAGGTAATCACCCCAATCTTGGTTGCTGAGGCATCTTTTTCCGGGTCCGCCGTATAGATACCATCCACTTTGGTCGCCTTCATGACCACATCGGCCTCTACCTCAATTCCTCGCAAGCAGGCCGCTGTATCTGTGGTAAAAAATGGATTACCCGTCCCCGCGGCAAACAGTACCACTTCTCCCTGTTCTAGGGCATCAATTGCCCCCCGTGTAGTGTACTCATCGCACACTTTGGAGATTTTAAAGGCTGACATCGCTCGTGAGCGTACACCTGACTGCTGTAACGCATCTCTCATAGCAATGGCATTCATCACTGTTGCCAGCATTCCTATCTGGTCACCGGTGACACGCCCGACTCCCACCTGCGCCAAACTCGCACCGCGACAGTAGTTCCCCCCACCAACCACTATTGCAACCTGCACTCCCAAGGCAGAAATGGCTTTAACCTCTTCAACCATCTGCAAAAGAATGGCTGGATCGATCCCCTGGCACCCCTCTCCCATCAAGGCTTCACCACTCAACTTGAGCAAAATACGACGATAGATTGGTTGATCAGACATCTTCACCCCTTGTATTGATTCACTATCCAAAAAAAAGCCTCCCAAAATTTGGAAGGCTTTTTAAATCCTGTTACAGCATAGCAATTAACCCTTAACCTGAGCCATTACCTCATCTGCAAAGTTCTCTTCTTTCTTCTCGATCCCTTCACCCACTTCCAGACGGGAAAACTGAAGAATCTTCGCGCTATTGCTATCCATCAACTTGGCAACCGTCTGGTCTGGATCCTTAACAAAAGGCTGTCCCAGTAGTGTAATCTCATTGACAAATTTCTTCATCCGGCCAACGATCATCTTCTCAATAATTTCCGCTGGCTTTCCACTCTCTTGAGCCTGAGCGATGAAGACCTCTTTCTCCTTCTCCAGCACTTCAGCAGGGATATCATCTTCAGACAGCGCAACAGGCTTGCTGGCTGCCACATGCATCGAGATATCCTTTGCCAGCACAGCATCACCGCCTTGTAGCGCTGTCATTACCCCGATACGACCGCCATGCGAGTAAAAACCGATCACACCACCCTGAGAATCTACTACGGAGAAACGGCGCACCGTCATATTCTCACCCAGCTTGGCAATCAACTCTTGACGACGACCTTCAACGCTATTTGAGCCACCATTCAGAGACATCTCATTCAGTGCGGCTACATCAGCAGGGCTATTGGCCAAAACAGTTGCAGCTGCCTGGCTGGCAAACTCGACAAACTCATCATTCTTAGCCACAAAATCGGTTTCGCTATTAACTTCAACCATTACACCGCGAGAACCATCTTCGCTAATGCTAATCGCAACAATCCCTTCAGCAGCAACACGAGAGGCCTTCTTATCAGCCTTGGCAAGACCAGACTTACGCATCATATCGATTGCGGCATCCAGATCACCATCGGTCTCAACCAGTGCCTTCTTACACTCCATCATTCCTGCGCCGGTACGCTCACGCAGTTCTTTTACCTGACTTGCAGTAATCGCCATTCCTAAATCTCCTATTCGGCTGTATCAGCAGCTTCAACAACAGCTACAGTTGTTGCTGTCTTGGCATCCACAATTGCATCAGCCGCAGCACGTACATAAAGCTGAATTGCACGAATTGCATCATCATTACCCGGAATAATGTAGTCAACCTCTTCCGGATTGTTATTGGTATCTACCACACCAATAACAGGGATACCCAGTTTCTTCGCCTCTTTAATTGCAATTGACTCATGGCCCGTATCGATCACCATGATTGCAGCAGGGAGTCCACCCATATCCTGAATCCCACCCAGCGTTCGCTCCAGCTTTTCCAGCTCGCGGGTCATCATCAACCCCTCTTTCTTGGTTAGACGATCCAGACGACCATCCTCTCTCATCGCCTGAATATCTTTCAGACGACGAATAGACTGTTTAACCGTCTTGAAATTGGTCAGCATGCCACCCAACCAGCGGTGGTTAACGTATGGCATACCAGCACGCAACGCCTCTTCACTCACAATTTTCTGGGCAGCACGTTTTGTTCCAACGAACATCACCTTGCCATTCTTGGCAGCGATACCACCGATAAAGTTCATCGCATCCTGGAACATTGGAAGGGTCTTTTCCAAATTGATGATATGAATTTTATTACGGTCACCAAAGATGTACGGTGCCATCTTGGGGTCCCAGAATCGGGTTTGATGGCCAAAATGGACACCAGCTTCCAGCATTTGTCTCATAGAAACGGACATAGTTTATTCTCCTTTTGGGTTTTGCCTCCGTATATCCCTCAGTCCCAATCTCCAGTTTCATCTATGTAATGAAAGGAGACACCCGAGCCTGCGGTGATGACATACGTGTGAAATAAAATGCGCGCGAAGTATACTATGCGGCTTTACTGACTGCCACTATAAAAATAGCCCCATGAGCATCTCCATCAAAAACATCGAAGAGATTGAAAAAATGCGCATTGTCGGAAGGCTTGCTGCTGAAGTACTTGAGATGGTTAAACCTCACGTCACTGCCGGTATAACCACGGACGAACTGAACCGCATCTGCCACGACTATATCGTCAGTACCCAGCAGGCGATTCCTGCCCCACTCAACTATCACGGTTTTCCAAAATCGATCTGTACCTCTGTAAATCATGTCATTTGCCACGGCATCCCCAGTAATAAAAAACTCAAAAACGGAGATATCATCAACTTGGATATAACCGTTATCAAAGATGGATATCACGGAGATACCAGTAAAATGTTTGCTATCGGCGCCCCCTCCATTCGCGCCCAACGCCTGATAGAGGTCTCCAGGGAGTGCCTGCTGAAGGGGATAGAGCAGGTAAAACCAGGTATACACTTGGGAGATATCGGCTACGTCATTGAGCGCCACGCCTCAAAACACCACTTCTCGGTGGTGCATGAATATTGTGGACATGGCATAGGCAGAGCCTTCCATGAAGAGCCACAAGTACTCCATTATGGCAACCGAAATACCGGGCCACTACTGGAACCCGGTATGACTTTTACCATCGAGCCGATGATCAACGCCGGTAAACGTCACAGTAAACTCAACCCAAATGATGGATGGACTGTCACCACTAAAGACCGCAGCCTCTCCTCGCAGTGGGAGCACACACTACTGGTCACAGAGACCGGGGTAGAGGTGTTAACCCGGAGAGAGGAAGAAAATGATCTTTAAGGCCATTACCACTGCAACACAACAGACACCAGTTGACCCTTTACAGCTTAAAACCCTGTTAAAACTCAATCAGGATCAGATTGCAGAAGATTTTCATAGCGGCACATCAGCCCGAACCCTGATCCATCAACGCAGTGATACGATCGATCATCTGCTCCAGGCATTGTGGGAAAAGCTTGCCTTTGATGCCTCTATGGCAACTCTCATTGCTGTAGGGGGCTATGGTCGGCAAGAGCTCCACCCGTTCTCTGATATTGATCTGCTAATCCTCATTCAACAAGAGAGCAAACAGTGCAATGAGGCACTCTCGGCCTTTATTACCCTGTTATGGGATCTGGGGCTACAAATTGGTCACAGCGTTCGCACCATTGAGAGCTGCCTTGAAGAGAGCCAGGCAGATATTACCGTTGCAACCAATCTGCTAGAGGCACGACCACTTGCCGGATCAATCTCTCTGTTTGAGCAGCTCCAACGTATACTCAAAAGCGATACAGTCTGGCCCAGTGGCCCTTTTTTCGTTGCCAAATACCGTGAACAACAGGCGCGACTGGAAAAATATAACGATACTGCCTATAACCTTGAACCCAACATCAAAGAGGGTCCCGGAGGGCTGCGAGATATTCAGAATATTCTCTGGGTGACGCGCAGGCATTTTGGCTCCAGCAGCCCACAGGGACTGGTTGACCACCACTTCCTGACCCCCGAAGAGTGCCGGGACCTAGAGAAAGGACAAGAGCGTCTCTGGGAGATCCGCTTCGCGCTACACCTGATCGCAGGACGTGCTGAGGAGCGTCTGCTGTTTGAACATCAACCCGCACTCGCACGCCACTTCGGCGAGACTGACAACCATATGAATCGTGGTGTGGAAGCCTTCATGCACGGCTACTTCAGGACCATCCGGGAACTCTCTCTACTGAATGAGATGCTACTACAGCTCTTTGAAGAGCAGCTACTCACCCCGAAGGCACAGCGTATTCCGACTCTGATTGATGAACACTTCGGTATCCAGGGTGGCTATCTAGCCCTCCAAAAACCGGACAGCCTCAACAATAATCCCAACCTGATCCTCTCGCTGTTTTTAGTGCTCTGTAAACACCCCAAACTCAAAGGGGTCACTGCAGAGACGATTCGACAGATCCGCTCCGCAGGCAGACTGATCGACAACAACTTTCGACAGGATTACGAAAACCAACAACTATTCCTGCAACTCTTTGTCGAACCAGAGGGGCTCACTCACCTGTTAAGACGAATGAACCGCTACGGGATCTTGGGGGCCTATCTGCCCGAATTTGAGAAAATTATCGGCCTGATGCAGCATGACCTTTTTCATGCCTATACTGTCGATGAGCACACCCTCTTCGTTATCCGCAACCTGCGCCGTCTTACTGTCCCTGAATTTCACCATGAGATACCACGGCAGAGCGATCTCATTTTACAACTCAAACATCCGGAACGCCTCTATCTGGCAGCACTGTTTCATGACATTGCAAAAGGACGAGGAGGAGACCACTCCAAACTTGGCATTGAGATTGTCGAAGACTTTTGCCGCCAACACCGTATGAGTCCAGAGAGCAGCAAAGATATCGCCTGGCTGGTTGAAAATCATCTGGTGATGTCGACCTTTGCGCAACGTCGCGATATCGATGACCCGGAGGAGATCCACACCTTTGCTCAACTGGTTGAAACACAATACCGTCTGGAGATGCTCTATCTACTCACAGTCGCCGACATTCGTGCCACCAACAGGTCTCTCTGGAACCATTTCAAGGACTCACTCCTGGGCCGCCTTTTCGCATTAACTACAGAGGCATTGAAGCGCCTTCACCGTCCCGAAGGTGTCGCAGAATGGATTGAAGAGCACCGTCAACAGGCACTGCTACAGCTTCAACAACAAGGGTTTGAAGCCGCAACAATCCATACTCTGTGGGACACCCTAGAGGAGGAGTATTTCCAGAAACATGACGCGGAAGAGATTACATGGCACACCCGTTCAATTCTAAACGCATCCGAACTACCACTGATCAATATCAATCGAGAGAGCACCCATGGTGGCAGTGAAATTCTGATTTACAGTCAGGATAAGCGTTTTCTATTTCCGATCCTGGTCCACACCATCGAGTCTCTGGGGCTGGATATCCATGCTGCAAAAATCAACACCACACTCGACAGCTTTGCTCTGGATGTCTTTACCGTTCTGACACAGAACGGAAAGATTCTTCAGGATCGTGAATTGATCGAAAAAATTCGGCGAAAATTGCTGCAAGAGATTGAGGAGCCCACCCTGCTTGCCCAGCCGGTTGCGTTCAGGCGCTCCCGCCATGAAAAGCATTTTCATGAAGAGAGTACGGTTGCCTTTCAACAGGATGAACACAAACAACAAACTATTCTGGAGGTTCATGCCACCAACCGTTCAGGACTCCTCTCCTCAATCTGCCGAAACCTGATGGAGTGTGATATTCGCGTTCAGGGAGCAAAAATTGCAACCTTGGGGGAACGCGTTGAAGACCTGTTCTGGGTAACACACCAAAACAGCACACCACTACAAGATGAGGAAAAGAACCAGGCGGTCAGCCGACAGATCAAGCTTGCACTTGATCCATCGTAAACACCCTGTTTTGTCTTGATCTCTGCTCAATCAAAAATAAACTCGCCCTCTCCGAGGCGTTGTTTAATCTCACTGATCACCCGCTCTTCATCCGCCTCATTCTTGGCCACAAAAGTGACCGAGAAACGGATAAAGTTACCTGCATCATCCCAAGGGACGGTTGAGATCATCTTCTCCTTGATCAAGTACTGCGAAAAGGCCTCCCCACTCTCAAAGGTGGCTCCACTCTTAGTCCCGCGAGGTGCCTTCACATAGAGATAGAAGGTCGCCTTCGGTTTACTGATCTCAAAACCAGCGCTACGTAGTGCATCCACCAACAGATCATGGCGGCGCGAATATTTGGCACTGGTCTTCTCGGTAATCTCTGGGTGGTTAAGGCAATAGACCCCTGCCTGTTGAATTGCTGCAAATTGGCCTGAATCATTATTGTCTTTAATTGCAGCGAAGGCCTTGACTACCAATTCATTACCCGCCACGAACGCAAGACGCCATCCGGTCATGTTATACGCCTTGGAGAGTGACTGAATCGCAATCCCTACCTCCTTCGCACCCTCCACATTGAGGAAGGATAAGGGCCTCTCCTCACCAAAGGTCAATGCAGCATAGGCCTCGTCAGAGACGATCACCACACCGTTTTCCTTGGCAAATGCAATTGCTTTTTTGTAGAAGGCCTCAGTGGCAACCGCACCGGTCGGGTTATTGGGGTAGTTTAAGCAGAGTAGCTTGGCCCGCGTTTTCTGATCGTCCGTCAACAGATCCAGATCCGGCAGAAAATCATTCTCCTCCAGTAGAGGTAGGCTCACCACCTCACCCCCAACCGCCTCTGTTGTCGTACCCAGCAAAGGATACCCCGGCGTGGTCATAATGGTGATATCGCCCGGATTGATAAAGGCCATCGGTAACAGCGCCAACACCGGTTTACTACCAATACCATGATTGATTTCACTGTTGGCATTTAACCCTGAAACACCAAACACACGATCCATATAACTGGCTGCTGCCTCTTTAAAGGCATCGATACCATTATCGGTATAGCCACGGTTCTCCCATTTTTTTGCCTCTTGACAGAGCACCTCAACCACCTCTGGCTCTGCCATCCAATCAGGCTCACCCACCCCCATATCGATCATCTCAGTCTCGGGGTTTGCCTCCATCGCTGCACGTTTGGCACGCTTGATCTTCTCAAACTTGTAGATATTGGTATCTTTTCCAAACTGGCTTCCGCCAATACGCTCTGCAAAAAGTTGCTGGATATAACTGTCCATAGTCAATTGGGTCCTTGTACTAGAATAAAATGGGATAAATCAGATTTAGACCCGATTATCCTTAGATAAAGTGAGATGTCCAGTGGACTAAATACATCCACCGCAACTACCGCAACGCCAATCCTCTCGATTTAGTGCCTGGTAAAACCAGCGAAGGTATTGTGGGTCTAATGGAATTTGGTTGAGTTCAAACAGTGTAGAGACCCACTCCATATTTTCCAGAATCCAATCCTCTTCTTCCAGCCCTTCAGCAAACTCTGGATCATCTGGATAGAGATAACTGAAGATCCCGAAGGTTCCCATCTCCTCCTGTTGTCGCTCTCTGGGCAGGGTCATAGCTTTACCCTGGTAACTGACCTCCCAGTGGCCCAGGCAGATGGTGTGCCCCTGTTCGGTCCACGCGGCATAAAAGGGGTTCTGTTCACTCATTGCTGCATTATACTGAGAGAGAACATTTAAAGTGGTTGGAAGCTCTTAACTTGGTCGGGGCGAGAGGATTCGACCCCGCAAGGGAGGCGCCCCAGCGCCCACCTCCGTCATTCCGACAGGTAATTTCTTACAGGGTCGGAACCCTTTAATCTGGTCGGGGCGAGAGGATTCGACCCCGCAAGGGAGGCGCCCCAGCGCCCACCTCCGTCATTCCGACAGGTAATCTCTTACAGGGTCGGAACCCTTTAATCTGGTCGGGGCGAGAGGATTCGAACCTCCGACCACCGCAACCCCATTGCGGTGCGCTACCAGACTGCGCTACGCCCCGTGAAAGAGGAGGCAGTGTATACAACCCCCCCTTATTGTCAAGCAGATCCAGTGGCACTCAACCTGCAAAACTACAAATAGAGACCCAATAGCACTACTCCAAGCATCAAGCGATAGAGTACAAATGGCACCATTCCAACCCGATCCAGCAGCTTTAGAAAATAGTGAATACAGAGATAGGCACTCAATGCAGAAAAGAGAGTTCCCAATAACAGCGCTTGCCAATCCAACGCGGCCTCTTGCTCAAAAAGCCCTTTAGCCTCCAGACCGCCAGCCAACAGGATCACTGGAATCGATAGCAGAAAGGAGAAACGGGACGCTCCTTGTCGTGTCATCCCCATCATCAATCCCGCCGTAATGGTGACTCCAGAACGCGAGGTTCCCGGTATCAGCGCCAGTATCTGGGCAAATGCCACCACCACAACGGCCTTCCATCCCATGGTATATTCACCATTTTGCTGTTTACCCACCCGATCCCCCCACCACAACAGCAATCCAAACAGAATGGTTGTGGTTGCAATCACCAAAGGGGAGCGCAGATAGAGTTCAATCTCATCTTTGAAGAGCAGCCCGGCCAACCCTACGGGAATGGTACCGAGGCCCACCTGCCAGGCCAATTTTGCATCTGCACTCAGTCCGTGCCCTGCTATTGAACCGCTCCACTCGATTAACATGGTTGCCAACTCTCGCCGGAAGTAGCTTACAACTGCAATCAAGGTACCTAGGTGAACTGCAACATCAAATGCGAGCCCCTGATCGCTCCAGCCCACCAGGTAGGGCACCAGAATCAGGTGTGCTGAGCTGGAGACCGGCAGGAACTCAGTTAACCCCTGCACCAAGGAGAGCACAATAATTTGAATCAGATCCATCTATTCTCTCTTCTCTCGATCATCTCTCTAGCATACCAAGGTATTATTACAGCGTATGCAGCTGATCATACAGGGTAAAAGTTTCCGGCAAGTCGACACCACGCGTAAGCGCCATCACTTTGATCACTTCACCCATCTGTGCCGGCAGGGTCAACTGCTGAATCGCTTGTGAAACCTCAACACGAGTCTGCAGCTGTTCTACATCCTCTCTCTCAGCCAGCTCCGTAATCCCTCCTGCCAGTAAAAAATAGGCCTGCGTGGTGTAGCCCGCGACTGTAAACCCTACACCATCTGCCGCCTCTGCCACTGCGGTAAAATCTACATGTGCAGTAATATCCTGCTGCCCCGGATAGAAAAAGGGGTCTTCATGTCGGTGATGTCGATAAAAGCAGCTCAACGTCCCTCTGCTGCGCTCTGGACGGTAGTACTCTGAACGGCTATAACCGTAGTCCACCAACAACACCATCCCCTGCTCAAGCAGGTCAGCCAGTGACGCAATCCAGCCCCGCATCGAGGGTCGTAATTCTGAGCAGTAACCCTCTTCCAATCCACTCAGTTCAATCTCTCCCCCCCATTGCGTTGTGTCATGACCGTGTGAATCACTCCAGATCAGCTCTCCCTGCGGGTTTGTTGAGACACCATACGCCACTGCACTACCAGAGCGCACCACAAAACAGTCAAAGGGAATAGCATCCAGCACCTCATTGGCAACAATTACCCCTTGAAAAGGGGGTTTCGGAAGCTGTTGCAGCCAGACCACCCGGTCCTGCAGGTGTGGTGCACGCTGTTGAAAGGTCTGTTGCTGTAGCAAACGAAGGCCACCACTCAGTTCCAGTATCAGATACTGTTCTGGCAGTTGTCCAAGCTGTTCCAGCTCCAGCAGTATCTCAACTGCCATCACTCCAGAACCTGCACCAAACTCCATCAGAACCGGCTTCGAAAGAGAAGCCAAAACCGGCGCTATCTGTCTCGCCACAACACGTGAAAAGAGGGGAGATATTTCAGGTGCAGTGACAAAATCACCTTGAGCACCTAGCCCCTGCAACTGACTGTAGTACCCCGCTTGCGGACTGTAGAGTACCCGCTCCATATAGTGACTAAAAGGGACCCACCCTTTCGCAGCGTGAATCTCACCCACAAGCTCTCTCTTCAACTGCTGCGAAGCTGTCACTCTCTCAGGAGAGGGTTCAGGTAGCATTGCTTTCATCTGATAAACTACTCAATTAGATCAATCCGGGACAACATAACGAATGGATAATGATAACAACTCTTTGCCCCCTCCAGTGGTCCTTATCACAGGTGCAGCACACCGAATCGGGGCAACAACCGCACGTGTACTCCACGAGGCTGGGATGAACCTGGTGATTCACTACCGAAACTCTAACCAAGCGGCTACTGAATTACGAAATGAACTGGAGCAGAACCGTCCCGACTCCGTTGCACTGATTCAGGCTGACCTGCACCAGACAGCGACCTTCGATAGTATGATCCAACAGGCTCAATCCGTCTGGGGGCAACTGGATGTACTGATCAACAACGCCTCCACTTTCTATCCGACCCCCGTAGGCTCTATTAGCGAACAAAACTGGGATGAGCTGATAGGTTCCAACCTTAAAGCGCCCCTTTTTCTTTCGCAGGCCGCTGCCCCCTACCTGAAGCAACGCCAAGGGAACATTATCAACATTGTTGATATTCATGCAGACCGCCCATTGAAAGAGCATACCGTCTACTCAATGGCAAAAGCGGGGCTCGCAATGCTCACCAAAAGTCTGGCACGTGAACTGGGACCTGAAATTCGTGTCAACGGCATTGCGCCCGGCGCAATCCTCTGGCCGGAAAACGAGCTGAATGAAGCCAGCAAAGAGGAGATCCTCTCACGCACCGCACTGAAAAGAAGTGGAGAACCGACCGACATCGCCAACACTGCCCTGTTTCTGATTGAGCATGCACACTACATCACCGGGCAGATCATCAGCGTCGATGGTGGTCGCACTCTCAGTAACTAAGACCCGTAACCAAGAAGCAATAAAGAGACTCCTCTTTCACATTCACCATGAGTCAAACATGAGTCAAACACCCCTTACTATCGACTTTGATGACTCTTTGCCAATCAATCAACGGCGAGATGAGATTGCAGAGACGATCCAACAAAATCAGGTCACTATCCTCTGCGGTGAAACGGGTTCAGGTAAAACCACTCAACTACCCAAGATCTGCCTCTCCATTGGACGCGGAGAGAAACAGAAGATAGGTCACACCCAGCCGCGTCGAATTGCTGCACGCGCAGTCGCCGGCCGTATTGCCGAAGAGCTGAAGAGCACACCGGGAGAGCTGGTTGGCTTCAAGATCCGCTTTAGTGATCAGAGCAAGAAGAGTAGCCGCATCAAACTGATGACCGATGGTATTCTGCTGGCAGAGACACAATCTGATCCGCTACTAAAGCAGTACGACACCCTCATTATCGATGAGGCGCATGAGCGCAGCCTCAATATCGATTTCCTGCTCGGTTATCTGAGACAGATTCTGCCCAAGCGCCCCGACCTGAAGTTGATCATCACCTCGGCTACCATCGACCCGGATCGCTTCTCCCGCCACTTCAATAATGCCCCGGTATTGAATGTATCGGGCCGCACCTATCCAGTGGAGGTGCGTTACCGCCCACCAGAAGAAGTCGGGAGCAGAGAGGAGGGGTACAAACAGCGTCAGGACCGTACCCAGCGGCTACAACAGACAATTCTCGATGCAGCACACGAACTATCACGAGAGGGGCCGGGGGATATTCTGCTCTTTCTCAGCGGGGAGCGCGAGATCCGCGAGATAGGCGATTTTCTTACCCAATCGAAACTTTCACAGACCGAGATTCTCCCCCTCTTCTCCCGACTCTCCAACAAGGAGCAGAACCGTATCTTTGCCAACCACTCCGGGCGACGCATTGTGCTCTCAACCAATGTAGCGGAGACCTCGCTGACCGTTCCCGGCATTCGTTATGTGATCGATGCTGGCACTGCACGTATCAGCCGCTACAGCCACCGCACCGGGATTCAGCGACTGCCGATTGAGAAGGTGTCACAGGCGGCAGCGAACCAGCGCAAGGGGCGCTGCGGGCGTGTCGCCGACGGCATCTGTATCCGCCTCTATAGTGAGGAGGACTTTGAGACCCGCCCCGAATTTACCGACCCGGAGATTCTGCGCACCCACCTCGCCCCGGTGATCTTGCAGATGGCCGCACTGCGGCTGGGACAGCCAGACCAATTCCCCTTTATCGATCCTCCTGATCTGCGGCTGATCCGTGATGGTTTCCGCACCCTGCATGAGTTGGGTGCCGTACACAAAGACAACAGACTGACTCCACTCGGCAAGCAGGTGGCGCGTTTCCCTGTCGATCCACAGATTGCCCGTATGCTGCTGGCTGCAGAGCGCGAGAGCTGTCTAACAGAGATGCTGATCATCGCCGCCGCACTCACCATTCAAGATCCACGCGAGCGACCACTGGATGCACAGCAGGCGGCCGACCAGAAACATGAGCCATTTGAGGATGAGGCATCCGACTTCCTCTTCTATCTCAACCTCTGGCACTTCTATGAGGAGCAGAAGCAGAAGCTCTCCAACAGTCAGTTACGCAAGTTGTGCAAGACCAACTTCCTCTCCTGGATGCGCATGCGCGAGTGGCGTGAGGTGCATACTCAACTACGCCAACAGGCCAAAGAGATGGGGCTGAAACCGAACGATCAGGCCGCCGACTACGGCATGATCCACCGTGCACTGCTGACGGGACTGTTGAGCCATATCGCCACAGTAAGCAGCGAGAAGCATGTCTACAACGCCGCACGCGGGGTGCAGATGAAGATCTGGCCCGGCTCCGGTCAGTTCAAGAGTAACCCCAAGTGGATTATCGCCGCCGAAAAGGTAGAGACCTCGCAACTCTACGCCCGTACCGTGGCCCGTATCGAACCACAGTGGGTGGAGCGCATCGGCAAACATCTGCTAAAACACAGCTACGCTGAACCCCACTGGGAGAAGCGGCGCGGGCAGGTGACCGCCTTTGAGACCGTCACCCTCTATGGCATCCCCATTGTGGCGCGACGCAAGACCAACTTCGGACCGATTGATCCCAAGGAGTCACGCAAGATCTTTATCCGCCAGGCGCTGGTCGAAGGAGAGCTACACACCCGTGGCAACTTCCTCAGCAAGAACCGCAAACAGATTGAGCAGATTGAATCACTGGAAGCGAAGTCGCGCCGCCGCGATATTCTGGCAGATGATGAGACACTGTATCAGTTCTACGATAAGCGCATTCCAGACGGGGTCTACTCCGCCCCCACCTTTGAGAAGTGGCGTAAGCAGGCCGAACAGGAGAACCCATCGCTGCTCTACCTGACCGAAGCGCTATTAATGCAGCATGATGCAGAGGCGGTACGAGACGGCAACCAGTTTCCCGACCACCTCACCATAGGACGCGCCAGGCTGCCGCTGAATTACCACTTCGATCCAGAGAGTGAGAGTGATGGCGTCACCCTGACTCTGCCCACCGAGCTGCTACAGCAGATGAAGCCGGAAGATTTTGAGTGGCTGGTGCCGGGGCTGCTGCGTGAGCGGATCATCGCCATGTTGCGTGCCCTGCCAAAACAGTGGCGGCGCAACTTTGTCCCCGCCCCCGACTTTACCGATGCGGTGCTACCTGCACTGAGTCCAGCAGATGGCCCGCTGGGGCCACAGCTCTCCTCCCGACTGCGGCATATGACGGGGGTGACCCTGCCCGAAAAAACATGGAATGAGATCACTCTGCCGGATCACCTGAAGATGCGCTTTCAGGTGCTGGCTGCCGATGGCGCAATACAACAGAGCGGTCGCGATCTGACACAGCTACAACAGCAGGGCAGCGCACAGCCTTCGGCAAAAGCTATCCATACACCGAAAGTCTCCTCCATAGAAAAAACCGAGAGCGCTCACCCACTGGAACGCAACAACATCACCTACTGGGACTTTGGTGAACTGCCTGAAACGGTAGAGCTAAAACGGCACGGCATTGTCATCACCCTCTATCCCGCGCTGGTAGCCACCCGTAACAAGGGAAAATCTATGCTGGCCCTGCAACTACTGGAGACACCTGAACAGGCCGAAGCCGAGAGCCGCAAGGGGGTTGCCGCACTATTCCAACAAGAGCAGCAGAGCACCATTCAAAAACTGTTCAAACAACAGATCGACCAACAGAAACTCTGCCTACACTATCTCTCCATTGGGCGCTGTGAGGTGCTGATGGAAGACCTACTTCAAACAGCAATCCATGCAGCACTCTTCAACACAGAGGTATCACTCCCCAGAAGCGCATCCAGCTATCAGCAACGCACGACAGCAGCTCTTTCGACCCTTTCAAAACAGCTCCAGCTCTTTGGGGCGATCAGCGAGAACGTACTCAAGCGCCACCACAACCTGATGAAGCAACTGAAGGGCAACGTATCACCCGCTCACCTCATGACCTACAGCAAGATCAAAAGCCATATCGAGTCACTGGTCTACCCCCACTTCCTGCAACAGACCCCCGCTGAGTGGCTACCAGAGCTACCCCGCTATCTACAGGCGGTAGAGAAGCGATTGGAGAAGCTACAGCAGAACCCACAGGCCGATCGTCAGCGAGCGCAACAACTCGCTCCGCACTGGGACCCATTTGAAAAGCGACTCAACGACAATCACTCTTCTCCGTTTATCGAGTACCGCTGGATGGTGGAGGAGTTTCGGGTGTCACTGTTTGCCCAGGAGTTGGGTACAAAAAAACCGGTCTCTGCAGACCGACTTAAGAAGCTGTGGCGAGCGCTTTGATCGGCTCTATGGCTCTATGGCTCTATGGATATAGAGCTTGATCTCCATACCGGAGATAATAAACTGCAATTGTCGGTACCCTTACCAAACCACCCGCACGCCATGTATTCGATCAAAGTGATGATTGTACGTCACAACAGCAGCCCCAGCCTCCAAGGCGTGAGAGGCAATCCAAACATCATTGATTGACAAAGGTGTGCCAGCCTGTTTTAACGACTCCTTGACTGAACCGAATATTTCCGCTGTCTCCTGAGTCACATCAAGCACCTGAACGGTTGGCTTATTCAGAAACAACTCCAGCAGCCGAACATTCTCTGACTCCCGGCCCCCTCCCCTGAAACCAGCATACAGCTCTCCCAACACAATGACAGAAAGGTAAAGCGTATCCACTCCTGAAATAATATTCAGAATATCCTCATCACCATTCAGCAGTGCACTATAACCATTGGTATCGAGCAGAGCCTTTTTCATTTCCACTCATCCGCATCCACCTCTGAAAATGGTTCGATACGCTTCTCGAAGGCACTGCGCTCCTCATCACTCCAGACACCAAACAGATCCACAAAGTCTTCTCTATGGCTTGTTTTTGGAACCTCAGAGAGCCCCAATGCCTGCGCCAACAATTTCTTGATTGTCTTATTCACACTGAGATTTTCTGCCGCGCCTTTTCTCGGATCAGGCGATCCAGAGGGGCATCCAGGCCATGTACAGCAATAGAACTCATAGAGGACTCTCTTTATTTTATTGAACCGCTTTTGACTCGTAATAGTTCATAAACCAAACCACAACAAGGTTACAACCTCTGAAACCCCGAACCAAGAAAGTAACAGGAAGAACTGATGGCTGCTACGCGGTGATTAAACCCCATCATCAAACGTAGCCACAATTTCCAACAACTCCTTCACCACCCGCTCAAAGATTTTCTTACGTTCCAACAACTTGGGCTTCCGTTCCAGCGCATTAAACACAGTCTCACGCAACGGGGTTTTACCTGTAAAGTGGTGCTCCTCCATCATACGGTAAAATGCTTCTTTGTCTATTCCCTCTTTGTTACAAAGTGTTACAACAGCCTTCTGCTTCTCCTCTGCCCAGTAGTCGTTGAAAACCTCGGTTAGCTCCTGATCTGGTTTGATATCAGGCATCTGCTCCTGAATAAAGCGCTCGATCAGCTCCCGTTTGCTGCGTAGTTGTCCCTCTTTGCCCAGCAGATCAAGAATGGCATTTCTCTTCTTCTCTCTCTCCCCTTTCTCCTCATCGCTCTCCTCTCCACTGGCTCTCAGCCCCTCCAGCAACCCGAGAATATAGGCCACATTGATCTCGTCACGCTGGATCAATTCCAGCTCAAAATCGACCTCATCGATGATTGACACCTTCTCCTCTTCACGGCTGCGGTGGTAGAGGTCTTGATACTTGCTCTTGTAGTCCTCGAAGGTCTGCGCATCCAGCTCCAGATCATTGAAGTTGAACTCGGTAAACGACCTCAACACATTCATCAGACGAATCAATCTGCGGAAGGCCTGCACAAAAATCAGTTGATCCTCCTCGCTGATCAGTTGATTGACCGCATCTGGGGTTTCGGCAATCACCAGCAGGTCAACCACCCCTGCATTGAACTGTTCGACATACTCCTCATACGGCTCCATCAAGATCACCTCTTGCGCTCCAGGATCGGAGAAGAGGGCAATCGCCTCATCGGTGTTCTTCTTCAGGTTGCGGAAGCAGACGATATTCCCCTGTGACTTCTTCTCCCCCAGTGTACGGTTGGTGCGGGAGAAGGCCTGTATCAAGCCGTGGTAGCGCAGGTTCTTGTCGACATACAGTGTATTGAGCTTCTTCGCATCAAACCCAGTGAGGTACATATTGACCACCAGCAGGATATCAATCCGATCTGCCGGGTTGGCATCCTCACGCTCCCTATCCTTCACCCGCCGCGCGATGTCTTTGTAGTAGTTGTAAAAACCTTTACTCTGTTGGGTAGAGAACTGGGTCTTATAGAGCGCATTGTAGTCGTCGATATAACTCTCTAGCTTGTCACGACTGTGTGAGTGCGCCCCATCATCCTGACTGAGATCAAAATCAGGATCACCAATCAATCCGTTGGCCTCGGCATCGTCCTCATTGGTGCCGTAAGAGAAGATGGTCGCCACCCGCAGATCGTGCTCTCCCACCTCACGTTTCTGCTTGAAGAGGTCATAATAGGTAATCAGCGCCTCCACACTGCTCACGCAGAACATCGCCGTGAACTCGTAGTTGTGGGTCTTACGATTATGGTTCGCAACCACCCAATCAACCACCTGCCCGATACGTTGCGGACTCTCGAAAAATGCCTTGGTATCAATCGAGGAGACCGCCTCATCGACCAGCTCGCCCCCCTTGCGTTTAAGCTTCCCCCAATACTCAATCGCAAACTTCAGCACATTCTCGTCACTGATCGCATTGGTGATCACGTAGCGGTGCAGACACTCGCCAAACAGGTCATGCGTGGTGCGCTTACCATGCTCGTTGCGGGTCGCATTCTCGGCAAAGATCGGGGTGCCGGTAAAACCAAATAGCTGCGCCTGCTGGAAAAATCCGGTAATACGTTTGTGGGTCTCGCCAAATTGCGAACGGTGGCACTCATCAAAGATAAACACCACCCGCTTCTGACTCAGCAACGATAGCTGCGACAGGTAACGCTCACGCGAGATTGCTGTATTCAGTTTCTGGATGGTGGTGACAATCAGCTTATGATCCCCCGCCAACTGCTGCACCAACGTATGGGTATTATCAGTGCCATCCACACTGCCTTCGCTGAAGGCGTTGAACTCGCGCGTGGTCTGATAGTCGAGATCGGCACGATCCACCACAAACACCACCTTATGCACCTCTGGCAGTTTCATCATCACCTGCGCCGCCTTAAAGCTGGTCAGTGTCTTGCCCGATCCGGTGGTGTGCCAGACATAGCCATTATTGTGACCCTGCCGCACCTGCCCCACCATCGCCTCCACCGCATAGTACTGGTAGGGGCGCAACACCATCAGCACCTTGTTCGATTCATGCAGCACGGTATATTTGCAGATCATCTTCGAGAGGTGACACGGCTCCAGAAACTGATCGGCAAAACGGTCCAGCTCGGTAATCAGGCTATTCTCTACATCAGCCCAGAAGAAGGTCTGCTTAAAATCCTGTTTGCGGTTGTTGGCATAGTATTTGGTATTGACCCCGTTGGAGATCACAAAGAGCTGCACATACTGGAACAGCCCATACTCCGCCCAGAAGGAGTGGCGCTGATAGCGGTTGATCTGGTTGAACGCCTCTTTCAACTCCATGCCACGCCGCTTCAACTCGATCTGCACCAGCGGCAAACCATTGACCAACAAGGTTACATCATAACGGTTCTGGTAACGACCTTGCTGGCTGATCTGCTGCGTAACCTGATACTCATTCTTGCACCAGTGCTCACTATTCAGAAATTGCAGATAGAGCGAGGAGCCATCCTCCCGCGTAAGCTGGAAACGATCACGCAGAATTTTGGCACGATCAAAAACCCGCCCCTTATCCAGATGGTTGAGCACCTTGGCAAATTCGCCCTCACTCAGCGTCACTCCGTTGTGGCGCTCCAACTGCTGCTTGAGATTGGCACGTAGCCCCTTGGCATCGGTAATCTCTACCCGCTCATACCCCAGCCCCACCAGCCGTTCAATCAGCCCGCGCTCTAACTGTGCCTCTGACTCTAGCGCCTCGGCGGCTCGACGTTCACGGCGTATCTCGCTCTGCTGTGCGGCGAGAAAGCGTTCTCGGTTGTAAAATTCGACACCGACCCGCTCAATATGGTCGATCAGATCCGGGTTATCGATACTGGCAAACAGTGAGAGGTCAATACTGTAGGGCAGCTCCAGATCCTCCAACGCCGTCATCAGTGGAAACAGCAACTCATTGCGCACCGCTTTCGACTCTGCCGACAGCTTCAGGGTCAGGTCAATATCAGAACCGGGGCGATAATCCCCCTTGGCACGAGAACCGTAGAGCAACGCCTGACCAACCTCGGGGAAGCGGGCCAGCACCAGAGCGATGCGCTGCACCACCTCCGGCTTGAGACCGTGGTCGTGTGTGGAGTCAGCCATTCAACTCCTGCTCTGCCAGCCCCTTCAGCTTGGCGTGTAGTTCACGGAAGGCATCATAGTACTGCTCAATAATTGCCGTGGTGATCTTCTCGGTCGTCTCTTCATTATAAGTGTGGGAGGTGAGGTTACGACTATCAATCATATCCATCCATACCTCCCCATCCTCTACCAGCCCCGTCTCAAACGCCTTACGCGCCACGTTCTTTGAGCCATACAGTTCAGTCACCCCCTGCGCCTCTAGAAAATCTTTCTGCGTCTTCCAAGACAGCTCATGGTTGTACTCGAAGGATTGCACCAGCCCTTGCAATTCCAGCTCGTTCAGCTCCTCCCGATCAAGAAAGCGAGTAAGCTGACCCAATGCCTTAGTCCAGTTGTTAAAACGCTGTATCCAGCGGATATCTTCAGTCATGGTGGAATCCGGTTAAACAAATAGTTTCTGTAGCAGACCCTTTTTTCATCTGATTAATCTGTTGAGAGACCGCATCGATTTTACGGTCAATGGCGGAGAGGAAGTTGACCATATTTTCCCCTCTTTTTCGTTAAATAGTGGAACTATTCGCCTCAAGTGATGACAAAACCTGTCTCAAATCAGCTACCCCTCGCTACGACTTCTATTCTCGGACAAGCTCCTAGGCAGTAGTCACGGAATTCGTCGGCGTTCAACTTTCCACGCAGGGTGTCAGCGATATTCCAGAGCTGCTGTAGTGCTCTTTTTTGGTCTTTGGTCATTGTGGTTATAGGTTGATTTTTGAGGCTCTTTCGAGTCAGGATTTTTTATTCTGTTCACTGCACTGGTAACCACACCCAGCAAGCCGTTAATCATCGCCCCACGGTTCTGCTTCTCGTTCTGTGGTCAACAGCTTGGCTCCTGCCTGCTCATTCGTCGCCATGATAATCTTGACTTGATAATTGTCCGCCACGGTCAGCTCTTTGCGCTTGGCTCGCGCACTATCACGTGCATCTCGATATTTTTCGTGGTGCTCAATCACCTCAACCTTGTGGCTAGGAAACATCTTAAACAGATAGTAGGGCATAACACAGTCCTTTGTAGTTACGGATAAAAAACCACCTCACCCAATGGATGAGGTGGTATCAACAAGCCTCAGAGCAGGGGGCTACCCGAGAATAGAGAGCCTACTGCGGACAAACTCTTATCGCTTTGCTTTTTTCTTGGGTGCGACTCTCTTTACAGAGACCTTCTTCTTGAGTGCCACTTTTTTCTTCGGAGCTACCTTTTTAGGGGCTGCTTTCTTTGGTGCTGCCTTTTTCTTCGGTGCTGCTTTTTTAGGGGCTGCCTTTTTCTTTACAACCGCCTTCTTCTTCGGTGCCGTTTTTTTAGGGGCTGCCTTTTTCTTTACAACCGCC
>ENA-OREN01000901-OREN01000901.1-marine-metagenome-genome-assembly--contig:-NODE-901-length-38391-cov-4.779010_pt1 | contig 38391 bp, 28 predicted proteins | sample MGYA00248624_ERZ508555 | MGnify/ENA primary metagenome ERZ508555 (study PRJEB26222, sample SAMN06267773) | marine metagenome | isolation source: Saanich Inlet, British Columbia, Canada | place... | reverse complement strand
AGCGTGTGCAATCGGAGCGCTTCCAAGTCCCGCTTCATTGGAGAATGCAGCCCTTCTGACACCCCACTTTATCGCGTATAACACAGTAGCTCCGGCAAAGCCGCCGGTTGCGGCTGTTGGTGTAAACGCATGGGTAAAGATCAGACAAAAAGTATCTATGATCTTATCGTAATTCCAGAAAATTATAAAAAGCGCTCCTGCGACATATATTGAAGACATAACGGGTACAAGTTTGCTTGCAACCTTCCCAATTCTCTTAATACCGCCAATAATAACCATGCCAACGATTACAGAGATTGCTACTCCAAGAATTGCCTTCAAAATAATATTTTCCGGCATAACCGTTGATATTTTACCGTTACTTAACTTATTGATATTTCCATCATCATTTACAAAACCAAGATTCTTTACAAGTTTACCGCCATTAGATGATGCAAGCGTAAATCCATGTTTACCATCAGTTAAGTCGGTAAACTCAATGCTGTTTCTATCTATTGCTATTTCTGCCATGATGGTATGGGACATGTTTTCCGGATGATTATTTATGGCACTTAAAAAGCCGCCAACCGTTTTGGTTTGAGAGATATCAATCTCGATTATTCTCCCATCACACGTTTTTATAACAAACTTTGTGTCATCTATCTTACCGGGTTTTCCCCCATTTTTTATCTTCGACAATGGAGTGTCATTATAAAATTTTTGTGTGGCAAATTGGTCAGTAAAGGCGATGACCATTGAATTTGATTGGACCATATTACCACCACCAAATGTAGCGATAAGGCCACAACTGGCAAATACTATGGCCAGCCATTTGAACCTGCTTCCCATCCCCTTCTCTATATAATACATGGGCCCGCCGCTTATGGAACCGTCACTATGAATGGTTCGGTATTTCTGCGCAAGAGTACATTCGGCGTATTTAGTAACCATGCCGAAGAGTGCGGCTACCCACATCCAGAAAACAGCTCCCGGGCCGCCGGCGTGTAAGGCGATTGCGACACCGGCAATATTGCCAACACCGACGGTCGCTGAAAGGGCCGCGCAAAGTGCCTGAAAGTGGGTTATGTCTCCCGGATCATCGGGGTTATCATATTTGCCTCTGGCAACTGCTATACCATGGCCAATCCTTCTGAATTGTGGGAAAACGAGTCTTATACTGAAATAAACACCGGAGCCAACAAGCAGGATAACCAGCGGCATACTCCATATATAGCCCGCAATCATCCCCAAGACCCTTGTTACTTCATCCAGTGCTGACACATTCATGAGTGGTATGGGTATATTATTCATAATTCATACTAGAAATTTAATATTTAATATTGGCGATTGAATATTGTTTTCAGTTGTTGTCAAATAATATGGGTAATTGTAATATTCAATTTTTCTGCCTTGCTGTCTTTCTCGATGCAAAAAAGATAGATGTTAATTCCAGAGCTTCGCTGAGAAGTGGAGTAACCATTTTTTCTTTCATAATTTGTTCATCAGAAATAAACTCCAACCAGAATGAGGATTCATCGGCTTCCTCAAGGACAATACTTATCTTTGCAACGAAGCTGGCTTTCGACTGGGCTAAACAGCAGGATCTATAATTTGCAGCAACAGATGTAGCGCATCTTATCAATTGTCCGGTAATATGTTTTCCCAACTGCGTCTTTGGTAAGGCTATTGCAAGTTTTACACAACGATGTGCAAAGTCTTTAGTGCGCTTTTTCAGTTCGTCCTTATCCATTTAATTACCACTCAAATCTTCAATAGTAAATATTCAATTCCTCAGCCCCTTTCAATCCAACCTCCCCCGATAACGATATCTCCATTGTAAAATACGGCAGCTTGCCCAGGAGTTATGGCGCGTTCAGGTTGCTTAAACTCAACTCTGACACGATTGTGTTCCAGTGGATAAATTATAGCTGGCGCTCCGTTATGTTTGTACCTGATCTTTACTGAAGCAGACAACTCCTTTTCCGGCTTTTCAATTGAAATCCAGTTTACCTTGTCTACCGTAAACGTGTCTTTTAAAAGTTTTTCTGCAGTCCCAACGGTAACAGTCTTTTTCGTGGGATCAATATCAACTACATATCTTGGTTCACCAAAGGCCATGCCCAATCCTTTTCTCTGGCCAATGGTAAAATTGTGAATACCATCATGTGTGCACAGGGTGTTATCGTCTGTATCTTTTAATAGGCCTGTACCAATTTCTGTTCCTACTTTTTGAACAATCAAATCACTGTAACTCTTGCTGGTAACAAAACAGATATCCTGACTTTCCGGCTTGTCCTTTGTCTTCAGGTTTACTTTAGAGGCTTCCTTGCGGACCTCCTCTTTGGTCATATTCCCGAGTGGGAACAAGGCCCTGGACAATTGATGCTGGTCGAGTGAGAAAAGTACATAAGACTGGTCCTTTTTATCATCAATTCCCTTTTTCAAAACATATCGTTCATTGAGTCTGTCTATTCTGGCAAAGTGACCTGTCGCCACATAATCGGCTTTAAGGTAATCCGCAAACCTGAGCAGTTTGCCAAACTTAAGTTCCTGATTGCAGATTATACAAGGGTTGGGAGTTCTTCCTTTCAAATACTCATCACAAAAGTATTCAATAATGCCATTAAACTCATCTTCAAAGTTAAGAACATAAAAGGGAATACCAAGAAATGATGCAACATTTCTGGCATCTTTGGCATCTTCAGCACTACAGCATGTTGCCGTTTTTCGATCGGGTTGAGGTTCGGTGGCGGTATTTCCAAGACGCATGAATAAACCTATTACATCGTACCCCTGTTCAATTAAAAAATGAGCGGCGACGCTGCTGTCAACGCCACCACTCATTGCAATTACTACTCTTTTTTTCATTTTTCTTTAACGTAAAGATGGGTTACTTATATCCATATATAGGAATTGGAGTAAAACAGAGAAAAAACATAACCAACATTAACACCCCTACACATTTACGTCTAAAATCAAGTGGTGTAAATTGATCTACAGGGGCAGGATGCCTAAAACCAAACAATAGAAGTAATACGGCGATAAGGATCCAATTTTTGGAAACAAATATTGCAAGACAACAGAATATTCCAATTCCAACTTTTGACACAAGACTACTATGTTTTCCCAATAATGAATAAATGACATGACCACCATCAAGCTGCCCGATAGGCATCAGGTTTAGGGCGGTAACAAACATTCCTGCCCAACCGGCAAAAGCAATTGGGCTTATAAAAATATCAGAGCCTTCTGGTATATTGCCTATTATTAACTTTGTAAAAAAAGAAAAAAGTAATGGTGACCCTAATTGAAGGCCACTAGTGGAATCCTTTAGTACAGGATGAATCTCAGAGAAATTTAAGCCTATAATCGTAATTGGAATTGCAAAGATCAGGCCTCCTATCGGACCTGCAACTCCAATATCAAACAAAGCACGTTTGCTGGGAATATGGCCCCTCATCTTGATAACTGCGCCAAAAGTACCGAAAGGAGGTAGCGGTATAGGAAGGAAGAATGGCCACGTTGCACCGACACGATACTTTCTGCACATAATAAAATGTCCCATCTCGTGTGCGAACAGAATCGTCATTATGCAAATGGCATAGCTGAGACTTCCTGCTAAATCGCGACGAAAGAAGACACTTTGCACTAGGTAAGTGGTGAAAAATGTTGCAATAAAAAGAAGGATATTGATCCTGGGTATACCAAAAAAAGATGGCGTAGAAAGGAATTTCCTTATAACGCTCCAAGATGCTTTTATCGTGCTTCCTGATGAGACTTTTTCGTCCATAATCAAGCTAAAATTAAATATATTTTCAATTAATATTTGCGATAAACTCAGGCCAATTTTAACTTTACACAAAAATATTGTCAAGGCAAAATGAAGTACCGGTTTTATAACAATTAATGCATTTTGGTTATAAATTACTAAATTGTAAGAAGAAATTCAACGTTAAGATTCTTCCCCAGCTGCTGGACGTCCGTGCCATTCTGAAAGTATCGAGGCGAAATTGAGAAATGAATCTGAAGAACATAAGCAATAATGTTGATTACAAAGTGTGCCATGCTACAATAGTGAGACGGCACAATAGTGTGCCATGGCGCACTATTGATGGATTGCTAATAAGTATGATTGGCAAAAACAAACCTTACTAAATACAGAGTTTAATAATGTAAGTTATTGTATACAAACTGCTTAAATTTGTCAGCTGGAAGCTTGGACAAATTAATTTGTTATTGATTGTTTTTGGCATATTTTTTGTGAGATTTAGACCGGTTACCGCTATAGATCATCAGTATTTTTGTTGCTCTTGTAACAGATTGTACCGGATTTTCTAGAAGTAATTATAAGAGATCTATCTCTTTTTGGTCCTGATCTGGCGAGGTTGGGTCTTAAAAACCAGTGATAAGAAAGAAAAGGTAATGGCAAAAATTCTCATAATAGACGACGAAGAAAACATTCGATTTACGTTTGAAGACTTTTTCTCAGACGAAGGATTCGAGGTTACTACTGCCGAAGATTATGATGAGGCCCTCAAAATGATTAACGTATCTGGTTTTGATTTAATCCTAACAGACATTAAGCTGAAGGGTAAGTCCGGTATTGATATCTTGAAAGAAGTTAAAATAAGAAAGCTTAATTGTCCGGTTGTTATGATTACGGCAGCACCCGATCTTGATACTGCTTCAGACGCACTTCGATTGGGGGCCTTTGACTATGTTTCTAAACCCGTCCAATTGGATTCGTTAATGCGCATAACAAAGACTGCAATGAAGCATAAAGCGTTGGCAGACGAAAAGGAAAAGTACCGTTCAAACCTTGAGGCTATTTTCAAGAGCGTAAAGGATTCAATTATTACGGTAGATAAAGACATGGTTATCATAGAAATCAATGAAGCTGCTAAGAAGATTTGTCACCTGTCTCGTGATTCTGTCGGAAAATCATTTAAATCGGTCCTGACGCATTGTGGCGGAAGGTGTGTAGATGCTCTTGAAGAAACCGTGAGGGGAAAAATCCCGATTGAAATATACCATTTGGAATGCAGGCACAAATTATGCCCTCAACAGGTTGTAACTGTTAATACATATCCTCTCATTAATAATACAAAGACATTTACCGGAGCAGTCTTAGTCGTAAGAGACGAAACTCATCTGGCAGACCTTGAGAGAGAAATGAAAGAACGTCAGCGTCTTCACAACATTATTGGTAAAAGTGAAAAGATGCAGACAATATATTCTTATATAGAAGATCTTGCCGATGTTCAAAGTACCGTCCTTATTACAGGAGAAAGTGGTACTGGCAAAGAGCTGGTAGCAGAAGCATTACATTACAAAGGAGGTCGTAACCATAAGCCTCTGATTAAGGTAAATTGCTCTGCATTGTCTGACAATTTGCTTGAAAGCGAACTCTTTGGGCACATCAAAGGTTCCTTTACCGGTGCGGTAAAGGATAGGGTTGGTAGATTCAAGATGGCAGATGGTGGTACAATTCTCCTGGATGAAATCGGAGACATGCCACTGACGATACAGGTGAAACTATTGAGGGTTTTACAGGAGAAAACCTTTGAACGTGTAGGAGAGTCGACGTCTATTAAGGTTGATGCCAGAGTCGTCGCCTGTACAAATCAGGATCTTCGTAGAAAAATCGAACAAGCTGAATTCCGTGAAGATCTTTACTACCGCCTTAATGTGGTAGAAATATACGTACCTCCATTAAGAGAAAGAAAAGAAGATATTCCATTTCTCATAGAACACTTCGTAAAAAAATTCAATAAAAAAATAAACAAGAATATTCTGGGCATCTCTACAGACGTACAGAAGGTGTTTATGGATTATTCCTGGCCTGGCAATGTGAGAGAGATGGAACATGCGCTGGAACATGCATTTATCCTGTGCCACCAGAAAACTATTACACTTAAACACCTACCACCTGTTTTTGAGAACTTTTTGACAACAAAGACAACTCTTTTCAAAAATATAGGAGTTGATGAAAAACAGGCAATTGTACAGGCACTTGAAAAAGCTGCTGGAAATAAAACTATGGCTGCTAAACTGTTGGGTATTAGCAGACGTAACATTTATAGAAAGATTAAAGACTATAAAATTGAGCTGAAAAACAGTTAGATAGTAATCCGGAATGTACAAGAGACCTGGACAATAATATTATCAAAGGAGAAATCATTAACTAAAAAGGGCCCCATTTTCATTTTATTATTAAACTATGGCTAATAAACAAACTTGGAGAATCAGTATATGGAAGTTAAAGAGAGAAAAATATCTGTTGGAATCGGAGAAAATTGTGGTGGAATGATTTTATCATTTACCAATAATACCTGCTTTTAATATTGTGCCATGGCACAATAGTGAACGCTACAACTATGTGCCATGGCACATAGTTTTTTGGAGAATTCAACTTTTTTTTCTTAACAGGTACAATGGTAAAGTTTATTTTTATCTTTGTAAGTTGTCTTAAATACAAGAGTTAGCTTTTGTTAATAGTTGGCAAAGAAAAAATCAGACAATTTTCTGCCTTTGGCATATGTTTTGATATTATATAGTCTTGCTTTCTTATATTTACAGAAGTATTTGTAAGGAATATGAGAAGGATTTGAGGAATATGCTAAGCTGTTTATTGTGAGATTTCGTACACGCCTTTTGTGAAGCTAAGAATAATAGTCCAGAATAATCATTAAGGAATAACTGTATACAGCAATCTGGTAAGTTTCAATTCGGATTGTGATTTACATTTAAATACTGCTGGTTCAATCACAGAGTGTATGGCAGGGACGCCAATTTCAAAATACAGGAAGATAGTGATTGAACCAGCAGTTAATGATTTCCGGGTCTATTTGAGGTTAGTGCGAATTCCTCTATTGAGAGAGTTTTGAGTATTTTTTCTTTTTCATTTGGGGGCGCTTATTCAGGCACTAATTTTTGGTGTCCAGGTATCCAGGATAAAAGATAGAACTGTTGGTAGCCTATCAAAAGTTGTAAGAGCTACAAGTATGAAAATGAAGAATCACCTCAAATTAAACAAGGTATTGATACTGATCTTTTAATAGGTATTTATAAAACAAATGGATTCCTGTTCACCTTGCAGGTGGTGGGGAAACTGGAATTTACTGTTGCTTCTATATCTTTTAAAGGAATATTTTTAATGATTAAATGGCACGATGAACACGATATTTATGATTAATGATAGTGAGACTTTTTGACCAAATCCCTCAGGCTTCTCCTTTTCCTCCTTCTCCAGAATGGGGTTGCTGCGGGATTTGGTTGCTCTTTTTTTCGATCGAATTATGGTCTTTACTAAAGCGCTAACTAGCGAATAAATAGAAGATCAATATCCTGCCCCTCTAATGAAGAATTCCATTACAATATAATCAACACTTCTTTCTTGTTGTGTCACAATATCATTCCGAGGCTTTATCCAAAAAATACCTGATCAGTATATCCTAGATTTATTTCACTAGATTGGTAGATAAGTCATAGTTATATTGATAGTTATAAATATTGTGTTTGCAAATAAATACAATATATGTATAATTCAGACTTGCTTTTGAATTTCACATAAATAGTTGTAAATTCTTACCTAAATTGATACCTTTACGGTATCACCAGATAACAGATTGTCAGGTTGTCGGAAAAACAGAGGTAGGTGTTATAATGAAGACAAGAAGCATTATCTATACATTTCTTACGGTATGTATGATATTTATAGTCCACACCACCTTCCTCAAAACGGGAAAAGCGGAAAATCAGTCTATAGTTAAAACCTCGGATCTTTCTAATCACCCTGTTTACTCCAACTACAAATTTAATAATTCGGAAGAAGTTGTCAACTTGGGTACACAGCCTTTTTTTTCACCAACCGGTTTTATCACTGAGGTAATGAAGCGTGATACTATTCTTTACAATGCGCTGTCTGTGTCAGGTCTTAAAATCAGGTTCTTCCCATTTCTGAAAGGAAATGACATAAACTTCTTCATTCATAAAGGTGATATTGATGTTGGTATATGTGGAGACATGCCGACAATCACAGCTGCTGCAACTATGGATGTTACTGTTTCGTCTATAGTACAACAGGGCTTCTGTTCTGTTGTTGCCAGACGTTCCATGCTAATGAGAGAGCTACGCGGTAAGAAAATCGGCTACGCCTTAGGCTCTAACGCGCATTATGCATTATTGAGAGCACTTGCTTCAGGTGGGCTGAATGAATCACTCGTACACATGATTCCGATGGATGTCAATGAAATGCCGGAGGCATTGCTGACAGGAGAGGTTGCGGCTTTCTCTGCATGGGAGCCAACACCGGCAATCACCCTGATGAAGTATCCCGAGAGCACCATAATCCATAGATATATAAGCTCAGGTTTTATGTACTTTACCAGGGCCTTTTCTGAAAACCAACCTGAGCTTATTCGGCACATATTAGCTGCCGAGGTCCGTGCTCTGAGATGGATGAAAAGTGACCGGCAGAATCTTCTGCTTGCCAGTGAATGGGCAATACAGGCAGGTGAAGATTTAACAAACCACAAATTTGAACTCTCTGTAAAGCAAAATGCATTCTTGGCTGAAAATGACATTCTGGGCTTAATCTCAGCACCTATCATTCCACAGAATGATCTCAGACAAAACGGTCCGCTGCACATGGAATTTGAATTACTCAAAACCCTGGATAAAATTCCCACCACAAGTAATTGGGAGAAGGTACATAATAGTTTTGATTTCCAAGTCATAAACGATGTACTTGCCAACTCTAAAGAGTATAAGCTTAGTGAATTCAGTTACGACATTGAGTAGAGAGTGATAATGAGTGACAAAGCATCAATCAATAATTTAAGAGGTCCTGAAAGAAATGAATTCTTTCTCGGCATCCGATCAAAGATGCTTATCTATTTTGGATCGATGTATGTGATAATCTTGATACTCTTCGTATTGTCAGAACTGTTTGGAGTGCCATTTACAGATTTCAGGGGTTTGTACAGTCAAGAACAATCTGAGGTATTTCAACACCTTAATCTGGTTGCAGACTTGAAGAAGGAGCGCATTCAGCATTGGGTGGTAGAACGGAGAGATGATGTGAGAGTATTGTCGGAAAGTAGCATAATAAAACCTTACGTCGCAGCACTTATGCCGGTAATTAACAAAAATAGCGTTAAGGGTGTCAGTGAAAATGAACTCTTTGATAAACTGCGAAAGAAAGAAGATTACCAGATTCTTACGCAACATCTGAATCTGGTTAAAACATCACACGGTGTATACGATAAGATACAGATTGTCAATGCCGCAACCGGTGCAATTATAGCCTCAACCGAAAATGGAAACCTGGGTAAGAACATTTTTCAGCACGACTCCTTATCCAAAATCCTTCATCAAGGTTATAATGAAACAATAGATATTGGTAAAGACCCTTCGAGTGGTATTCTTAAGCTATTTATTCTTCGGTCTATTGATCTTTATGGTGATGAAAAAGTATCAGCAGTACTTATAATGCATATTAATTCTGAAGAGTTTATCAAGCCTATGCTCCATACAGGTGGAGGTCTGGGGCAGACAGGTGAAGCGTTGCTTATAAACCAGGATGTAAAAATACTCACATCACTAAAACATCCATTGGCAAATGGGGCAACTGGCATACCTTTGGAATATCAGATTACGGCAAAACCAGCCATACTTGCCGCTCAGGGGCAGGAAGGAATCATTGCGACAGAAGACTATCGAGGCGAGGCCGTTCTGGCTGCATATCGGCATATCCGTATAACGTCAGAAATGGGATGGGGGCTGGTAGTCAAACGTGACAAGGCGGAAGTCTTTGCGCCTCTACGAGAGAGTATTTACTACCGTATCATTGTCGGCTCTTTCTGTGCTTTCATGATATTAGGATTAACAATCTTAATCGCAGGAAACCTTTCACGTCCCATCCGTCGCCTGAGTAAAGCAGCCCGAGAGGTAGAAGGAGGTAATCTCTCTGTTCGAACGTCAATATCATCATCAGATGAGGTGGGCATTCTGGCGACAGCCTTCAATTCCATGATTCACCAAGTTCAAAACTGGAATACAACGCTTAATAAGCAGGTAAAAACCCGCACCTCTGAGCTTGAAACAAAAAATGCTGAATTGGAAAGATATGCCTATACCGTTTCCCACGATTTGAAGAGCCCTCTGATAACTATCAAAGGTTTTCTGGGTATGCTGGAAAAAGACATAATTAAAGGAGATGCTGAACGTATTAAAAAAGACGTAAGACACATCCATAATGCGGCGGAGAAAATGAACCGTCTCCTGGATGATCTTCTGGAATTATCAAAAATTGGGAGAGTAGTAGGCACAAAGGAAGAAGTCTCATTAAAGGACCTGGCAAACGAAGCGTTAACTCTGGTTGGAGGGCAAATAAAAAAGCGGGAGGTACACGTGGAAGTTGCTTCTAACTTACCGTTAATGTACGTGGATCGCCGCCGATTAGTGGAGGTATTACAAAATCTTATCGACAATGCGATAAAGCACATGGGCAAACAGTCAGAACCACGTATCGAGATAGATGCTAGACAGGAAAAAGAAGGAACGGTATATTATGTCCGGGATAATGGAGAGGGGATAGAATCGCGCTATCACGAAAATGTCTTTGGCCTTTTCAATAAGCTGGACCAGGCAAGTGATGGAACAGGAATAGGCTTGGCTATTGTTAAACGTATTATAGAAGTACACGGTGGCCGGATATGGATAGAATCTGAGGGTAAAGGCAAGGGAAGTACTTTTTGCTTTACCATTGCGAAGAAAGGTGAACCAGACAAACATGAAAAATAACAAGATTAGTGGAGAACCGGTTAGCGTTTTACTTGTTGAGGACAATATATCACATGCCGAACTTGTAATACTTAGTTTCGAAGAGCATCGAATAGCGAATAGGATTTATCATGTCTCTGATGGTGAAGAGGCGCTTGATTATCTGTTCAGGCGGGGAGACTATGCTGATCCTGCAAAGAGCCCCAAACCGCATGTGATCCTTCTTGACCTTCGACTGCCTAAAATTGACGGCCTGGAAGTTTTGAAGGAGATAAAGACAACAACAGAGTTGGAAAAAATACCAACGGTTGTTTTCACCACATCCAGTGCGGAAATGGATGTGGCAAAAGCATATGAATACCACGCTAACAGCTACCTGATTAAGCCGGTTGACTTTGAGAAGTTTAATCAGTTGATGGATGATATCGGTTTTTACTGGCTGGCATGGAATTATCATCCGTGGGATGACTGATCTTCGCTACTTGGAGAGGGGAAATGAGAATGTTCTCATGCAGAGCCGCAAAAGGTCGCTAAGTGAACAAGATTAAGAAAAACAAATTAAAGATAAAAACATTATGTATCTTTACGTTCTTAGCGCCTTGGAGAGAAAAATAAGAAGGTTTTCGCGCAGTGCACGCCCAACAAAATTAATCTGAATAACCGTTGTTTATTATAGGGTTAACCAATGAACGAAAAGAAGATCAATATCCTGCTTGTCGAAGATGAAGAGTCTCATACAGACCTGATTTTCCGGTCTTTTGAATCAACAACCATGCCAGTGAGTTTGGTAAATACTCGCAATCTCAATGACGCACGTGCCAGTATAGCAGAGTCCGTTCCTGATCTGGTAATTGTTGATTATATCTTACCGGATGGTAAGGGTACTGAACTTATACCTGCCAATAAGGAAGAACGACCATATCCCATTGTTATTATGTCCAGCCATGGGGATGAAAGGATCGCAGTCGAAGCAATAAAGGCTGGTGCTTTTGATTATATCGTAAAGTCTGGAGCAGTGCTGGATAACATGCCCAATGTCTGTGAAAAGATCTTACTGGAGTGGAATTCCACCATCAGACATAAAACGGTGGTAGAGCAGGAGTTGAAGGAGAGTGAGGTGAGATTTCATGGCATATTATCTTCTCTGTATGAGAGTGCCATAATAATTTATGATCGGGACGGTAAAATAACGGCACTCTGGGGTACACTGGAGATGGATAAACGATACGGCATACGTGCGGTTGATGCCATTGGTAGATCAATAAGGGATTTTGCTCATCCTGACCAGGTGGAACAGAGGCTCTCAGATATTCGAAGTGTCTTTGATGCTGGAGAGAAAATGCTTGTGGAGTATATGATTAGTGTTACAAATGGTAATTTTCATCATGAGGCTTCACTCTGCCCAATGCGGAATGCTGATGGCAATATAACTGCAGTGGTTGGGTTTGTCCGTGACATCACTGAACGCAAAAACGCTGAACAACGTCTTGTTGCCCAATACTTTATAACAAAAATATTGGCAGAATCTGCAACGACCGAAGAAGCTCTTCCCAATATACTTGAAGCTATATGTGCTGCACTGGAATGGGACCTTGGCGAAATATGGGTATTTGATCAACAAGAAAATGTTCTGCGTAATATAGAAATCTGGCATATGCCATCACTAAAGGTTCCTGAATTCATAGCCGTTACTAAACAAACAACCTTTCCATCACAAATTGGTCTTCCGGGCCGGGTCTGGAAAAGTGCCAAACCCTTATGGGTCGAAGATATTACCAGTGATACAAATTTTCCGCGAGCATCAGTTGCGGCAAAAGAGGGGTTGCATGGGGCCTTTGGTTTTCCCATTATCAGCGGTAGTGAAGTACTTGGAGCAATAGTTTTTTTTAGCCACGAGGTAAGGGAGCCTGATAATAACCTGCTTAGTATGATGTCTGCTGTCGGTAGCCAGATTGGGATCTTCATCAGCAATAAGAGAGTGGAGAAGGAGCTCAGAGAGAGTGAAGAAAGATTCAGGGGCATTTTTGAACAGGCAGCGGTGGGCATCATCCATGTCGCTTCGAGTGGTCGATTTCTCAAAGCTAATAAACGTTTTTGTGCAATCACAGGATATACCGAACAGGAAATACTTGGACGTACTTTTCAGGACATTACACATCCGGATGACCTTAATATGCAACGTCAGGCCCGAAAGAGGGTATTGGATGGAGAAGCCTCCAACTACCAGATTGAAAAGCGCTACATCAGGAAAGACGGAGCAATCATTTGGATAAATCTTACGGTAGCTCTTATTCGTGATTCCTCCGGTGAACCAGATTATCTTGTCTCTGTTATTGAGGACATCACTGAACAAAAATTTGCGGAGGACAGAATACGTAAACTATCCCATGCCGTTGAACAATCTTCCAGTACAGTAATAATGACTGATACTAAAGGTAATATTGAATATGCAAATCCAAAGTTTACTCAGCTAACCGGTTATAGTCTTGAAGAAGCTGTTGGAAAAACCCCTCGTATCTTAAAGTCAGGTAAAACGCCCCGGGAAGCATACCGTGAGTTATGGAAAACTATTAAATCAGGTAATGAGTGGAGTGGTGAATTCTGTAACAAGAAAAAGAGTGGTGAATTGTACTGGGAGTATGCGTCTATTTCACCTGTTAAAGATGAGAAAGGTGATATAACTAACTTCATTGCAGTTAAAGAAGATATTACCGAACGGAAGAAGATGGAAGAAGCACTATTACAATCAGAGAAATTAAATTCCCTGGGGACGATAACAGCAGGAGTTGCCCATGAGTTTAATAATATCCTTGCGATTGTCATGGGTCTCGCGGAAGTGCTTGAGGGAGGTTTTAAAGATGACCAGGAATTAAAGAGAGGCTTGAAGGCTATTATTGAGGCTGGTGAAGATGGGGCTGGAATAGTCAAGAGGATGCTTACTTTTGCTAAGGCAGAACTAAGTGAATTAGATTACAACTTTATTAGTATTCAGTACCTGATAGAACAGGCAATAGGATTTACAATGCCCAGATGGAAGAATATGGCACAGGCTGAAGATATAAAATATAACATAAATACGGTAGGCATAACAGAAACACCGGAAGTGTTTTGTAATCCTACAGAGTTGAGAGAAGTGTTTGTTAACCTGATTCATAATGCCCTTGATGCAATGCCTGATGGTGGTACTATCACCGTGGCAACACGGCGTGTTCAGAGTGAAAAGAGGAAAGTATCAGAACTAAAATCTCAAAACTCAGAACTCAAAAGTGATTTCATAGAGATTATCTTCGCAGATATCGGCAAGGGCATGCCTGAAGAAGTTAAGAGGAAGATATTTGATCCATTTTTTACGACACGGAGGCCGCATGGGACTGGATTGGGTATGAGCGTAACCTATGGCATTATGAAGAGACATGGCGGTAAGATAGAGGTGGAAAGTAAGGTAGGTAAGGGTACAACATTCACCCTGCACATTCCAATTCGCAAAGAAGCGTTACAAAGAGTAGTTACATCTGAATCCGTTCGGGAGATTGAGACAAAAGAGCTCCGTATTCTAGTGGTAGATGATGATCAGGAAATGTGCGTGATACTGAAAACATTTCTCTCCGGTAAAGGCCATATAGTTAAGGCGGTTAATAGCGGCGCAGAGGCAATAGAACTTAGCAGGAGAGATGATTTTGATCTCGTCTTGTGTGATTTGGCGATGCCGGAAGTCACCGGACACGATATAATAAAGGCCCTGAATAAGCTGGATAAAAGGCCAAAGGTAGGCTTAATGACAGGCTGGTGTGAAGAAATCAGGCATATAGATACAGTGGCCTTAAAGGTTGATTTTATAGCCAGAAAGCCTTTTAATTTGTTAGAATTAGAAAAAAATATAAGTGCTTTAGTGATTTAAGTATTATTTACCGCAAAGAAGATCAAGGATGATCAAAGAAGAAGATAGGTTGTCAAAAAAAACATAGGTGCTGCAATTGAAGTACATCGTCACCTTGGGGCAGGGTTATTAGAATCAGCTTACGAAGAGTGTCTTTGTAAGGAATTGGAAATTAGAGATATTGTGTTTGAGAGGCAAAAATCTCTTGCTGTTGTTTATAAAAGAATAACATTAGACTGTGGATATAAACTGGATATAGTAGTTGAAGGTAAAGTGATTTTAGAATTAAAGTCTGTTCACAAGATTGAGCTAATTCATGAAGCGCGGCTATTGACATACTTAAAGATTGCAGATTTAAAATTAGGAATTTTAATTAATTTCAATGTTTCAATACTCAAAAATGGTATCAAGAGAATTGTTAATAATTTGTAAATCTTTGCGCTCTTCGCGTCTTCTTGTCCTCGGCGTTTTTTGTCCGGGGAGCGGTGAGCTATTTTTTTCTGTCTAGCTATTCAGGTAGGAAGCGAATACAACTAAATTAATCTATTAATATGTTAAAACAATCCAAACATAAGATCCTCGTCGTTGATGACGAAGAAGCCCTTAGATATACTATTGAGACATTTCTCTTACGGGAAGGATATGATGTGGATACCGCCGGTTCTTACAAAGAGAGCCTGGGCAAGTTATCCGAGGCGCGTTTCGACCTGATACTTACAGACATCATGCTGGGTGATGGGACAGGGATTGATATCTTACAGGAAGTAAATAGAAGAAACCTGCTTTGCCCGGTAATTCTGATCACCGGACATCCCAATATCGAAACGGCTTCTGATGCCGTTCGGGATGGCGCGCACGATTATGTCGCCAAACCGGTGAGAAAGGATGTTCTATTACAGAAGGTCGAAATGACGTTACGGCACAAGGAGATTATTGACGAAAACAGGGAATACCAATCAACTCTTGATGCAATATTCAGGAGTGTTAAGGATGCGATTGTTACGGTTGACAAGGAATTAATCGTACTTGAAACTAACGATGCGGTTAAAGACATATGTGGTTTTTTACCGGAAGAAATCAAGGGCAAGCCATTTAATTCTTTACAACTTCATTGTCGAGGAGAATGCGTTAATGCTCTTGTAGAGACTATCAAGACAAAAAAGTCAGTTGAAACGTATCGCATAGAATGTAAACACCAGCAGCGTCCGAACGGAGTTGTCAGCATATCCACGTTTCCACTGAAAAACCCTCAAGAAGACACTTACGGTTGTGTAATGGTGCTGAAAGACGAAACACGTCTGGCCGGCCTTGAAAGAGTTATGCATGAACGTACACAGTTTTATAATATTATTGGCTCAAGCAGGAAAATGCAAAATATCTACTCCCTGATTGAAAACCTGTCAAGTGTCCAGACTACTGTATTGATAACGGGAGAAAGCGGGACAGGAAAAGAGTTGATAGCTGATGCACTACATTACCATGGAGAGTGTCGTGACAAACCCCTTGTTAAGGTTAATTGTGCTGCTTTATCTGACGAACTGCTTGAGAGTGAACTTTTTGGTCACGCTAAGGGGGCCTTTACCGGGGCAACTACAGACAGGGTTGGCAGATTTCAAAAGGCTGATGGGGGTACTATTTTCCTGGATGAGATCGGAGAAATATCGAATAAGCTGCAGTTGCGTTTATTAAGGGTTCTTCAGGAAGGGGAGTTTGAGCGGGTTGGCGATTCTGACCAGATAAAGGTGAATGTCAGGGTTATAGCCGCCACTAATAATGAACTGCACAAAATGGTAAGTGCCGGGAGCTTCCGTGAAGATCTTTATTATCGGTTGAATGTGGTGCAGTTGACTCTCCCGCCACTCAGGGAAAGACGTGAGGATATACCAGCAATGCTGGATCACTTTCTGAACGGGTTCAATAAGAAACTTAACAAAAATGTCACGGCAATATCCGAAGATGTTCAAAGGAGATTTATGAGTTATTCATGGCCAGGGAATATCAGGGAACTTCAGAATACACTTGAGTTTGCAGTCGTACTCTGCCACGGTTCCACTATTACTATTAGAGACTTGTCACCTGAATTTATAGACAGAAACGAAGCAGTACTTGACCCTGCCGATAAAAATGAAGATGAACGACAGGCGATCATTCGTGCGCTTAAGGAAACTGGCTGGAACAAGGCCAAAGCCTCACGACTTCTCGGCATAGACCGAAAAACTATATATACGAAGATTGCAAGATATAATATTGTTGAGGATGGAGCGTAATTAATAGAGTAAAGTACCCGACGTGTGGAGAAAAAAATAATTCTCACGCAGAGACACAAAGATCGCCAGGTTAACAAGATTTAGAAAATCGAATTAAAGATAAGAGCATTGTATCTTTCTGCATTCTTAGTGGCTTGGCGAGAGGCTCTCTTCTCCTCTGTTGTCATTCAGGCGGGAAGCAGACCCAACAAATCTACCTGTTAAAAGTGTAGTATTCCACACTTATGTAGCACCACACTTATGTGGAATATCATGCTTTTTAGAAGAGGATCACACCGTACGGAAATACAATAGATCCTGAAATAGAAATTTAAACAAAAAAATATGTGTAGAGTAGACACTGATCACCATATATGAATCTTTTCAAATTCACTGCAACATCTGTATACCATCTATCTCTTCCCACTACCATATTTTGCGCTTCACCATGATGATAGAGCATCTACACTGTTCTTGATTAAGTCAATTCTACAATGATTCATTTCTGATAAACTGCTTCGTTTTCACCGCTACTTAATTGCCTTTCAATTGTGTGGCATGTGATTTGTTATTACTGTCACATGCTTGCTATGTCTGAACCGCTTCTTCGGGTACTAAATTTTGTAATAAAGAATGCTGATTAGCGGTATCTGTAATATTACATAGATTCAAAGTAAAAAAGATATAAGCAATCCGGCTTTATTAATAATAACAAGAAGTTATATGTTCAGGTAGTTGTATTGTTTTAAGCTAATCTTTTCAGAAAATGTGGAATGGAGACCATGTTTTAAGTAGTACGATTTGTGATTAGTAAGAGTACTTCAAAAGAGGTGCAATACAACCTGCCGTGCAACTTATTTTATCCTAATTAGTAAAAACAGAAATTCAGTTAATGAGGAGAAGAGGATGTTTAAAAACATGAAGTTGGGAACAAAGATATCATGTGGTTTTGGCATAATAACGTTCGTACTTATTGCCGCAGTACTGACCTCAATATGGCAGGTTGACAAGACCAATACGGTAACCAATCGGCTCATTGAGTTGCGTGCGCCAACTGCTCAGACAAGTCTTGCAATGCAAAACGGGGTTAACCACTCTCTGGCCGCACTTCGGGGATGGATCATACTTGGCAAGGACAAGTTTAAGGAAGAGCGGTTAAAGGCATGGTCTGAAGAGTTGGATAGCTCTTTGGAAAAAATGAAGAAATACGCGACCAACTGGACCAACCCGAAGAATGTAGAAAGGCTCAATACTATAGAGAAGAGTTTGCAAGATTTTAAAATATACCAGCAGGAGATTGAGGATATTGCACAGACCATGGATAATACACCGGCTGTCAAGATACTGTTTGAAGAGGCCGCGCCACAGGCAGCGATAATGGTAACCAACATAACCAGGCTGATCGATCTAGAGGCAGATCAGGCAGCAACAGAAGAGAGAAAGGCAATGCTTGGTATGATGGCAGACGTGCGTGGTACTACCGGCCTGTCCCTTGCAAGCATACGCGCGTATCTGCTCTCCGGAGATGAGAAGTTTAAAAAGAAATTTGATAAATTATGGGCCAAGAATGTAAGAAGGTTTGGTGATCTTTCAGACAATGCCGAACTTTTTACACCTGAACAGGCTGATGCATTCGCTGCATTCAGCAGTGCCAGAAAGATATTCGCCCCAATACCTCCAAAGATGTTCGAGATCAGAGGAGGTAAAGCATGGAATATGGCAAATTTGTGGCTGGGAACAAAGGCCGCACCAACTGCCGGTGTGATAATGGAGCAGCTTGATGGTATGGTTGCAAGCCAACAGCAACTAATGGCAGCTGACGCAACAAAAGCAAAAGGCTTTTCAGCTTTTCTTATGACCTTGGAGTGGATACTGCTTGCGGCCGGTGTTGGTATTTCCGCATTGGTTGCATTTTTAATAATACGTTCAATTACCGGGCCTCTTAAGAAAGTTATACAGGGACTGACTGAGGCGTCTACACAACTGGATTCTGCTGCTAGAGAAATATCAGAATCCAGTCAGAGCCTTGCTCAGGGTTCTTCAGAACAGGCGTCTTCACTTGAGGAAACCTCTGCATCTATGGAAGAGATGTCATCCGTAACAAAGCAGAATGCTGATAATGCCGAAGAGGCTGCAAAACTCGTGGACGTATGCAGCTCTGCAGCAGATAACGGTAGCAAGGCAGTTGGAGAGATGACCAATTCAATGGAGGATATAAACAAAAGCAGTAAGGAGATATCTGAAATTACCAAGGTGATAGACGGTATTGCATTCCAGACTAATCTTCTGGCTCTCAATGCGGCAGTAGAGGCTGCTCGTGCAGGTGAGCACGGGAAGGGCTTTGCCGTTGTTGCGGAAGAGGTGCGTAACCTTGCCCAGCGAAGTGCTACTGCGGCAAAAGATACTACAGCGCTGATAGATGATTGTGTTGCTAAGGCAGGAAATGGGGCACAGGTTGCGAGTAAAGGTAGAGAAGCCCTTCAGGAAATTGTTACCAATGTCAAGAAGGTGACTGACCTCACGAAGGAGATAGCGAATGCGTCATCAGAACAATCCGAAGGGATTGGTCAGGTAGGTCAGGCAGTGCAACAGATGGACCAGGTTGTACAGCAAACTGCTGCGAATGCAGAGGAAGCGGCATCGGCAAGTGAAGAACTGTCAGCACAGGCACAAACCACTAAAGAACAGGTTGCGATACTATCGGCAATGGTTGGTGGTAGTGTTGATGAGGGATTGCATACTTATCAGGAACCGCCTTTGAGTACCAGGAGAGTTTTACACATGCCGAAAACTATCAATGTAAAAGGTAACGGTAACGGTAACGGTGCAACAGCACCTGAGGCATTAATACCACTGGGTGAAGACAGGATTATGGGACATAGCGAGCATATGAATGACTTCTAGCTACAGACTTCGATTTTAGATAGCGGATTGCGGAATCAAAGGAATGAATCCACTCTACATAAAATTTATTGTTAAAAGTCCGTGGAACATAACCCATGGCTTTTGATGGCGCCCCTCGCCCTCCTCTCCTATTTAGTGGGTGAGGGGCAACTAATAAAAAGTAAAACGATAAAAGGCCCTGTGATATGGCGCAACATAAATCAAAACCTCTCAGGAAGGTAGGAACGGCAGGAAACAGGATACTTTTATAACCAAATGAAGGAGAAAAAAATGGAAGCAGTTGCAGAGAGAAAAGACACATCAGCACTAGAGGGAAAATTTCTGACATTTATTTTAAGTAATGAAGTCTATGGCATCGAGATACTCAAGGTTAGAGAAATCATCGGGCTTATGGATATTACAACCGTGCCACAGACACCGGATTACATGAAAGGGGTCATTAATCTAAGGGGAAAGGTCATTCCCGTAATAGACTTGAGATTGAAGTTTTCAATGCAGGAAGAGGAACATACCCAGGAAACATGTGTAATTGTGGTAGAAGTAAACAACACGCAGATAGGAATCATAGTTGATAGTGTATCAGAGGTGTCAGACATCAGAGGTGGTGAGATAGAAGACGCACCAGGTTTCGGGCAGGGCATAGATACAAGCTTTATCATGGGGCTTGGCAAGGTTAAGGAGAAAATAATCATCCTGTTGGATATAGATACGGTACTATCATCAGAAGAATTAGAGATGGTTGAAGAGATTGCCGGTAATTGAGGATTTCTGATTGCGGAATAACTTGTTCCACGCACGGCTTTTAGCGGGAATCTAGAGCGGTTCGTCCATCCTGGATTCCCGCTAAAAACATGAGGGAATGACCGCATTGGGACAATAAATAAAGACCTGCACAATCCATGATGTATGATTGAGATGTTTTAAACCGAATTCTCCTGGCTCCTCAACCGCATATTAGTCATTGATAGAAAACTCGCCGTTTTTTTAGTAAAGCACAAGCTTAACAATTCAACAGGTAATTAAAGAGTTATCCGTAATTTTACAGACATATTCTGTCACCCTTAGACTTGTATTAAAAATGATTGAATGGAACGGAGAACATAGTGTGGGCATATCAGTAATTGATGAAAAACACAAAGAATTTATTGATATTATTAATAAGGTTATTGTTGCTAAGCAACACGATAATAATCCGGAAAAAATAGAGGAAGTGTTACGTGAAATAATTGATTATGCATGGAATCATTTCAGGGATGAAGAATCCTATATGGTAGAATTTTGCTACCCGGAATATCAATACCACAAAGAAGAACACCTCGACTTTGTACATAGAGCAAATTCTTATTTTAAAATAGTAACTAGCGGTAATTATCAAATTTTAAATGAAATACTGGAATACTTAAAGCGGTGGCTGGTTAATCATATTCAGGGAACCGATCAAAAGTATGTTGAATGTTTCAGGAAGAATGGCCTTAAATAAAATTTGCACAATCCATGATGTATGATTGAGATATTTTAAACCGAATATCTCGACTTCTCCTTACTCTCCTTTCTCAAAAGGAGACTTTATGTGGCTTAACAAAGAAGATGTAGGATCTATAATAAGCGAGTTCTCTAATAAGATTAAGGGTGATGAGGGACAGATTGCATAGAGATTTTTTACAAAATTCCAAAATTTCTTCCATCCAGATTTTTCCAGAATGTTTTATTAAGGAGGATTTGTGTTCCCTGTTTCTACGAAATAACAAAAATGACGATAATAAAAAGAATGTTATCCTGGTTTTTACTACCTTCAATTTTAACTGCAAGCATTACGATAGCCGTTTGTTATTTCTATGTTAAAAGAACGATTGAACAAAACATCTTTGATCAATTAGAGTTAGCCGCAGGAACATATCCACATGTTCCTGGATGAGAAAAAAATAGAATTATTCAGTAGCGTCCGGTTATGTTTTTGCGTGTACGGTTTTTATACCCGATCTGTCGGAAGATACGTAGGGCGAGGCTTTAGCCTTGCGCTTAATGCACAAAAGCAAATCTAAAGGATTGCCCTACGTGCTACACGCAAAAATCTAACCGGGACAATACTGAGAATTATTGATTTTAGTACTGATGGCTTTATAAAAACTTGTACCGAAAAGATAGTTCAGGGAATAGATCTCTCTAATCAAGCAGTACAATCAGATATTGAGGGTAGTAATGGTAGATGTTCTCGAATTGATCTGGCCTAATTAGATCTTAAGTTGCTGAAGGTAGATGGAATAAGTGTCCTTAAAATTTTGAAGAATGATTCAAGGTATTCCTCAATCCCTGTCGTTCTCTTGTCCACAAGTTCTGATCAGGACACCATTTCAAAAGCATATAAAAATGGGGCTAATAAGTATATTGTAAAGCCTCTCTCTTTTGACGAGTTTGTTGAGAGGATAGGATCGCTATGGAGTTATTGGATTAATACAAATATATCATTTGAAGAAAACTAACCTGTCGATGTCAATTACATAAAAGATTACAAAATAGATTTACATCTTTTTCTGTTTCTATCAAGTACTGAAAAGTAATCTTCAAATTTATTTTCTATAAAGGGATTTTGTAAAATGTTGAATATGGGTCGAATTCTTATTGCCAATAATGATGATGAAACTTTGCTATTGCCAATAATCGATTTGTTGCGTCTTGAAGGATATGAGTGTAACTATGTTCCTGATACTAAGACTGTTATTGAGATACTGAAATGTATAAAGTTCGATCTCTTGATTGCAGATATTGATTCGGTTGGAAGCAATGCAATGGGAATTATTAAAGAGTTGCCGGATAATGCAAAAGAGATGTCAATCATACTGGTAGCAGATGTTCCGCTTTCAGAAACTCAGATTCAATCTCTGAGGACTCCTGTAACTGCCTGCCTTAGCAAACCACTTTGTTTCGAAGAACTTTTGAAGCCTGTAAAGTGTTCAATAAAGGGCAAGCTTATAAGGACATAACTTTGCAGTTTGGTTAATGAAGCAGGTTGGGTTAAGCAATAGCGAACCCGACAAAACGATAATTACTATTATTAGAACAGTTAACAGCAGGGACGGGCGTCATTGTTTCAGGTTCGAGCGGCTCTACAAATGTAGTCGCTGTAGTCCTTTGGAGTAGAGCTACTATATTATTCCACACGGAGAACCCACCTTCGATCTTTGTTTGTGGGATTCAATCTTTATTATTGTGGATTCGTCCCTTTCTTCCCTAATCCATCCTATACCGCTTAGTATTAGTATTTTGGGAGTTCAATTCTATACTTTATCCTTATGTTTTGCTCTTAACATCATGTTCCTCCTTTTCGTTTTTGTCACTCCACTTTTTTCAGCAGACTATAAATGTGCAATATGCGCCACTTTTTCTTAACAAATCTTTCGTCGATTTCTTTTGTAGTCCTGGTAAATCAAGATAGGCTGGTATAATTTTTATTTGCCATAATTGTATATAAATTAGGCGCTTATGAGAGATTGATATAGTTCTCGTTTATTGGTAGGATGGAAAAATATACAGTTAGTGGCAGATATCAACTGTTTTTTCTGAAAAAAATATAAAGAATTTTAAATTCAATCCGATAAGTTTTGTAACGACCTTGTTTTGGAGGATATTCAAGAGCATACAAAAAAACAAAATCAGGGAATTATATAATTTTATTTTCTAAAGTGCAGTAATTCCAACATGTTAAGTACCAGTTTCTATTTTATGTTCTATAGAGATCCAAATAGTACGCAATTGATCCAGGCCTTTAGGTATTAGTTTTGCGAATAAAGTGACAATACTCTGCTCATCGTTATGAATCAATTGGTCATAAAGCTATGCATGTAAGCAGGTACTACTTTATTAATGCAGTTAATATATCGAAATAGCATCCATACTAACATCAATTCTTACCTTAGGAGAGGAGAGAAAAATGAAGATTGGGATGAGCACGAAAGTAATCGCACTGTTTTTAATAGCGGGTTTGGTTCCATTGGGAATATCCGGATTTATTGGCCAGAGAACAGCGAAAAAGGCATTAAAGGAACAGGCCTTTAAACAACTCGTATCCATAAGGGAAACCAAGAAGGAACAGGTAGAGGAGTATTTCTCTAATATTGAGAAACAGATAACTGCTTATTCAAAAAATCAGACGGTTATCAATGCGATGGAGGAGCTCAAGACCTCTTTTAAGCAGTTTCGTCAAGAGAATGAAATAGATGACTCTCAGTTAAAAAGATATCGTATAGCTTTAAAAACTTACTATACAAGGGATTTTACAAAAGAATATAAAAAACTGAATAATGGGTTGGATCCTGATATAGACAAGTATTTTGATCGGCTCGATAACGATTCTGTTCTGTTACAAACTTTCTACATTAGATCAAATGACTATGTATTAGGGGAAAAATACAAACTGGATTTCGCAGACGATCAATCCACGTATAGCAATCATCACGGCTATTATCACCACAGGATCAGGGAATATCAAGAACAGTTCGGTTTTTATGATATATTTCTTGTCGACCCGGATAGTGGGAAAATCGTCTATTCGGTTTTTAAGGAAATAGATTACGGCACCTCACTTATAGATGGGCCATACGCTGATACAAATCTTGGAAAGGTTTTCCGGGAAGCAAATAAGAGTACAAGCCCGGATTTCGTCAAATTAGTTGATTTTGCGCCGTATACTCCCTCTTATGAAAGTGCCGCGAGCTTCATTGCATCACCTATTTTTGATGACCAGAGAAAAGTAGGCGTCCTGATCTTCCAGATGCCTATTGACAGGATTAACATGGTCATGACCAATAATCATAAATGGAAAACCTCAGGCCTGGGAGAATCAGGAGAAACATATATTATCGGTAGTGACTATACCATGAGAAGTCAGTCGCGTTTTCTTATTGAAGATAAAGAAGGCTATCATGCACAGATGGCAGGACTGGGCGTGGATGAGAGTCTTTTAAACATTATCCAGGCTAAGGACAGTACCATCCTTTTGCAGAAGATAGAAACCAAAGGGACACAAGCCGCCATTTCAGGAGAGGCCAATGTAGAGATCTTTCAGGACTACAGGCATGTTTCGGTCCTCAGTGCCTATGCACCGTTAGGAATTAAAGGCGTAGATTGGGCGATTATGGCAGAAATAGATAAGGAGGAAGCTCTCAGAGCGTCGACTACTTTAGGGAAGCGGATGATGATGATTTCAGCTGTCCTCCTGGTTCTTATTATAGGATTGAGTATTCTGGTTCTCAGGATTACAGGCAGGGTAACTAATGTTATTAAAAGAATGGTTGCAAGTCTGACTGATTGTTCTGTCCAAGTATCTGCTGCGTCGGAGCAGATATCCAGTTCAAGCCAGTCCCTTGCAGAGGGTTCGTCAGAGCAGGCATCTTCTCTGGAAGAGACATCGGCATCCATGGAAGAGATGTCCTCCATGACGAAACAAAACGCGGATAATGCAGAAGAGGCGTCAAAACTGGTAGATGTGTGTACTACTGCCGCAGAAGAAGGTAATAACGCGGCTGTAGAAGTGAGCAATTCAATGGAAGAGATAACTGCAAGTAGCAAAAAGATTGCGGAGATTACAAAAATAATAGACGGCATAGCATCTCAGACAAGTACTTTGTCGTATAAAGCGGGAAATGACACAGCTCAGATCATTAAGCAGGGAAATAGTTTTGCTGTGGTTGCAAAAGAGGTGAGAAATCTTGCAAATAAGAGTACGGCTGCAGCAAAGGAGACCAGGGTCATAGTAGAAAGTTGTGCCGCCATTGCAGATGAGTTTGAAAGTGAAACAAACGATAATGAAAAATTTAAGCAAAACATAAAAAAAATTGTCAGGGGTATCAAGGATATAGAGACCATAGCATTTCAGACTAATCTCCTGGCACTCAATGCAGCAGTGGAGGCGGCCCGTGCAAGTGATAACGGTGAGAAATTTGCCGCTGTGGCTGAAGAGGTACGCGGTCTTGCTAAAAAGACAGCAAATGCCGCAAAAGATACTACAACTCTCATAGGTGAATGTATTAAAAAAGCAGATAACGGGACTATGATTGCTGCTAAATGCAAAGAAGATACGGCAAATATTGTTAAGGACGTAAAGAAGGCCTCAGCTCTGACAAAAGAGATAACAGAAGCGTCTGCGGAACAATCCGAGGGTATAACTCAGGTTAGCAGTGCGGTACATCAGATGGACCAGGTGACACAGCAGACAGCAGCAAACGCTGAAGAGACTGCATCAGCAAGTGAGGAATTAGCCGCACAGGCACAAACAATGAAAGAACAAATCGATATATTAGCGATGCAGGTTGGTGGTAAAGGCAACGGAGAACAACCTGCACAAAAATCTGGAAAAAAGAGAGCCCGAAAGGCTGATAATGAAGCTGCCGGTAAGGTGTCAGAGCAACAGATTGAGGAGAAAAAAGTATCAAGCAACATGGTTTCAAAATTACTTTTTTCACCAAAATATATTTTGAAAGCAATAGTCAAGCTGAGAAAGCGCAATGATACCAACAAAGGAGTCAAATCCGAATCTCTGGGATCATCTGAGACTGCTCCTGATGTTGATAACAAAGCTGGAGGCAATGGTAATGGTAATGGCAACAAAGAAGACGTTTTAATCAAAACAGCCTCGAATGATAATATAATTCCAATGGGTGAGAATAGAATTCCTGAGCATGATGAAAGATTTAAAGATTTCTAGTTGTTGGGGCGCACTCGCTAGAATGGGATACTTTTTTGCTTAGGCACTTTAGTTCACTTAAGGTGCTTCAAACATGGCTGCTTGCCCAACTTCGTCGTTCAGGCGGTCGGTGAGTCGCACTCTGTTATTTGCTGACACCTTTCACTCTTATATGTCCCCAGAGGGTGAGGGGGGTGTCATCAAGACGTAAAAGATGGCCATGGTGCTATAACTATTTTCAAACATATGACGTGCCTGAAAATGTCTATCAAGCATATGTTTATAGTGACCAGGAATTTTGGTTTTGTTTGCAAGCTGAGCCTGCTTATTTGCGAATTTAAATCTTAATGATAAACATAAGCTGTAATTATCTAAAACCGCTGTAGATCTACCTTTTCAGCATTCTATCATTCCTGCTGTCTCTTTCTTTCGTTTTTTTGTGTTTCACCTCTTTGTTTCTCTCTTCTTGTCTCTATATATTTATCTTTGACTCATGTTCATAGCGATGGTAACATGGCATTTCGTTACTTTTAATAAGAATATTGATGTAAATAAGAAGGTCGAAAGACGAATTAGATGGTTTCTAAAGGTAAACTTACTCCCGAAAAAAGGGTTGGACTGACAGCAAACCTGACGATTTTTCTTGGTATTCTTTACACAAGCCTGAGTATTGCTGCTATTTCAGGAATAGCTTCTCTATCGGCAAGGGGATACGGAACAAAGAGTATTGTCATTGGATGCATTATAATCGGATTAGGTTATGGTATCCGCTACGGAAGCAAAATGTGTTTATATATTGCAACTGCTTTCTTTGGGCTCTTAGCTGCGTATTTTATGTACAACTTCCTGTTAAGCAAATCAATTAACCCGATAATTCGTTTTGCATTCAGCGTATGGGCGACCAGAACACTTGCCATGACTATACCGGTAATGATCAGGTTAAAGGCGGCAGGTTCTTCACCTGACAGGAGTAATCGTTACCGGGATTTTTTTTTCAAGCGTATACAAAATAAATGAAGTAATTGACATAATTGACATTCAGATATTAACAAGGAGGAAAAATGGGAACTGATAGAAAGAAAGTTGTCTTGGCGTATTCGGGAGGGCTTGATACCTCTGTTGCCATAAAGTGGATACATGAAAAGTACGACATGGACGTAATAGCACTGACCATTGATCTGGGTACAGACAAACCCTTGAAACCGGTAGTGGAAAAAGCAATAAATACCGGAGCAATCAAATCTATGGTTATAGATGCGAAGGAGGTATTCGTTAACTATTTTCTTTTTCCTGCGATCCAAGCCGGGGCTCTTTACGAGGGAACATATCCTCTTGCTACCGCACTGGGAAGACCATTGATAGCAAAACTGCTGGTTGATGTTGCAGCAGCAGAAGGCGCTTGTGCCGTAGCGCACGGCTGTACCGGAAAAGGAAATGATCAGGTTCGATTCGACGTTGCCATACACACGCTCGATCCGTCTTTACAGATAATCGCACCACTACGAGAGTGGAATATGACCAGGGATGAGTCAATGGTCTATGCCCAGGAAAACGATATTCCCATTGATGTGAGTACCAAAAACCCATACAGCACAGACGAAAATATATGGGGAAGAAGTATTGAATGCGGAATACTTGAAGACCCATGGGAAGAACCGCCGGAAGATATATATAAAATGACAAAAAATGTGAAGGACGCTCCTGATGAAGCGACATACATAGAAATAGGCTTTGAAAATGGTATTCCTTTAACCTTGAATGGACAGGAGATAGATGGGGTAACCCTCATTGACAAATTGAATACGATGGCCGGTGATAATGGTATAGGAAGAATTGATCATCTTGAGAATCGTATTGTTGGTATAAAATCCAGAGAAATTTATGAATCACCTGCGGCCATAGTTCTCTACAAAGCTCACAAGGCGCTTGAAGAAATTGTCATGACCAAAGAAACCCACAGGTTTAAGGAGATGGTTTCAACTCAGTATTCGGATATGGTATATAACGGTTTGTGGTTTTCGACATTTCACCAGGATCTGGCAGCTTATATTCTAAGCAATCAGCGATTCGTTGTTGGTACGGTTCGCCTTAGGCTTTTCAAGGGTAACTGTGTTGTGGTTGGAAGAAAATCTCCTCTATCATTATACGATCACTCGCTGGCAACTTATGATGCCGGGGATACTTTCGAACATAATGCGGCACTCGGCTTTATTAAAATCTTTGGTCTGGCCACAAAAACCCAGGCACAGATCCAACTTAAGGCGCTGAAAAAAGGTGAAGTGATCCCTTCGATCATGCCTCCAAAAGTTAATCCGACTGATGTAATGGAAAGATAAGAAATGTAAATATCGATAGTGTGTGAGTGGGGGGACCATGTTCCTCCACTCACATTCTGAAACTAAAAATTACTATATTTCTCCAATGTCTTAATCAGTGCTTTTGCCTCATTAGGCACGTCGTCCTTGTTTTGGAATATTTCTCTTACCGATATTTTCCTGCCGTAGAATTTTTTATTGGCACCATCATCCTGAGAGATAAACCCACCCTCAAAAATAAGACCTCCATACAAACCTTTCGCCTTTGAATATACCAGATATGCGGTGTTCGGTCCTATCTTCGCTTCTGTATCTCTTCCAACCGGGCCTACCGCAAGAGAGGCGCCGACACCTAATTTGAATTTCGTAAGCAACAATGACTCAACTCCGCTCTTATTCATTATCAAGATTATTGCATCAGATAATTGCCCCCCGATTTGAAGTCCAAAGCTTGCTTCGCCACTGGCAACGAAGGTGGGTGCGCTCCATTTACGTGTTTTTATGTCCCTTTTCAATGCGATACCGACACCACCCTTGGCGCCAAAAATAAATCCCGCTTTGTACTGACGCATTATTATGATACCCTGGCAGCTCTTCAAAAGGGTTGTCGGTATTGACGTTTCCGGGATTTCCATCATCTCTTCAAGGAAATAGTTAGACCGGTCAATTCTATTATTTAATTTCTCTTTTGATATTGCGTATACATTAGAAGTGACGATTAAAAATAAGCAGCAGGCAATTGACAATACTAATTTTATTTTCAAATTTCAGATCCTCCCTTTTCTTTTAAAATCATAAAATAAAATTTGATCTTTCTGTAGATGAGTCTAGAACAGAGACTCCTGCTTCTGTGCTGCTGATATTTCAATCCTATCTCGTATTCAGCATAGTTGGAATTTTTTTTAGCATTATGTCAGGTAATAAATCCCTGTTTTCCACAGTTACTTCACTTATTTCCATATCTTGCCTTTTTTTAATTTCCTGTATAAAATCGTCACCGCCTAACGTAATTGTACCAATGACTATATTTGATGCATCGATTGCATTGGTAGCTGCCTGTTTAAAGGCCGGAGAAAAACATTCCATCTTTCCAATTTCATCGAGTATTATGATATTGTTTTCTACAGGAGTAATTGAAGGTATGGCAATTCTTTCAATATTCTCAATACTAATGCCATACCTTCTTATGTGAAAATCAGACTTTATATTCTGATGAGCAAGATAGCCGCTTCTGCCGTCAAGGGTCTTCATCAGGAATCCTACTCTTTTACCATCTACTCTCTCTTCCTCTGTATAAAAACCATTTGCCGGATGATTCAGGTTTTTAATTATTTCTTTGATGACCGTTGTCTTTCCGGAAGAAGGAGCTCCTGTTAAAAGAACATTATTAATCTTATTCATAAGTAATTTTACTTCAATAAGATCGTTTAATACTTAAGCAAGCTCTACATGATATTTACTACATCTGCAAGAGGAATCTGCTTCATCCGCCTATCTTTATTCGTGCTATAGCCAGCACTTTCAGTTTATTTCCTACTAAATAATTTATCTGGTCTTTGGCATCTTCTTCGTTTCCCGCTTCTACATTGATAACGAATAACTGATCTCCGCCGCCTTCCCAACTAACTGTTAATCTGAACTCGTACATATCCATTTTAGATACTCTCTCCTATATTAAGATTGTAAAAACAACAATAAAACTCTTCTCACATTTAATAGTATTTACATTTTTGCAGCCCTATAAAATACGGGTCTATATAAGCTTAAACTGCTACGCTCCCTCTTCACTGAGGGGTATGACTTCTGTCTATACTGGGAAAGTCAACATTCAGATCTTTGAACCTCTGTACCAGGCTCTCCGCACCGGGTATGAGATCTTCTGTAGATTTGGCTGATTGAATTAAATCCCAGATTTCGTGAATAATACCACTGTCAAATAATTTTTTACAACGGTCACTATAGCATCCTTCTGCTACGTCCACATCAAACAGGACATATTCAAGCTCCTTCCAGAAGTCATCAGCTCCTATAACTCCACCAACTGCAGCGCCTCCAATACCGTCCTTATAGAACCTGTTTAATGTTACTTCAAACTTTGGAAAACGCTGGCAAAAGTGATAATGGACATATGCCTGCTCTATAGTATCCAGGGACATGGATACATCATATTCCAGATTACATTCAGGGACCTTGGTACTGAACAGGACGTGTGCGGTCTCGCGTAAAGCTGCCCTGAATATCAACAGGAAGTCATATTGATACAGAGGAAGTATGATCTGCTTTTTATCCGGTAATGAATATCCGGCTGGAACATCTTCAAATTGAACTTTTATTTCCGGGTCTAATATTTCAACACATTTGACTACCATTTCATGGACCTTTTCCATTTACACAACCTTTCAAACATAAATTTAGTAAATTGCACTTACATCCATTTACTCTATAATTATAGACAAAATTCTACCAGATTTGGTCTGATAATTAAAACCCAATAGTTAAAACGGGAATATACAATATACATTAATTATAAAAGATTTGTAGCTTGTTTTATGGGATATTTTGCAGTTTATTCGACAAATAACAACTAAATTGAAATCACGTGTTATCTTTACCTCTCTGCGTGACAGTAGAGGAGATTCAATTCATAAAGGAATCACTTTGCTAAAGACAGAACTTTCATAATGAAAAAGCTGGGGCTGTTTGTTCTGCTCACTCCAGAACGTGTATATTTTTCTTTTTGCAGATATCCTTAAGGATATCTGGCCATACGGTTACACTGACCTCTCCGATGTGTGCTTTTTTGAGCAGATACATATTGGTCCTGGACTGTCCAATGCCGCCGCCAATACTGAGTGGAATATCATCGTTCATGATTGCCCGGTGATAGGGTTGTTTCAGAAAATCAAGTTGTCCACTCAAATCAAGCTGTTTCTTGAGAGTATCTTTGGTTACCCGTATGCCCATAGACGTCAGTTCGTGACGACGTTTTGTCACCGGGTTCCAGACAAGAATATCACCGTTAAGTCCGTGCATGGGCTTTCCTGTTTGAGAAACAGTTTCCGTGACCCAGTCATCGTAATCTGCCGCGCGCATTTCGTGAGGATAACCGTCTGCAAGGGGCCAGCCTATTCCAATGATAAAGATTGCGGGATATTTCTTCAGCGCTTCTGTTTCACGTTCCTTGCGAGGCAGATCCGGGTACATATCAAGGATCTCTTCAGCATGGAGGAACGTAATCTCATCCGGCATGTCAGGGTACTTGTCCGTCTTTAACTTCGGGAACAGGTTCTGTACATGAGACTCTGCATCCTTGAGAACTTTCCATATCTTCCTGACTACTTCCTTCAGGTACTCAAGGTTTCTCTGTTCCACGGTAATCACCTGCTCCCAATCCCATTGGTCCACATAGGCACTGTGGTCGTGGTCGAGAAAATAGTCTTTGCGCACCGCCCTCATATCAGTACAGATGCCTTCTCCCACTTCACAGTTGAATTCTTTTAGCGCTACTCGTTTCCACTTGGTTGCGGCCTGTACTACCTGAGCATCAACAGGATTTTTATCATAGTCATTTGTGATATGAAACTGGACCGGAGTACGAGAACCATCACGATCCAATAAATCATTTACACCGCTCTTATTGTCCACGATCAGAGGAACTGTTACCATCATGAGACTAAGCTCTCGGCATAGATTCTGTTCGATGTAATCTTTAACTGCAAAGATAGCTTTTTGCGTTTCCCTTGGGGTCAACAAAGAGTCATAATTCTGTGGAAGTTCTTTCTCCAGCTTTTTATAGTCTCCGATCCCCGGCCCTGCCAGGTCGTCCTTTTTGTCTGCCATACTATTCCCTCCTTACTTCGTGACGGTAATGCGAGATAAAGCCACTGTAAGTCCATCTAATGTACATCCATTTATTCCAGACAATAGTCAGTTTAAGACAAACTTTACTTTTGAATGAAGCTTCATGAAAAAAGAATTTATGGTAACTTCGAAACCGCCAGTATACAAAACAGATAAAGTATTTTGCGTGTTACCGATAAAATTTCTCTATTGTGAGACGCTGGTTCTTCTTTAAATTGTTGAGCATGGATTTTATCTAGAATTCCAACTAAATTCATAAATGTTTCCTTTGGTTCAGAGTCCCTTGATGATCTCAGTTTTCCAATTGCCCTCATAGTTGAATCTTCAACTGGTGTTCCTTCCGGATCGGTAAGTATGGTTTCCAGTGGTGGGTCAAAAAAAGCTAATGAGTCGACGGAAACATCCTTTAATAGCCTTCTCATTTCATCTTCAGAGAATTTTTCTACTACTGATTCCAATCTCTGACGATCGAGTTCTGGCTCACTTTTGTCTGGGTTTCCCCTGGTATTTACAACCGTTGTGAGCGTAGCCCACAAAAGCTCAGCAGCTTCATAATCGGGTAGAGTTTGAGTGGATATCATTTCATTTAGTATTTTTTCTTTTTCCATGTTTTCTCTTTTGCGTTATTGGTGAATGAAAACTTGCTCTTTTTTATCTCTAATTCCTAAAATGACTTTATTACCCATTCTCCATGTAAATCTTTTACAAATGCCAACTGGAAGGAGGTCTTTTCATCTTTCAATTCACTTGTTATTTCATATATTGCGGTATTCATTACTACTTCTACTAAATGGATATTTGCAAGATCTTTACCTATCCTTTTCCTGCCATCAGGGTTCAGGGTTTTAAATATTTTCCTGTATCTATCACTTGCCGTATGATGAAAGTAGCTTAACGCTTTTTCAGTATCATTCTGTCCCAACGCCGTTAACATACCATTCCATTTCCCTTTAAGGAGAATATCCAGTTCCTTTAATTCATCTTTTGTCAACTCTTCCCATAGTTCATTTTCTATTGTAGGCATTATTGCAGCGATGGACTCATTAATCCGTTCCCGTTTTTCTTTCGGCAATCTTTTTTGTTTTTCTTCAATATTTATTAAGACGTCCTTTAGTCTGTTTTTCTCTGCTTCCGTCAGCTTATTATATATCCTCTCTACTTTACAAATCTGTGCGTTACCAATATAACCCAGCATCTTTTCAAAAGATTCATCTTTTAATTCTCCGGAATGCAGGTTTAAGAAGTTTTTGCATTGCTGTGTATATTTCTCCACTTCATCCGGAGAAGAGTATGAAAAACTTTGTAAACCTATTAACAGTATAAAAACAACTATTTGAACTGCTCTTTTCGTCTTTGTCATAAATAAGCCCTTAAAAATTGTAATCCTTTCCCGTAAATAATATCCCTGATCTTCTCTTCTTGTAATTGCTTACTCCTCCAATAATGCAACTCTTCCCAGCCACAGCAGGTTCTTTTCCAGTTCCTGCTCTAATATCTTATGAATGGTTCCTGCATCGGTCACCGGTCCATTTTTGTCTGTTAACGTTATGGTTCCCTTATGAGCCAGTTCCTGCATAATTTTCAATAATGCGTTACGGTCATTTTCTCCATTTAGATAGGGTAATATAAATTCGCTCAGATGCAATAAATCCAGCATTTCATGACGCAGATTTGTTACCCTGGCAAACCCCTTCTCTACTTGCCATCTTGCCATCCTGCTTGCCAGTGGTCTTTCACTCGCAGTTATGGTGTAAGCAGGTTCATATAGCCGTAATTCAACCAAAGCTATATTAATGGAGAAGGCATTTAAAAGATTCTTCAATAAAATAAGAATATCGTTTTTGTTAGTGTTTCTATCCGAAGAGGCCGATTCTTTATCATACGTGCCTTGCGCTACTTCGTCCAATAATTCTGCCAGAGAAATTGATTTAGGTGCGGAGCGAAATAAATATATCAGTGCCGCTTTTGTAACTGGATGATCAGTTGAAAACTCAGAATTATCAGTGCTCTGGAATTTGAGGATACTCCTGTCCTGAATATTTATCTTGTCTGTTACCGGCCGGGCATGGCTGGCAGCATATAATTTTGAAAGCCATGATTCATCTGCCTTTACCAATCGATTAACATCTATTTCTTTATGACACAGCAATATCTGGCGGAAATTATTATTACGCAGGAAATCCATATACTGTTCCAATGCGATTACATCCTTACTCATATTGAGCAATGTTTCTGCTGTCTTCTGTTCCAGATTACTGATCATGGATTTTGAGAAATCTGCGTTTATCAAATACTGCAGTCCATGCCGGGACGCGTGCTCCACAACCTCATGAAAATAAAATGCGTCATTAACCTCTTCCAGGTCGTCATGTAGCAGACCGAATTCATCTTCCTGTTTATTCCGGCGTCTTTGAATATCAAACTGATTATAAACATTCAGCAGATTAGTATATGCATTGAGAAACACACCGTATTTATCGTTGACATTGACAGACTTTGCCATAAAACCAATCAGATCCTGAGCTTTCTCCAATCTGTCACGGGGTTTCTCTATATGTCGAGTATGGTACATCATCATATCCCGCATTGTGCCCTGCATGTGCCAGCCGGGATATGCGTTGAAACTGATATAAGATATTCCGTCTGGTGCCAGATTCTCTTTACAGATTTCCATAAGTCGTTCACGAACAGGCTCCGGAGTCCACGAATAAACCCCGTGCGCAATGATATAGTCGAATTCTCCTATATTTTTACGTAAAGACAAGATATCAGCTTGCATAAGATTTACATTCTTCAGTCCCAAGCAGTCAATGGCGTTCTGTCCGGCCCTTATCTGTCCGGGGGAGAAATCAATACCCAGAAATCTGCTTTCTGGCAGTCCGTATGCCATCGGTATTATATTCCCTCCAACAGCGCATCCCAACTCAAGCACTCTGCAATCAGTTACCGGTGCAGGCTGCATTCCCATAATCGTTGCCAGCATCCCTAATCTGTCGGGATGAGTTTGGGGATAGCTCAAATGGGCGTAAGGCACATCCTCATAGCTTTGCTGTAATCTATCTACTGTCACCTACTCCTCTCCTGAATCACTAAAATCCAGATTGCCTTCTGCGTCTTTATTAAAACTGTCATGGCACGCGTCACACGAATAGACTAAATTATCAAATTCTATATTCGCCCGTTCTGGATAATGTTTTTTACTGGCTAACATTAATTTATTTATAGCGCTGTTAAATTGATTACTTAACATAATAAATCTTAAAGAAATATCGTTATTCTCAATCATATATTGAGTTACACAACTGAAGCCGATACCCTCTTTAAGCTCTTGTGTCCACATATCAGTTTCAACCCAGTCGTTATTTTTCACCGCCCTTGATAATCGCCTCATTACCAGAGAAGCTTTTTTCATAGACCGTGCCAGATCATCCTGCAGGGAGGTGTATACTTTTGCGTTTCCAACTTTAACTTCATCAGGCTTTTTGCAGGAAGCAATGACGATAAGAGTTCCTATAATAAAAACAGAAATTATCAGTGATGATTTCATCTCTTATTTTCCTCGTTTGTTCATTTTCAGGTTATCATATTTTCAATACACTATAAAATATATAGTAACCTGTGGATTATTGCTACTGGAAAAATTTCACCGGTCAGGGTAGATGTGAGTCGGTAATATTGCTTTACATCTGGTTCTTTCAGTATTGTCTGTAAATTGTTGTTGATTAGTGAAAATAGATAAAATATACTTTTTAATATTTTATATTTACAGGAATTTAAATGGATATCTGATAATGAGTGAAAGATTGATTTATGATTTTACGATGAATGATATTGATGATAATCCTGTTACTCTTGAAAAATTCAGGAACAAGGTATTATTAATAGTAAATGTTGCAAGCAAATGCGGCTTTACTCCTCAATATGAGGGTCTTCAGGAACTGTATCAGGAGTTTAAGGAGGACGGATTTTCCATTCTGGCTTTTCCCGCAAACGACTTTTTGAGTCAGGAACCAGGGACAAACGGTGAGATAAAACAGTTCTGCTCTGTAAAATATGATGTTTCTTTTCCCGTGTTTTCTAAAATCTCCGTTAAGGGAAACGACATATCACCTTTATATACGTTTCTAACAGCGAAGGATACAAATCCCGAGTTTTCCGGCACTATTAAATGGAATTTTACAAAGTTCCTTGTTGATCGTACCGGAAATATTGTTGACCGTTTCGCGCCAATGACCAGACCTGACAGTAAGAAGGTGAAGAAAAGGATTGGACAACTGCTGGTCGATACGGAGTAAATAATAACCCCTTGCTCGACAAGCAAGGGGTCACTGGTTCGAGTCCAGTATCGCCCATATTATCAAACAAGGACTTACGACAAAACAAGTACTACTTTCAACCATCGTTTTGAGCCATTGTAGTAGGATTGTAGTCAAACTTTTCTAAAATCTGGACACCTACCATTAAACTCTCCGGACAATGGTGCGAATAGCGTTGCGTATTCTTCAGGTCTTTATGATTTAAGAGCTTTGCTATTTTGTAAATATCTACACCATTCTGGGCTAATCTTGTGGCAAAAGTGTGCCGAAGGCAATGAAAAGTAAAGTCCTTAATCTCCGCCTTATCTAATGCCTGGGCAAATGCCCTTATCAAGTTGCGCTTACCAATCTTTGTACCTGTCTGACTGATAAACACTAGATCATTCTTAAGGCTTCTCACCTTACCTTCATACTTTCGCATAAGGACATTCAGTGCTATGCTATTCAGAGGAAGAGTGTTTGGCTTATTATTCTTAGTCTTTTGTATAAGAATAGTTTTACGGAGCAGATTTACACGGTTCCACTCAAGAGACAGCAATTCATCTTGCCGTAAACCGGTGTTTAATGCAAAGACTACTATCTTAAGTAACCATTCAGGACTATGTCCAAGAAGCCTTCTCTCTTCATCCTCTGTCAGCCACCTGTCCACTTCATTGTTTTCCCGTTCTTTTTGTACTCTGGAAACAGGATTGTCCTTAAGCCACTCCCACTCTTTGACTGCCAGATTGAAAGCCTTTGAAAGCATATAAAGCTCACGGTTTACGGTTGAAGGGCTTGCTCCGTAATCTCTGCGATACAATTTATATTTTGCTACAATCTTAGGCGTTATAGACATCAACCCAGGATTGCCAAAAAACCTGTTAAGATTTTTTAAATAATATTTGTACCCTTCTTGAGTATTTAAAGAAACTGTGGGAGCATACTCCTTCATAAACTTATCCATCATGTCCTTGAAGGTTTTGCATTGTCCTGTCAATCTCTCATAATACTTTCCCTCAACAATCTCAGTCCTGATCTTAGCCTCTATGGCCTGTGCAAGCTTTTTGTCAGAGGTTTCAAGACTCTTCTGAATCTTCCTGCCGTTATGACTAATACACGTCCACCAGATATCGCTTCGTTTAAACATTTATATATCCTTTCCCGAAGCCTGATTGTATCTGTATGTCGCTATCGGCAGTATTATATACCATTGTCATGAAGGTCTCCAACAATTTTATTGACAGTTTCCTCATACTTAAGATACGGTTGTTTCAAGTTAGCCATTGCCTTATCTACGTCTTGAATGTCAAACAGAATACGTCTTCCATATTTTATACATGGGAATTTCCCTTGATTCGACCAATCGTATATGGTTTTTATCGGCAAGGATGTGTACCTGGATACTCTTTTGATATCAACATATCTTTCTCTATCTGGCTCAGATTTGCCA
>ENA-OREN01000896-OREN01000896.1-marine-metagenome-genome-assembly--contig:-NODE-896-length-38495-cov-14.552215_pt1 | contig 38495 bp, 63 predicted proteins | sample MGYA00248624_ERZ508555 | MGnify/ENA primary metagenome ERZ508555 (study PRJEB26222, sample SAMN06267773) | marine metagenome | isolation source: Saanich Inlet, British Columbia, Canada | place... | reverse complement strand
AGTAGACACACTTCAAATCCCTTAGTATTTTCTAGTGATTACGGAACATCAGGGGATTGGACACAAAATTCCACTGGAGTAGATGTTGACAGTACAGCAGCAGGATACGTTCACTGTTTTGAGGGAGGAGGAGCAGATAGACACTGTTTACAAGCTTTAGGAACTACAATGAGCGATACAACATGGATTATGGATATTGATTTTATGTGGACAAGCCATGTAACATCAACTAAAGGAACATTCCCTTATGGATTGAGTGCAGGAGCAGGACAATTTGATGGATCACATTATGTAGGTATGCAATTCACTAATACTTATGCTAGAACCATGAAGTATGATGGAGGTGGAACAGGTCAGGCAAACTCCTCTTTTATTTTTACGACATTAGTTTGGGAATATGCACGACTAAGAAGAAACTCAGCAACCCAAGTAGAAAATTTAACATATACAACCTCTGCTAGAACTACTTTGGAAACTGGAGGTAGTGCCACTCTAACATGTCAAAGTGGGTTAACAGGTATTGATACTATAACTCACGCAGTAAATGATGGAGAATCTGTAAGTGATAAATTCGTTTGGGATTGTGACAACGCTAACGTATGGGACGGATTGACGACACCGCCATGAACATTTCTCCTGTCGATCAATCGAAAAAAGACGATACAACTTTTGAGGGCGAAGCCGTAAGATTATCCAATGAATTAAGAAGTAAACCTGCATTTAATGATGTGTTTGGGAATTACGTTCCTGCCAAAATAGGATTTGATATTGAAACTGCTGACTTTATGACTATGGTTAATTATTTGGCAAATGGTAGAGTCAAGAAATCAGAATCATCAAGGGCATTTATTCACAGAGTATTGGCATGGAGGTTCCCTACTGAATACGCCCAAAAACGAGATAGTATTGATAATCGTTACAAATTAGAATATGAGTTAATCCAAGCCAACTCCAAACGTGACATCGAGGATTTAGGCAAAGTAGGCTTTCAAAACAATGTTAGATTAGACGGTTCATTAAATAGAGATTATGCTAGAACTGAAAAACAAAGGAACGGCAAAATTAGAAGTATAATGAGAGGGTAATAATTGACCTCTTATACTAGAGAAATTGCCGAAGGTGGAGGTGGATATGTCTTATCCGGATATGTATCATCAGGTTATGTTACTGCCTCAACAAATTGGTCAGATACTTTAGGACGTTCACTTCAAGCCACTAGAACTATCACCCCAACTGTAACCATAACGGACGCAATTAAACTAGGAATTACACGATTTATCACAACTCAAGCCCAAACAATATCTGACGCATTAACTAGAAGAATTGTCGCAACTAGAGAATTATCTCAAGGTGTAGGAGGTTATACAAGTTCAGGATATGTTAGTTCAGGCTATATCACAGATGATAGATCATTAATTACAGATTCATTAGGAAGGGTGAGAGATGTTCCAAGAACTGTAACTGAATCATCTACATTTACTGACGCCATAAAATTAGGTATTTTGAGAATGATAGCAACCCAAACTGTAACTGCTTCTGATACTTTAGGAAGAATTTATGGAGCCGTCAGAACTGCTAGTGAAACTTGGTCTAACTCATTCTCAATAACTAGAGCATTGGTAGCAACTAGAGCCATAACTCAAACTCTCACTATCACTGAATTATTACAGGCTTTCAAAGGAGTAGCCGGGACAGGTATTAGAAGAATTAAAACTGTTACAACCACCGTATTTGGAAGATCATCAATAACTGCTATATTCAAGAGGAACGCAAAGACATCAGCATAATGGCAGATATAGAATTTGTAATTGGAGATTATGGAGATGATTTTGATATTACAATTTATGATGAAGAAACCGGATCTCCATTAGACATTTCAGGTTTTTCAACTTTTACTATGACTATGACTTCAACAGATGAGGCGACAGAAATCTTATCAAAATCACTTTCTGCGCCCGGAGATACTGGAGTGGTTAGATGGACTATGTTATCAGCAGATACAGCCACTCAAACAGCCGGGACGTACAAGGCTCAAATTCTAATGGTAGATGGATCTAATACTATTCGCAGGAAAACAGATTATATGACAGTGAGGATAATTGGTAAACTAGATTGACCTATTATCAACTTGACGATATTAAAGGCAAACTTCACATTGACGTTGGAGATTCAACTCAAGATACTTATCTCAATAAATTAGGTGAGGAGGCTGACGCCTATCTTAATCTCCAAATTTCAATCCATGCTACAACTCCTTTAGCATTTCCTGATAAGGAGTTAAACGCATTATCAACTAAATTAGCCTGTGCAGAATACCTCATGTGGAATAGTCCGGATCACCCTCAAATGCTCTATACCGGCTGTCGCAAAGATTGTCAATCATTTATCAAAGCCAAGTATGGACAAACTAGTGAGGGAGGAACTACTGCTAACACTTTCAGTAAAAATGGAGGAATGACCGGGAATGAAACAGGAACCGGCAGAAGTCCATAATGGGAGATTTTGAGGCAGATACACTTAGAGATTCTATTGAATCCGGGTGGGCTTTAACAGGAGCATTAGCCAAAACAGAATCTGTAACTGTTCAGAATCCGGTAAAATTCTATGCTCATTCTTTAGTTAAACATACAGAAGCAAAAAGAGCCATAATTGTAAGAAAATTAACCCCGATAACAACTACACAGAATCATACTGAATTTAGAGAAGAAACTAATGTCTATGAAATTATTTGTCGTTATACAGTTGACGCCACAAATGAAACAGCATTTGATTTATCCGTCCAAAGAGTTGAGGATATGTGTAATGAAACTGAAAGACTAGTCAAGACGGTTTATGAGCCTCAAAGTGCAACAGGAGGTTTTTTCACTACCAATTTATCATGGAGGAATGATGATGAAATTGCAAAACAATCACAAGTCTTGGTAAGAACATTAACACTGACCTTAAAAAAATTGGTAGGATCATCAGATGAGTATTTTCAAGGATTTGATGGAATATTACAGTATGATACATCAGGAAGTGAAGGAGATAATAAACCGGCAAGTGACTACACTTACACTTCTGTTTATCGTGCTAGAACCACCGGAGGTTTTACTGTTCATAAGGAGGCAGTTCACGGCAATTCTAAAATACCTAAAAGATTTACAGGATCTTTCAAAGGACTATTCGAGTGCGAACTATATGCCAAAAAATCCGATATTAATGGAACTACTGATGAAGATCTAACTAAATTGGGAGATCTAAGAACTAATGGAGAGTTAAATGAAGTGGTATTCTTTAAGACGGCTAAAAATACTGAATCATCTGTCCTAACATTAACTGAAACGATTAAAGTCCAAATTATTGATTTTACTAGATTATATGACGATCAGGGACTAGTTGAGTTTAGATTGATAGGCGATATTGTGGAACAATCAACTTTCGCAGTAGCATAACAGTTTTACGGACTAGAGGAGATTAATTAACATGGCAGATTTTGGAGCAGATACCACCCTAATTAACGCTGATCAGGTATTGCTTAAAGTAGCCAGTGACACTTATCTCCAATTACAAAATATCAATACTCATTTTGGACGTCCGGAATTTAGAGAGCCTACAACCAATGGAGGCATAAAATATTACTATGGAGCCGGTGAAAATCACTTCACGGCTGAACTCTTAGCAACAAAGGCAGAAGTTGACTCTTTGAATACTTTAACCAAAAGAACCTCCGGAAATATGACAGAAACAGCATATACTTTACTATGTACGGATAAGGCAGGAAATACAGCCAGTGTAGCCATGACAGCCGTTTTAAGAGATTTTGATATGTCCGGTTCAGCAGAAGGAGCATTCAAGTTTGATTGTTTCTTTAGAATCACATCTGACGCAGTAATTGTAACGCTAGCATGACAACTAATGGTGAGATTAAGGCTCTCAAACTAGGCAGTATGGAATTTAGACTTCAAGAGTTTGTCCGTAAAAGAGCAGAACGGATAGCAAGAGAAACTATTGGATTTGAGATTAAACAGATCGCTAGTAATATGGGAATGTCTAGCAGATACATTGACGCTATAAAATATACAGTTGAAGGCATGGGACATAATTTGAAATTAAAAATTGATTTAGATTATTTTGGTAAGGACGGTGAACCTTTAGGATTTTGGTTTGAATATGGAACTAAAGATCATTGGATTGAACCTAAAGGAGCCGGGACGCAGTTTGACCAAATGAGTGATGAGTTTGCTTCAAAACATAAAGGATCTAATGTGTTACACTGGACTAGTGGAGGCAAACACTTCTTTTCTAAAGGACACATGGTATCAGGAATCAAGCCTCATAAGATATTTGATGAAGGCAAAACTAGAGGTATGCCTGAATTTTTAGGAAGATTAAAGGCAGAAATTGAGGACTATCAGCAGAGGTTATTTGCATAATGGGAGATGAAAAATACAAAGTAGGCATTGAAATAGATCTTAATGTCGCATTTGAAGATCCGGCTCAAACCTTTAAAGTTCAACAGGATCTCAAAGAAGGCTCAGGAACTGGAGAAGCAAGTGAAGAACAAGAGGACATTAATGACTATGTTCAAGCCTTAAAGGAGTCTAATGTTAATGACGTTAAGAATTTCACTGAAACTCAATTCGGTAATGTAAAGAAGGTAGCAACTGATCCATTCCAATTCTTATTCGGAGCATTACTCAAGAAATTCTCAAAACTAGCAAGAGCCGGAATTTATGTTGGAATTGCGTTACTTATCGCTGAAATTGTAAAATTCTTTATTGAGGAGGCTATGAAGCCGGGCAGATTCTTAGACAGAAGATTCAAAAGAGTGGCTCAAAATGAGATATTCTTATTCACTTCTGAAAAGGAACAGGCAGAATTAAGGCAAGGCTTTAAAGAAGTGCGAGTGACTACATTACAAGGATTAAGAGGTTTGGCAGGACAAGGACAAGTTTATGGTAATTTATTTCCCGGAGGATTAGGAGTGATTCCAGTTGACCGTATTGATCCAATGAGAACTATTGCTCAAGACGGAGTGGTAGCAGAATCATCAGGTGGAAACATCAATAGAGGTAATACTTCAAACCGATGGGGATCAGGTGGAGGTTATAGATAATGGCAGGAGAAACAGCACATCTTTGGCAAGTTCAAAGTGGAGCAGCAAATGGCTCAAGAGCAACTGCGACAACTTCCAATACAATTTCATTTAATGCAAAACCTGTAACGACGTCCGGAGGTTATATTTTCAAGAATGAGTTTTCTATCAGAAATGCTATTCCTGAAAATGAATCAGTGGCAGATAACAATAATGAAGTTCAAGATATGGGACTTGACGGAATAGATATTCAGATTACAGGTATGTTTGATAATGCTGATAGTGACGCAGATATTGCTAAATTAATTCGATTTATGAAGGAAGGTAAAACTACAACAGGTTATACTAAAGGCAGATTTGGATTAGAGATCACTGAATTTCCGGGTTTTGACGCAGTGCCTAACGGTGACGCAAATTCTCTAGGAACCTCATACGGCTATCAAATAGCCAATGTTAGATTTATTCAGGAAGGTGAAACATTTAGTGTTGTTGGATTTATTTTAACATTAAGGCTTGCCGGAGATATAGACAATGCCATCTAATTTCACTAATCTTACTGTAACTTGGTATGATGAATCTGACAATTATGCTACAAGCGCAACATTTCCGGCAGGAGCAATAAAATCAATACCTGTCTTTACAGATACAGGATCAGGACAAGTAAACGAATGTCAAATGGTCATTAATTGTAGGGACGGTGATTACATTAGACAGGCTGACGCAGGAGGTATTTTGCTAGATGATTATGATAGAATAGGTATTGCTATGACGGATTTGGGAGGAAATACATATTCAAGATATTTCGAGATAATTGACAGAATCCCTACAAAAGCAAAATCAAAAGGTGTTCATCTTACTTTAATGATGTTAGGATTAGAATATCATACTCAACACGTCCATTATGTAAAACCTCATTGGTTTTCTAATGCCTTTTCAGTTGGTCAAGATATTGGAGATTTGTATAATGCTAATACAAACGCCAAGACCGGAAATAGACAACCCACTCTATCAGTTCACGATACAGTTTACAATGATTCAACTTTCAAAGGTAATGACCTTCCACAATGGACGGCTAACCATTATGAATATGGCTTAAATGAAGATTCTTGCTACAATAGATGGCTAGATGTTATTGATAAAATGGGAGCCACTGTTTCTGCCGGTGGAGCATTGGAATTTTATGAATTAGGATTTAATACTCCAACTGCGACAACAATGGAACTTAATCTAGTTACATCAGGAAAATTGCCTTTAACTCCGGTATCAAACGCAACCGTCATAAAAAATACAGATTCAATTAACGCAGGAGATAATGAAGGACAACTTTCAATACCGTCCGGGACTAATATTTTGGCTTGGGGAGCAACGACAGCCGGAACAATCCCAATAGGATTATCAAAATATGATTCTCAATTATTTACATTTAGATTTAGACCTCAATGGGATTCAACTTATGCTTACCCATTCGGAGCCAAAGTCCAAAAAGCCGGAGGACATTATGAACAAACTAGATCAAGTGAAGGAACCTCAACCGGAGATGATCCATTGACTTCATCTTCAATATGGACTAGAATCTACATGAAGGAGGAGTTTGGAGATACAGTTCAATATTCAGAATGGACGGACGGCTCATCTGTATTATTTGTTAATTCAGGCTGTCTTGCTTCAGCAGCAGTAAAAGGGACGGCAGATTCAGCAGGAGATGTTATTTTTACAAATACTGCGACTCCAACTGCTTCATTCTTTGATCAGAATATTATCATAGATGATGGGAAATTCTTTAGAACTTGGATAAATGATAATGCGACAACTGACACTACATTGAACGCATTATCTTTACTTCATGCTCCGGGACTCACTAGATTCACTTTCAATAGAGGTTTCAGGGTTTTAGTTACTTCAACAAGTCCGTCAGCAACTCCATTTACTCAAAATTCAGGCAAAGATCAATCCGGTAAATCTTATGCTAATTCAATAGTTGAGTTTAATGACGGAGGATTTACAGGAGCAGATGAATACAAAAATTGGGACGTCAAATATGCTATCAAAGACTTATCTGCTAATGTAGATGGCGCACAAGTAGCCTCATTCAATGACTCCAAAGTTTTCAGTTATGATCATGCTACAACTACTTGGACAGATATTTCCGGCAACGATTTAGGAAATGATTGTTTTCACCCTTGGAATCAAATTGAGAATGTTGTAGGAGTGGCTCAACAACCACATGAACAAGACGCAGTTTTATTTCCGGCTGTAACATACGGAAACACTTTTGATACTAATTTGAAATCAGCCGTTAAAATTACTTACAATACAGGATCAGCAGCAATAGATCGTGTAGCAAATAAAGAACTCTATTATGCTCATTGGGTAGGATTCAATCTAGCATTTCCTTATCCTTGGTGTATTCAGCAATCTCTTGCTTCAACTCCTAAATCTTCTGAATCAGTTGGATCAGTTTATGGAGGTGGAACCGGACGTGAACCGGCAACCTTTGATACTGATAATATGCACTTGACTCCGGACGGCTCAAGAGGATTTAATCACGGAGATCAATCAGAAGCACTTGGTCAATGTTCTAGTCTATTCATGTATCTAAGAATGAAAAGAACTAGTCCTTTGGGTAATATTTTAGACGGTGACGCAAACTTTAGATGTGTTTTAACCGATACAAGTGATAATCAGGTGTATCAAGACTTTGTTCAAAGATTCTCTGACGGTGATAATTGGCAGGCTCAAGATCTTAAACTATCAGGATTTAGTGCATGGAGAGGGCATAAACCAAGATATTTCCAATTAGACGGTAATGCTATTGCTGACCTAATTACTCCAAAAGAACTAGATGTTCAGAATATCTTTGAGTGGAGAAATTTGAAATTTATTAGTGTATTCTACAAGGACGTTTACGACGAATTTGGAAGATTTGCTCCGGAGGGTAATGTTGGGGATATTGACGCAACCGGAATCCAATCAGCATTCGGAGGCACTATTGAATTATCAGTAGATTCTTTACATTTCAAAAAACCTCTTTTGGTTTCTAGTGGAGAACAATCTGGAACAGCAACTAGAGAAGTTGAGCCGGCTTTCATTCAACGTCCTCATGTTATTCTATATGACCAATTAAAGAATGACGCCAAGACACAATTAGAAATAGAGCAATTTAGACACCAAGAATATAATATCAAAACGTCCGGAGATGATGTGTTTGATATTAAATTTGGAGATACTTTTTACATACAGGATTCAGATATAGTTGAGAGTGGAACAAATGATGATAGTAAAACAGCAGGGATCAAACTAGTGGCTAAAAGAATTGAATATCACCTTACAAAGCCAACTGCCGGACAAGGTGGACTAGTTAGAACTATCAAAGGCATTAAGAGGTTTACCTAATGGGCAAAGGCACTTTCATTGAACGAAGGAATAGCAGAAATGATGTTAATCAGAATTATGGACTTAATCGAGTAAATAAGGAAGGCACTACACAATACGCAAATACTCCTCCGGGACGATCTAATGTTAATACTCCAATAGATAAATTTCTAGCCACTGACGGAGGCAAACTTCATGCTCCAGTGGGATTTGATAAAAAGACAATAATCATAGACGGCTCTAATGCGATTGATATTGCTCAAGGTGGAGGAAATTTTGTTCCAAGAATTGTATTAGACGGCTCAACCTCAACCACTTTAGACACTATTTCAAACCCATTATTTGAAGGGCAGAAAATTTATCTTCAAGCATATTCCTCCGGGACGATAACCATAGGGACAGCCGGAAATATTCAAACGGCTATGAGTTTAACTGCTAATCATATCATGGAATTAATCTATGATTTTGACGTGGCAAAATGGATTATGCCGGAGGACAATGTTGGAAGCGCAAGTGGAGGAGCAGATAATTTAGGAGATCATACAGCCACTCAAGATTTGACCATGACCACACATGACATTAATCTTACCACCGGAGATGTTAATTTTACAAATTCATCAGGGACGATAAACTTTGGATCTGCCGGAGCAACGACAACTAGTGGAACAAATACAATTCTACTTCAAACAGTAGCCTCGACAGAAGTTTGGAGGGCTCAAATTGGAACTGTTCAGTTTAATGGAAACACACTTCCAAAAACAGATAGCACTTGGACATTAGGATCAACTACAAAATATTGGAGTGATCTATTCACTGATCATATTGAATTGTCCGGTGGACTTCAAATGCAAGCCGGCAATTATATTGTTCTAGGAAATGGTGGTAACAGTATTAGACAAAGTAATACCAACGGCAATTTAGAATATAGAACCAACTCTACAAGTGTGGATCATTCATTTTTTGTTGGAAGTTTAGTTATGAATTTGAATAAAGATACAGTTGAAATGCGACTTCCAGTAGATATGTCCTCAAATAAAATTCTAGATGTAACATATATTCAATCAGATACATCTGTGGCGTTTACTGAAAATTCAATAGATATGGGGAGTGCTTCAAATCCAATAATAATAAAATCAGCAAACACAATAAGCATGACAGATATTTCAGGAGCATTTTTCACTACTTCATCATCAGGGATTGATTGGACTAGAAAATTAAGACCGTTCTTATCAATCTTAAATGTGGATTTAGGAGATTCAACTCACGAATGGAATGACGCCTATTTTCAAGGAGATGTTAAATTTTCAACAGGTGGAACAGTGGACTTTTTTGATGTTGATAGTTCAGCCAAATCAACAGGTGGAGCAGCAGCACTTCCAGCTAATCCTACATCATACTGGAAAGTGAAATTTAATGGGAATACTAGATGGATACCATATTATACGACATAGATAAATAAACGAGATTTTTATTTAAAATATGGACAATCAAGCAGATTTAGGAAAAATACTAGAAGGAGCAAGAGGGCAAATGGGAAAAGCAACTGGCTTATACTCTAATGCTTTGGATTTTGTTTTCAATGAGTGTTCTAATATCATCTTAACACAACAAGATGAGATAAAACGATTGAATGAACTCCTAGCAAAGAAGGCTAAAAACGACACAGAGCCTAAAAAATAGAATTAGTTTATTAGTAAACTAGTTTATTTTTATTTAATGAAACCTGTAAAAATAGATGATATATATCATCAAGCCTTAAAGGAGCATTCGGTTTTTTTAGGAAGGGACATGGGCGATGTAGTCCAAGACGCACTTTCCAGAAATGCAGCATTTAAGAAAACATACGATGAGGTTGTTTCAAGATGATGGAATCTCAATATGATGGCGAATGTGTTTTATGCCATAAAGAGTTCAAAAAAGGAACCCAAATTCATATCTCAAAAGTGAATGATTCATGGGTAAAATGCACAGATGAAACCTGCTTTAAAGAGCAAGGAGGCAAAGTGTATGAGAAGAAATCCGGTGGTAAATTCGGAGGCAAATTTGTAAGCCAAAAATTCCCAATAACTGACGCTCCAAAGATCTATGAGTTGGCAGAAGGATTATTGAACTGCTTTTTGAAACACCCTGATAGACAAACTGAATCAGAAGATTGGCTATTGAGGGCAGAAGATCAGGCAATATTCATAGAGTCTATGTTCAGAACTCTAAGTCAGAACTTCAAACCTGTGGAGGAGCAAAAATGAGTCATAGAGTTACAGTGATGATGAGTGAGGCGAATAAAGCAAAAATTCATCAACTCCAAAGCAAATGGATTAAGGAAGATCAGAAAAATTGGTCATTCTCTAAAGTCCTTGATAACATCTTAGATGAGGCATTATGACCTCATCTGATTTTTTTTCTTTTTATTCTAAAGCCGTAACTGATGGATTTGATACAGTATGGGTCAATGATGAAGATAACAAAGTGCCTATAATAGACGGCAAGATCTGCTTCATAGATGAGAACACCGGAGGAAAATTTGAATTGTATGTAGTTCAGGTTAAAGGACGTGGAGTTGCTGACGCAGATAAATTAACAAGCCTATCAGCAAAGCATAAGATTGTTCTAAGGATCTTGATTCAGTGGTCTTGGGAATCCTATACGGCTAACCATATCAAAACCTATGTGGAGAGGCATTTCAAGAGTCAAGGTATCAAAATAGATCCTAATCACTACAATAGGACAATTTCTGAATTACTTAGGCAAAAATGCTTAACCATAGACAAACAAAATCCTCCTCATTACTTCTTGACGCAAAGAGGCAGAGATTGTTTTGAGAGTGGAACCTTTTGAGTAAACGTCAATTCATCAACCATTCTATGAAAAATTGGGACAGTACGGACGGACATGATTGGAAGGAAAAAAACCGAATGACTAACATTTTGAGGACACATCTTGGTCTAATAGGAGGAGTATTTGACGAAACTATCTTTGTAAACAAAACTACTTTTGCTTGGCAGAATCATCAGCCCACTGGCTATGAAACTAAGGAGGATTTATTGAGATGTTGGGAGATCTTCAAACCTGATATTCTATATCGTAAACATAATTTGATTATAGAGATGGACGGTGATTTTCACTTTAACACAAAAAAAGGAGTAAGACAAACCCATAAGAGAAATGAGCATTATGAATACATGGGAGTCAAATTTGTTTGGTATTACTCCGGGAATGATAACAAAGAAGGAACCTTCATGGCTCTATCAGATCAGGAAATTTTAGCCAAATTCAAACAATCTTTATAAGTAAAAATGCAGTAAACTAGTAAACTATAATAAGTAAACTAGTTTACTTTAGAGTATGACGAAACAGATTTCAGTCCTTTCAATCCTTGACGTTAAGGAACGATACCTTGCCAAGATTGATAAGGAAATTGAAGCAGTTTATGAGGGAATGAATAAATTTCCTAATAATTCTGCAAACTGGGCTAAATCAGATGATATGGCTCGTTTATCTCAATTACATAGTCAGAAACAAGGAATCATTACTTGTTTTGCTTACGCTATGAATGAGATAACTCCTAACGATATTTAATATCGTTTTTTATTTTTATTTTTTTTCTTTTTTTATTTCCCATATTCTTAGCTATAAGGAATAAAATCATTTTATTATTATTAGAAGGAAAAATTTAAAGAAATAAAAAAAAATAAAAAAAAATAAATTTACACTGTTAGAAAAAAAGAGTTGGCTTTATTTATCCTAAATTAAAAAAAGAGATATGGTAAGCAATAGAGAAATGCAACTTTGTTCAAAGATGGCTAGAATCATTCAGAATAAAGGAGAAATACACCGATGGGATTTGGTAGATGAGGCAAGAATCTCCATTGGCGAATATAACAAGTTGAAGTCCTATTTTGAAAGGAAATATGCAAACTTTGTTAATTATTCTAAAGGGACGCAAATGTGGCTCTCATCAGTAGAAATTCCTTTGCCGGAGCAAGAAAAATTATGAAATGCGAAATGTGTAATTTCATAACTGATAATGAGGAAGTTTTAATGGAACATCTCTTTTATCATGGAGAATATGAGAAATGAACCCGGCAGGAATTAGGAGCCTCAGAATCCAAGAGTTAACAAAAATGGCTCTAAGAGGAGCCACTTATGAGGAAATTGAAAAACGTGCCTTACAAATGGCTAGCAGATCGACGGCAGAAGGATATGTCGCAGAAGTTATCCGGAGAGTTCAGAAATGAATTTTTGGAGGGATAAACTCATTGAGGATATTGTTGAGGACGTACTAAAACAATGCCCTGATGATACAGTTGTGAAGGACGTTATAGTTAGATTGAGGCAATCGCTATAATGGGCTTTAAAAAAACTACATGGACTAAAGAAGCCCATGAAAGAGCATGGCTAAGATTAGTTAACATGATGCAAGGTGAAACGTTTGATCCTCAAGCAAACAAAAAAAAGAACTTGGATAAAATCAAAGATGATTTTCCAAGATACTAACATGGGTGTAAAAACCCCATTACTTTTATTAAGTAAACTAGTTTATTTTTACTAATGAAAATGCAACAACCAAAATTAACCCTAGCAGAAGCAAAGGGATTGTACGCAAAGACCGGATTTTGTGATCACTTTTTTGTATCAGAGTTTGAAATCTATGGTTGTAACCGTATGCAAAAAGCCTGCCAAGTGTGCAGTAAAATCTTTGAGGAATGGTATAAATGAGTATTGAAGAAAAGAGTCCTTATTTTTCCAAAAGAATCAGAATTGGAGATGTAACAAGCCCAAAGGATTTAGTTGGAACAAAAGATTTCACTGTTGAACTAACATTTGGAAATCAAGACATAATCACTATCAAAAATAGAGAAGATGTAGCAGAAGTCCTACAAGAAAAAAATATGTTTGATATAGTTGAGGAGATCTATGCTCAAAGAGATGAATGGGCTAAAAAACGTGGATTTACATTTCTGGACACCCTAAAGAAATGAGCACTATTCTAAAGCCCAAACTCTCATATTCTTGTTATTTGGGAGTCCATTGTTTTTCTAAAGGACAAAGAGCCTGCAAAAATAAATATGGTAAATGTGAGTGCGATTGTCATGTCTAAAGCCTACATGAATAAATGCGCAAAATGTGAGGCAGATTTATCATCTATGAGTTATGGAAATTCCTTATCTCATATCAAAAAATGTAAAGGTGGTCAAAAAATAATGGAAGCATATTTCTCTTGAAAGGATTATGTCATAAATGCCACTCCTCCGGCATGGAAACAACTTTAGACAATAAAGATCAGCCAATTTGTAAGGGTTGTAAAGATGAACAAGGAGCAATGTAAAAAATGTGGACAATGGGTGGGAATCAAAAACATGAATAGACATACCATATCCAAAATATGTGAGGAGAATCAGAAATGAATTGCCCGGAATGTAATAACAAGATGTATGCCTTTGAGGAGGAGGAGGGCAAATGCCTCCCATGTAAGATGAAGGATCAGTTCAACAATGCCTAAAGGCTATATGCCTAAATCTAAGAATCAGGAACATATCACGCCTGATAGAGTTTTTGAGATGATAGATAAAAAATGGCAATTATCTGATTTATATGATCCTTGTCCGGTTGGAACTCCTTTTAGATCTCCTTGCTTTTTTAATGGGCTTTATGGAGATTGGAAAATTTACAATTACGTCAATCCTCCTTTTGAAGTTAAGACTTTAAGGAAATTTTATGCTAAAGCAAAAGAACAAGCAAAGAAGGGAAATTGCTCAATTATGCTTTTACCGTCCAAAACTGATCAGGATTGGTTTCACGATATTATATACAAAGTATATGAAATATATTTTATCAAGGGACGGTTAAAGTTCAAAAATAATAAAGATACTGCTATGGGTGGACACTTTTTAGTCAGAATTGCCTAAAAACCATAACATCTATTAACTATTTTTAGAAAATTCTATTGTTCCCGAAGTCGTTAGTTGCATTTCCACTTCGGGTATGCCGGAGATAACTTCAATGGCGAATTATTTTAAAAGTTTATTAAGAAACTAGTTTACTGAATAGTATGGAAATGCAAAATCAAATTTCTTCCTACACGTCGCAAATTCGTGACGAGTGGACACAATACAACCTCAAGGCTGAAACCCTTATCCGAAATGGAACCCCAATGAATCATCAAGTCATTGTTAAGGACGATAAGCCGGTGGCTGTATTCACTAAAGCCTACAAAGTGCTTCCAAATGAGGAGGCTCTAAAAGTGGCTAATGAAGTGACTAATCGCATGGGATTAATCCCTGCCTCCCAAATGAGTTCAGAGTGGAAATACAACGCCACTGAGAACTTTCCAGATGTTTTTTATGGAAAAAAGAACAGTGTTGTAACGAAAATCAGTGCTATGTATGTTAGTCCGGAGCCGGTTGATTTAGGAATTGGTTCAGATTCTGATCCGTTTTTGATTGGAGCAAAAGTAGGAAATAGCATAGATGGCTCTCAAGGCTTTGGAGCCTGTGTTTTCGCATTTAGAAAAATATGTGGAAATATGAGTCAACATCTGCAATCTAGCAGAATGTTACAACTCTCAACTGCTGAACTTGGAAAGGTTAGCAATTTGAGTACCCAAACTATCACGAGTGCCTCCTTTATTCACCGTGAAAGTCTAAAAATCGAAATAGTTGAAAAATTGATTGAGGACGTAATCAAAGGCGCAGATTCTGTCGTTAAGAAATTCAAACAGATGAAGCAAGATCAACTAACAAAAGAACAGGCTTTGGAAGTCGCAAGATTATATCCTGCAACTGTTTCAAAGAATGTCGATTGGTTAGACTACAACAAGAAAAGTCAACAATGGACTCCTAGAGTTAATGGAGTAACAGCGTATGACGCCTTCAATGATGTGACCGATATTTTGAGTCACACTACCAAACTAGGATTTGATTCTGTAAACCATGGTTTACAGTTAGCAGATAAAATTCTAGTAAGACAGGAGATCCGGGCATGAATCCGGAGTCCCCTGTTGAAGTAACAGATGGCATTGAAGTCCATACCCGAAAAGATTTTGGAGATGATTTTCAGTTGAAAAAATCTTGCCATACCTGTATTCATAACAAAGTATGTGCGCCATTTTTGAGCATGGTAGAAACCAAAAAGAATTTTGACACCCAATTCAAAATGTTGGGAGTCGAAATGCCGATACAACCGGAAATGCTTGCCGTGACCTGTATCAATCACCTAAAACCTCAAGCAGAAGGATTCTTGAAATGATTTACGACAATCCTACAATCGTTAAATCTTGGGATTCCATTGATGAGCCTCCTTTTATGACTCACATGGAAGATCAGGACGGTGAAGTGCTAGAACTAGAATACAATTTGGACGGATTGGTAATTGTCCGTGTTCATCAAAAAGGACATTCAAGCCCATGCGTCCCGGCTATTCAACTCATTAATGCTCTTTTAGAGTTGAATGAGCAAGGAATGAAAAGTCAAAAATTCGATGGATTTGACGCCTCTTGACCGATCCACTTTTTATTTGCCCATATTGTGGCTTCAAGTCTATTGACTACTGCGAATTTGCAGATCATGTCGTGGGCTGTGAGAAGTTAAAAGAATTAGGCAACACCCTTTGGAAGAAATGACCAAGAAATACATACCATTACCAAAATGGATTAGATGGGACAAAGAGAAGGGCAAATATGTCCTAATCCATTGATTTTTTTCTTTTCTTTATAAATAAAAATACAGTAAACTAGTAAACTATAATAAGTAAACTAGTTTACTAAAGATATGACTAGTTGGACAAATTCAAAAAAAGAAGATCCGGATTTCAAGCCTTTAATTTTGAAAGACGGATTAGTTATGATGTATGATTATGTTATGATGAACGGTGGCAGAATTATTCATAATGAAGGATCATGGGGAAATGAGAAGGTTCACCAAAGACGTGTAACTTGTGATGATATGGAGATATTTTGTATGTATCATAATGATACTTGCAGAATAACTGATTTAGGCAAAAAAGTCATTACTATTGATATGCCAAATGAAAGTCCATTTTTCTTATGCTCATACCACTCCTTTGAACACGCTCTAGTTGATAGATTTACCACTAGAGGTGAAATTGTTATCAATCGTTTATCTGATAACGCCCACCCTTAGAAATAGCCAAATTTTATTAAGGCTTTTTTTATTTTATTTTACATGGTAGAAGAATATCAAATTATCAATGTCCCAATTCCTGATTTGATACCTGATGAAACCAACCCTAACATTATGACTAAGGAGGAGGAAAATTCACTTGAGAGAGTTATTACAAAATATGGCTTTTTGGCTCCAATTATCGTCGATAAGGGACTCAATATTGTCGATGGAGAGCATAGATACAAGGTTTACAAGAAATTAGGACGTGAAACAATCCCGGCTTTTGTAATAGACGTCGATAAAATGGATAAAAAAATGCTAAGGCAATTAATGAATAAACTTAGAGGAGTCCATGACCGTCATAAAGACGCATTAGAGTTTAAAGAAATGTTAGATGGAGGCAGATTGGACGGATTAGCAGAAATGTTAGCACGTCCTGTATCAGAATTTACATCACTTCTTGCTCCTCCGGACGAATTAAATCAAGATCCTAATCCAACAAAGGGATATGAGGAGTCATTCTTATCAGGTAACATTAAGCAGATTACAATCTATATGATGAATGATAAATATGAAGAAACATTACCAATTTTAGAGAGGTTAATGACAGAATATGGAGTGGATAATCATTCAGATATATTTTTCAAATTACTAGAGGAACATGAAACAAAAGAATAAAGATGTAACTTATCCTATTAAAGACGGGAAAACAGATTTAGGAGAAATTCTTAAACTTATTGATAATGGAGATTTAAGAGATATTGAAGATAAAATAATATCTTGTAAATGTGCTAATTGTGGGGAATTTGCAATTAATACGGTTATGGAAAATGAAGAAAATAAAGACATGACAAAAAGGAGAAACGGGAATGAGTAAAAAATTAATCATTGACGGGAGTTATAATTTACCGGATAAGATAATTAATTTTTGGGAGGAATTAATTGAAGCCAAGAGTAATTCATGTTGAGAAGCAAGAACTCAATTTACACGATTTTGTAAAACGTGAAGCAGTTGAATCTGATTTTGGCGAATTAATCAGGGATTCTTGTATTATCAAAGAAGGTGACTCAATTAAAGCAGTATATCTCCGGTTGCCTCCTGTTCCATTAAAATTTAGAGAGGCTATAACAAATCAAAAGTATTCAAAGGCAAGACGTACAGCCGGTTTAATCACATACTCTAAGATCTTTGGCTCTAGTCCAAGAGAGCAGATCAGAAAAGATTATTGCTCCACGACGGCTTTTGCTAGAGATGATCCAGAAGGACACGCAGCAGTTTGCAAGTACGCAGAAAATTTAGCAGATTATTATGATGAGTTTTGTCCGGAAATATACGCATTTCATAAAGGACTCATAGATGAGAAGGTGAAATCAGATTGGGTAATTGAAAAATCTCCATTCACTTCGGGGATAATTAACAAGAATAATGCCTTAAACTATCACTTTGATAGAGGGAATTTCAGTGACGTTTACTCCAATATGGTCGCACTAAAACATGATGTTAGAGGAGGATATTTATCCATGCCTGCCTATAATATTGGATTAGAAATTGCAGATAATTCTGTTTTATTCTTTGACGGTCAGAAGATCTTACATGGCGTGACTCCAATTACTTATCTAAACAGGGACGCATACCGATTCACTATTGTTTACTATTCATTAAAGCAGATGTGGAAATGCGAATCACCGGAGGAGGAATTGAACCGAATTAAGAAAAGAAAAACTGAACGTGAAACTAAAAGGCTTCATAGACTACAAGGAAAAATACCTCAAGAAATTGTTTAATGAAGAATTAGGTGTTTACATTGGAATCCCCTCAAAGAGCCGGGCTTTTAGAGTAAAACAACAGGAAGAATTAATGGGACTAAAGCCTACTTGGTTTGTTCCAGAAGATGAAGTGAAACAATATGAAGATGAAGGAGCCATAGTCATTCCTTGTAAAGTAGGATTATCAGTTCAAAGAAATACTATTTTGGAAGAATCTTTCAAGAATAATCAAACCTGTCTAATGTTAGATGATGATCTAATAGAATTCAGTTTCATCTATGATGATAAAACCTCCAATACTATTTCTTTCAATGAAGCCGTAAATATATTGAAAAGAGAAATTAACATATTCAAATTAGCCGGTAATTCATCAGGCACTAATCTCTTTTGGTATGATCCAAATAGACCCAAATCAATTAAATCTCCAGTTGCCGGTATGATTCTAGTAAAACCTAGCACTCCAAGATATGATGAAGAATTAATTTTAAATGAAGATACTGATTTTTGCCTTCAACATAAAGTCAAGTATGGAGGATTAATCAAGGTGAATTATGTCATTAACAAATTTCATGGGACAGATATTAACTATGAAAAAAATACTTTTAAAAAAACTATTGAAGGAGGATTGAAATACAAATTAGAAGATTTAGAAAAATCTTTCAATTATTTACAGAAGAAATGGGGTGATTTAGTAAAACCTTCCAAATCCAACAAATATGATATAGGATTTAGATAATGGAGTTTTTACACCTCTCAACGCCAAAATATGGAGGGTGGATCACTTACGCTTCTCATTTAATCCTCCGGGACTATCCAAATAAAATAGTGTATAAGGTGTCCAAAAAGTTAGAAAAGACAACAAGAGATTATGGATTTGGAGTAAGATACCAAAACATTCCAAAAGAGGCATTAAGAGCCATTCAAGATCCTGTAATCATATCTCTTGACTCTCATTTTTACGATTGTGTAAAATATCTAAATGAGCCAACTGTAATTATTCATGATACTGCTGAACCTTCTAAAAAAGAGGCAGAACTGTATCAATCTTTCAAACGTGTATTAACTCCTAGAAAAGCAACTTCAATATTTCTAAAAGAGGAGTATGGGATTGATTCAGAATTTGTAGGCATACCGTTTTATGATTATCCTAAAGGAGAGCCATGTGCTAAAACAGGCGCAATATCTATGACTAGAGTTGAGTGGAGAAAAAATCAGGATATAATCTGTAAGGCAAATGCTATGCTAGAAAATCCTATTGATATTTGGGGTAAACGCAATTTAATTTACGTTTTTCATACTCTCAATGAATTAGGCTTTGAGAAATGGGCTAAAGGAAAAAAGAATACAGGAGCATACGATATGAATTGGGAAACAAGGCAGAAGATTCTCAACCCGGCTAAATTTTCAGTTGATCTTGCTAAATACGTCCGGGACGGTGGAGGCACTGATTATTGTATTTTAGAGGCTATTCATCACGATACTGCGTTAATTTTACATAGAGATTGGGTAAATATTGAAGATTCTATATGGAAGGAAGGATATAATTGTCTAGCAGTTGAAACTCCGGAGGAATTAGCAAACCTCATCAAAGAAGATCCGGACGTGACTAACATAGTCAAGAACTCAAAGCCAATCTTAAAAGAGGCTATGGAGTTGAAAGTAGTATGAGAATATTATGCGTTTTTGCTCACCCGGACGATGAATGTTATTGCGCAGGAACTCTAGCAAGATTGTCAAAGCAAGTCACTCCTGATGAGAATGGAAGATATAATGATGATAATCAAATGCGAGCAATTTACATGAATAATGGAGTAGGAATAAGACGCAGAACACCGGGACAGCCTTTCAAACCTGTTAAGAATCCAAATGAGAGAGAAATAACCCGGCTTAAAGAGTTAGAACTATCAATGGAACTGATAGGAATCCCTGATTATCAAGTCTATGATACTCCAAATATGAGAATGGATATGATTAGTCAACTAGAGGTTAATCAAATAGTTGAAGATGAAATAGCAGTATTCAAGCCGGATCTAATCATAACTCATTATGGAAATGATCTAAATGAAGATCATAGAAGGACGTTTACAGCCGTGAAAGTAGCAACTAGATTAAACCCGGAAAATAAAGTCAAGGCAGTAATATCCACTGATAATGATCAATCAAGAGATATATTCAAACCAAATATGTTCGTGGACATTTCAGATACATTAGAGATTAAGATGAAATCAATGGAGATGTATAGATCTGAATGGCAGGCTCCACCGGCAGAACGTAATGAACAAACAATGGAGATTATGGCTAGATATAATGGCTATAAATCAGGATTTACAACAGCCGAAATATTCCAAATTGTTTATCTAGTGAATCCTTTTAATTTAGATTAGGAAATGCAAAATTTACAAGAATGCGTATCATGTCTTAAAGAATGGATTATTGATTCAGAAATGGGAGGCTCACTTGATAAATCAGATCCATTTTATCCGGCATACAGGCAATTAATCATATTAGAAGAAAAATTACAGGAGTCAGATGAATGACAGAATTATCTCCTTATTTATGTGGGTTTCAAAAATGTGGACTAAACAGTTTAATCAAATGGTTTCAGGAAACAAAAGGCATTACTGATATTCATACAACAGAAGATATTACAAGCGTCAACTGTATTCCTACTTACAAACCATTTCAAGATAAATGCTATCCAATAGCAATAATCAGGGATAAAATAGAGGCAGTATGGTCTATGTATTGGTTTTTTGGCTATTATAGACAATTTACTCTAGAGGAGTTTATGAAAATAGATAAACCCTCAATTCAATACGGTAATGAGAATCCTTGTAATAGAGTAGATTTTGACTATCATTTATCTAAATTTGAAAAATACTGTAATGAAGTCCCGGTGGTTTACAATTTAGATGAGATGAGGAAATTATCAGGCTTTAAGAAGGAAAATAGCACTCAAGTTATGTTCGATCACTATGAGAAGGACGGAATGGGAAAACATTACAGGGATATTAACAAAGAGGATAAATCAATCATAAAGGAGGCTCTAAAGAACTACAACCGGGAAGATCTAAAGCATAAGGTGAAACTGATATGAGTGAAGATATTGATAGATTAAAGGAGTTTAACAAACAACAGGGAGTCATTATCAATAGATTAAAGTCAATTATTGAACGAATGGATCACCAAACGGCTGATTATATCGCATGGGACATAGTTAAAGGTCATTTCATTTGGATTCTTGAAGGAGGCATAGACAATTTTGCAGATCAAAACTTTGGAGATCCAGAATGACTCCATATAATCATCTAGCAGATATACCTCATTGGAGATGTCCTAAATGTCAAGGATTAAACTCATCAGTAAGACCGGAATGTTTGGAATGTGGACTAGTAAAACCAAAGAATCCTCAATATAGGCATAAAGACAAAAAACAAGGAAGGTTACAAGAACGTGAATGAAGCAACCTGTCACCAATGCTTAAAGGAGTTTATTCAAAGATCTTCTAGACAAAAATACTGTAATATCTGTATAATCATTAGACGTAAGAAGCAGAAGGAACCTTTCAAAATAGTGAGTATGGTAACATGACCGATTCAGATAAACTAGAAAAGATCAAACAGTATGTCCAGAATTACAAAGTGCCTTCACATGGTTATCCTTGGCATAATAAACTCAAAGAGATTCTAGAGTTATGAGATTATGTAAATGGTGTTATCACGTTAGGATTAAAACTCAAAGAAACCATGACTATCACCCAAGATGTAAAGGATTATGGGAGTGCGAATGTAAATGCCGATTCAAATACAATCCTCCAAAGCCGTATAATGAATATCATGTAGTGGCTAATGGAATACCGGGAATATGAAAGAAGGCGATAAAATCTTCATTATTGGGACTATTATGTTTGGTTTGGGGTGGTTCACTCATGTCTTTTCAATTTGGATTAAGACAATTTAACCCAAAGTTTAATAATCATTAACGCAAGTTTGGCAGTAGGTATAACCATTGGCTAAAAGTAAAAGGGTAATTGAAAAAAAAGAGGAGGAAAAAAGACTTGTTTTACACACTATATGTATGAGAATGAGTGAACGTGAGGCTCTAGTTTATCTCAAAACTAGAAATCACGAAATGGGAGTGAACAAATATTATAATCTTAAAGAGGAAATTAAAACCACTAAAGTAACTACATTACAAAATATAGCATTACATGACGGTTTAATTGAACAACATCTAGACCGAATTAATACATTGGAAGTTATAGAGCATGAACTATGGCTAACATTCAATTCAGAACCCGATAATTACAAACGTGCCTCAATTCTAACTAAAATCGCAGAAATGCAACCGTACATATCCGGAGCCTATGACATGACTAGAGTTATCATGGAGAAACAAGTTGAACTTAAAACAGGATATGAAATGCCAAAGATTAGAACACCTTGAGAGATCCTAACAGAAAAATCCCATTTTATGGTCTATTAGAAGATGAGATGAGCATTAATGAATTAGGAGTTAAACTGCCTGATTTACCTCAAAATAAATTAGAATGGATTGAAGCAGCACGTCCTTTGGTAGCCGGTAAACCTAGACACTTTGACCTATTTCCATTTTATATCGAATTTTATGAGGATAATCACCCGAATATTATGTGCGTAAACGGACGTCAAACCTTCAAAACTACAACCTGTTCTGATATTCTAGGAAATGCGATAACAGCATGGGATAATGTAGAGGCAGGATATGTAGCAGATAATGAAGCCCACTTGGGAGCCTTTTCACTCCAGAGATTTAGAAAACAAACTATGATTCAAAATAGTAAATTAAGACAGTTTATGCCCGGCAAAGGAAGGGCAAACATTGGATCTACTGTATTACTAAATGACTCAATAGCATATCTTATGACCGATGAGAATGAGTATAACAAAGTAGAAGGTAAATCATTATCAGTTTTAATGCTAGATGAGGCACAATATCAAGATGTTCAATTCTTATCTAAAGCATTTTACACCTTATCTCAAACTCATGGACGATTTTACTGCTTTGGTATAGGAGGTGAAGCCGGATCTCCATATAATGAGATGTGGGAGCGTACAGATCAGCGTGAATGGATATATGAAGATCCATTATGGCGTGATAGATTAGAATTTGATAATTTAGGCAACGTCATTAATGAACCGGACGAATTAAAGAGTATTCTAGCAGGAAGATGGACTCCAAGAAAACCTGAAAATACACAGTATAGAGGTTATCACATGCCTCAAGAGATGTTCGCCACTATTCCTTTAACCATTAGGGACGCAGTTGAGAAATACAAAGTTCAGCCTGAATTATCAATAGAATGGCAAAGAATTAACAATCCAAAATCAATTTACTTATCTCACTGTAAAGGAGAGTTTTTCAAAGCAGAACGTCGTCCAATTACTCCGGAGATGGTCAAGAACTGTATGAACCCTTACAGATACATGAAATTATTAACAGTTGAGGAGATTAGAGAAATTAAAGCATTATTTGGAAATGAAGTTAGAATCCTAATGGGAGTCGATTTTGGTAGTGGAGCCAGTGCCGGATCTTTAACTGTAATCAGTATAATTATCCATTGGCGTAAATCTAAACGCTATCAATTAGCCTATATCTCACGACGTCCTCAAGAGAATCAGATTGACCAATCTCGATACATAGCAGATGTATTCAGAAGTGCTAACTGCGACTTTGGAGTTGGAGATTTAGGTTATGGACAGATTCAAGTTAAATTAATTCAGGACGGAGGCAGAGATTCAAATGATAATAAATTCAATGGTTTAGGATCTTCTCATTTTGTAGGCTGTCGTTCAACTGGAGATTTACATAAAGAGAGTTCAGAATTTAGAGAAACAACTGACGAGCATGGAACCGAAATATCAAGAGTTAACATATCCAAAACGGCAGCAATTCAAAAGTTTATAGATTTACTAGAGTGGCAAGTGAGTCACCCTAATTTCCCGGAGGATAAAACATTCAACCGTCCAAAATTAATGATACCGTATGAGAATGACTATGACGTTGACTTTTTAATTAAAGATCTATGCGCAACTACAAGAAAAGATTTAGAGCAAGATTCAGATTTACAAGTTGAAGATCCTAGACAACAAGCCAAGAAGGAATTTAATCACCCGGCTGATTCTATGATGAGTTTAATTTACTGCTTTACAGCAGATGAGAACTTTGATGAAGGCGCATACTCTATAAGCAGGACGTCAAGAGCGTGACCAAAAGGTATCATTATTGTAAAAAGTGTAGAGGAGATAATGATGAGGTGTAAACTTTGTAAAAATGCTACTGCTAAAGCAAATAAGAATAGGCACTGTTGGAATTATATGCACTGTCCCAAGTGTCATTATTTAGGTAAAACCGGAGCCGGACGAAAACATGAGGTGTAGCAATCCCGAATGTCGCAAAGTGAGTCGATCTCCTAAAGCGATGAATTGGAGAGATTATCAACTTTGTTATCGCTGTTATTGTATTAGGATTCTAAAATCCATGCCAAAAAAAGGAACAGGTGGAACTTACATGGGAGAGCAGAAATACACTGATTTTCACTCATTATGACGATTTACGCCTAAAATACTTTAATAGTTAACTAGTTTACTAATATTATGAATAATGCAACTATGTTCGTATGTCCTAAAGAGTCATGCGACCACCAATGTTTAGAGTTGGACGATTTTATTGACCATGTTAAGACTCATGGCGTTAAAACTCCGGGCATTGAAAAGATTAACGGAACATACCAAAAAGTCAGATATGTAATGGAGGCTAAAAATTGAGCCTTGTAGATGATTTAGAGAAAATCATTGATAGTCGAATGGAAGCCATTGAAGCCGTAATTGAGGAGATTTGTAATTGACTCTACAATATGATGAAGCACGATTAGAACGGTTGAAGTCAAATCATTATGTTTTGTTCACTCAGGAAGAAATTGATGAACGCATTGAAGCCCTTGAGAAGAAAATCATGTCACAAAAGTATGAAGCAAAATGTAAAAGATATGGTTGGAATCCAAAGGAGGATATTCACCTTTGACTCTAGACCATGAACACGACTCATCTGTTGATATTGATGAGGACGTCCCGGAATATGAGCCGGAATTTGGCTATGGCGTTTGCCGTGCCTGTAATCAACGTGGGAACATTTCTTGTGACTCCGGCTATTGCACTGATTGTGACTAGCCACTAACACCTTTATTTTATTATTTTTTTATTCATTTATGCACGCACTTATCCCTCACTTGCCTACATGGGCAGGAATTGCTATTGCCGTTGGCTTGGCATTAGTTTAAGATCTTTAGGATTCTTCAATTTAATTCTGAAACCTAATCTCCCACATTTTATAAACACTTTTAGCAATAAAGAAGGAAAACATATCATTGACGTTTAAGAGCCGTTTGGCGAATGGATTAGCAAAGTTGGGTATTCAATCAGAACAGCCCTATATGCGAAATTCAGGAACCTCAATGGACGTCCATGCTATTCAGGACGCAATGGGAGGATTTAGTCAGCCAGTTTGGGGAGCAGAAATTAATACAGTTGGAGCATATTCAAGAGAAGGTTACACTTCAAAGACTAGAGATACACCTGTCGTTAAATTTAGAACTCAAGCAAAGGCTATGGAACAAGATGAGGACGTTCAACTAGCAATTAATCACTTATCATCTAAAGTAACAGGTGGCGCACATTATTGGAAAGGATTAGATGAGGAGGTTTCAGATCATATATCTAAATTCTCTAAAGATATTGACTTTGATTGGTTTGATACTATTTTAGTTAAAGAATTATTGGGATATGGAAATTCCATTTGGAAGCCACGTTTGGGTATTCAGAACATTAGAAACAAAGATGATTTAATGCAAATTCCTATATCTTCATTTGTCGCTGTATGGTGGGATCGTCAAAGACGTCCTTACAAGTATGAGTTTAGAGGAGCAGAATATCAAGGCTATCATAACCCTCAAGACATTATCGCTTTTAATTGGAATCCGGTCAATGGCAGTGTTATCGGTAATGGTTTCATAACTGCTCTAACAGTTCAGAAATCATTTGACCAAATTACTCCGGCAGGAACTGAAACTAACACTTTGCCTTCATTACTTGATAGAAAATACTCAACTCACATGACCATGCACATAGCAGAAAGAAGATACATTCCTCATAATGTCTATGTCGCAGAAGGCGCAAATCAAGAGGAGCGTGCTTCACTTGCTTCTGATGTTAACACATTGAATCCCGGTGAAGATTTTGTTGTCGGCAAAAAAGTTGAAGTTCAAGAATTAGGAAGTGGACAGAGAGCATTTGATCCAACTCTATTCAGTGATTTAACTCAAGGAGGAATATTCAAAGCATTAAATGACTTTAGAGGTAAAATGGCTCAAGAATCTTCTCATCAATTTGCTAACGCAGAAGAATCATCTGTATTGGACGAAATAGGATTGGCTTCATTCCCATTGGCTGTAACAAGACAATTAGAGTCAAAACTATTCAAACCTTGGTATGAGAGTCACCCGATGTATTCTGCTAATTATGGAGGAGGAATGATCTCAATGCCTTATGACGAATGTGCATTTGAACTTAATTTTGGACGACAGAAAAAAGTCGATATTGAACCGGATCAGGCTATGAAATTACTTGAACTTGGTATTTCCTCCGGAGCAATACAAGATCCTAATGAGATAAGAGAATTATTGGAAGATCATGGATTAGGATTAAGAAAAGAATATGCTATGGCACTTATGCAACAATACAATCCTGCAATGCCCGGAATGCCTCAACAAATGCCTATGCCTCAACAGCCCTATCAATTTGATAACCAAGTTCAAGGCAACCCTCCAATGAATAATCCTAACTACAATACAGAAGGCAACAGATTTGTCCCTGAACGATATGATGGTCAACCTTCTAATCCAAGACAAAACTTTGCTTGGACTAAAACGCAATACACTAAAAAACCACAATTATAGTAATGGACGAATCAATAGCAATCTCCGGTAATTTATCAAGAGTCAAGATTGGAGAAACTGTTTACATGGGACGTAATATCTCAAGAGATCTTACTGATAGAATTAATGAGAGGGCAATCGAACTAGCCAAATATGATTTAACGGAGCAAGAGATTTTACTTCAAATAATGAAAGAGTTTGCTAATGGCTCTACACATGATCTTGCTAGAGAAGATTGGGGAGATACAACCGGAGAGTTTGATGAAGCCGGGAATCAAACTGACGCAGTTGTAGATTCAGGCAAGCCGTCCGGATATGTAGATGATACCAATTATGTCGCAACTGGAGCAAAGATCAATTCGGAGCCTTATCCAACTAATTTAGAACCGGCTATCAATAGCAGAAATATCCCGGAGGAATCTTGGTTTCCAGAAACTCCACTTTATGAGGCAAGGAGTAATGAACGCCATGATATGCCGGATATTATTAAAAAGAGTAACAAAGACGATCAGCCTTACATTCCTGTTAGAATCATTAATGACGATTTGGAAATGGAAGTGCCTGAAAATCCTGAAATTGAAGATTTAGCAGATGAGGAAGGTGAACCTGATAAACTGTATTTGGAAACTCCTGAATTAGATGAAACAGAAGATCCTATCACTGAAACAGAACAAAATCTAGCAACCTTCATTTACACTGAAAAGAATAACTGTAAAATCTGTAAGCCATTCAGTAGCAAGGTTTTTGATCTAAATGATATGACTCATCGTCCAATCGTCCCAAGTGAAGGATTAGGCTATACAACAACTCACCCTAATTGTATCTGTCAATACAAAGAGGTTTCAAAGACCAAGAAGAAAATTAGCACTCTAAATAAGAAACAGCAAAAGAACTCAACTGCGATAATTAGAGATATTGGAAGGCAAGCCAAAAAGGGCAAACTTCATACCGTCCACGCTGACGGACACATGAGTAAACGAACCCGAAAAACTAATCCAATCTATGAATCAATTAGGATAAGAGAAGCCGTAACAGGAATCAAAAAAGACTTTCAATGGCTAACAGAATCTTATATCTCAAGACTCAAGAAGGTTTCACAAAAGGAAGGTGGCAAATGGTTAATCATTAGAGCCAGTGAAGAAACAATAACTGACCATAGATCAGAAGGTGAACCATACAGAAGAAAACTATCAGGTATGGAATTATTTGCTACAACTAGAACCTCCATAGGCAAGGATATGGACATTAATCATTATGGAAGGGATTATGCGACAGGAGGTAAAATTGTTGACGCAGAATATGATCCGACATTGGGACAATCTCAAATGCTAGTCCTTGAAAGAGATGAGGAGATATTAGACGCAATTAAGGACGGCACTATTGACGCTGTATCTATTAACGGAGGAGCGCCAAGAGAGTCGAATATTGAATGTGGATCAGATGAGTGTTTTGTAGTCCCTAAAGGAGTTGTTTTGGGTGAAGATGATGGAATAGCATTAACTTATGTAGTGACTAGTCCTCAAGGAATGTATTGGAAAGGCAAGCACGTCCCAAACGCAGAACCCGGAGTCAAGACAACCAAAATAGAAATACTATGACATATTGTATGTGTAAAGAAAATTTTGAGAAATGTAACTGTAAATCCCATAACTGCGTAAAACACTCTAAAAAGATTGAAAGACCAATCCCTGAAATTCAGAACATTTGGTTAGATCAAAATAATTCAACTTCATCTCAAACTGTAACATTCACTGACAAATTATTCCCAACAGGATCAACTGCTGACTCTACATTCGTTTAATCCATTACTCTGTTCTCCAAGTCCAAGAGATATTAGAGAAGTGGAGGAGGCTCTAAAGGGAATTGGCTATGATATTCTATATGCTAAATATTTCCCTATTCAAGAAGCCGGTGAAAAATTAAGGCAATATTTCTTAGAGCATGAAGAATACACTCATTTGATATGGTGTCCTGATGATTTAGTTATTCGTAAAATGCACGTTGACGCTATTGAAGAAACATTACAAGAGAATCAATTTGATATTTTATCCGGAGTATGTAATGTAGATACAGATGAAGGCAAGGATCTATTATCTATCACTAAGAATCTGCCTCACCCTACAAGAGTTAATGAATTTGGTTATGGGTGGAGATACTATGATTGGTATCATAAATCAGAAGTTGAAGGCATAATGAAGGTGAAGCACTCCGGAAATGCTGCCGGAACATTTAGCCGGAGGATTATGGAGAAATTACCCTTTAGAGATGATTCAGGCTTTAATACGGATAAGGGACGATTTGGATCAGTAGATGTAGTGTTAAGCAATACCTGTGCGCAATATCATTTACCTTTAATCTGTAATACAGATATTCGTATGCTCCACATGAGGCACTCCGGACAGATTGATATTACTATTGGAGATGGCTTTATGGAATTTATCAAGAATACATAGTGAAAACAGTTTTATCCTAAATTACTACCATAAAATTATGAAATACTGTAAAAAAGATCTGCTTAATTGTAGAACTTTAACCGAAGCAAACGCCATTATGGAAACATTAAGACCTTCTGAATCTGCTAGAAAACTAGTTGAAACAGCAATTCCCTTAATGACTTCAACTGACGGACGCCAAAGAAGTATTGCACTAGACTTTATGCACACTGCAATCAAAGAGATTGATGATGATAATGACGTAAAACCAAAGAATGGTAGCGTTGAACCACCAACCTCAGAAGCAGTGGAAACCTCCAACACTCAACCGGGTGGATCTACCAATAACCAATCAACCTCTACAACAGGTTTGAAAAGTGAAGGCAGTGAAGAACCTGTCGAGGCAGGAGCAATCGCAACTGAAAATCAAATGAAAGAAGGATTTGGACAACCGGGTATGCCTCAAGGTATGCCTCCACAAATGGATCCTGCTCTACAACAGGCTATGGCTCCTCCGGGACAAATGCCACAAATGAATAATGAACAGATGATGCAACAAATGCGTTACACTGTCCAAGAATCATTAAGACCTATTGTTTCAGAGATTAAATCTCTCAAAGAAGGATTAGTTGCTTTAGATGGTAAAGTGCAAGAAACCGTACAATCAAACACTGTCGCATTAGATATTCCTATCAAGAGCAATGCAATTCCAGTAAGAATCCAAGAAACAGAGCCGGGCGCAAAATCTAGTCCTGCTGACAAAAACAGATTCAATAGAAATGAAATTGCTTTATCTATGGAACGTTTGAACGACGAACTCTCAAGACCGGGCGTCCAATAAACGCACGTTTTTCTTTTTTATTATATACTGAATAGCAGTTTACTAGTAAACTATAATAAGTAAACTAGTTTACTAAAGGTATGATAACTGAAATGCAACACCTCGAAATTTGTGATCAAATTATCGAGAAACATAGCAGTTCAATGACTCCTCTTTATGGAGAGGATTATGGAACAGCAAACTTAGTTAGGGACGGCAGAGCATTCCGTATTTTTGTAAAAGTGCTTGAAGATACCAAAAGTGGTAAAGCAAAATTAGCAGATATAGAAGTATTTGTTGATGTAAACGATAAGCCTTTTGCTAGAATTAGTGGCGTGACTTATCTCCCAAATTTTGTAGTAGATAACAAGGACGTTTACTGGATCCTTGAGCATAAAATCTCCGGTAAATTAAGTGATCAACCTGAATATATGAGCATTGACCGTGAGTATATTCCTAGAAAATACACTGCTAGAATGTATCATCATGCTTATGATACTAGCAAAAACGCAGAACAAACTCACCTAGCATTTGTTAAATCCTTCTATGAGGATAAAAACAGAACCCAAGCAAAACTAAATATCGAGATCGCCCTAGCAAACTGGGCTTAATCTCTTTTCTTTTTTATTTTTAAAAACAGTTTTATCCTATTTCCCATGAGATCAGATAAGAAAATGACTGACTTATATCCCGGTATTTTTGATGGCGCTGTCGATGAGGCAGCAACCGTCATAAATGCTATCGCTGACGAATCCGTTACAATAGGATCTCCAGTAATTGTCGTAGCAGCAGCAACAGGTGAATTGGCTCCTAGAGTCGAACCTAATGCCACTCAAGGCGCAAGAGCCTTTGGTGTTTGTGTTGGTGGACAAGATAATGGAACATACGGTGGTTCATCTGAGGTCGCAGCAAGCGCAGCAGGTGAAGCAGTTAAAGTATGTACTCAAGGCAGATGTAAAGTTAGAGTCAATGGCTCAACTTCAGCAATTTCTATCAACAGCCCTCTTACAATAGACGCAGTTGACGGAATTGCAGAAATAGCAGCAGCAAGTGATATTGTCTTTGGCATAGCACTTCAAGCAAGCACTGGAGCAAGTGACTTTATACTTTGTCAAGTAAACCCTGAGGGAGTCCTATAAGCATGACATACAAAGACAAATACACACGCAGTTCAATACTTGATCTTCCAGAGTTCAATCACGTGAAAGAAACACTACAAGTTAGTGCTGAAATCCGTGCTAACGCAGGAGAGGAGTTCAATATTTGGAAGCCAATTAGGGAAACCCCACTCAAACTATTCTTCGACAAATCAGAAGGATCCATGCAAAACAATCGTGCCAACCCTCACTTATCTGAGATTTGGAAACGACAATTTGGAATCAGAATGGGAGATTATGCTAAAGGCAGTGCTTCAAAATTGCAAGAAACAGTTTCTGTTCCCGGCACACTTTCTGCTTTGAAAATTGCAGATGAGATTATAGAAGGCGCAGAACCTTGGAGTGATTGGAAACAATACTCTCACTTGATCAATATGGACACACCAAAAGTGAACGTTCCAAAAACCCGATATTCAGATCAGGTTGGAGGCGCAAGTGCTGACACCATTAACATCTTCAAAGAAGCAGGAGGAAAACCACCTGTAATGGGAGGCAAAATGGAAACTATTGAGTTGGATTGTAGCAATACAGCCAATTCCTTTAGAGGCACTATTCAAGTTGAACGAAATGATGTAAAAGACAATAATTTCCTAGCAGTAGAACAACCACTCAAAAACGGTGGTAATTTGTTTTATTACTTAGCAGGCAAGAGAATCATTGATACTCTTAACACTGATACTGCAACAAACACCGGAACTAGAGCCTCATTGGATCTAGGAACTTCTGTTCACTCCGAATTTGAAGCATTATCTAATGTTATCAGATCACAATTCCCGGGCACTCAAAGAAATAGAGCAGATACAATGTTCATTAATCCTGCTGACGCAAATCAAGCAATCAGTACTTCTACTGGCGCTAGTGGAACATATCCATTCTTGTCCAGATTCATACTTGGACCAACTGACGACAGAGATGTTGTTAATAATTCAGGTTTAGCAGGAGCACTTGGTTTGAAAAACGTTTGGGAAACACCTCAACAAACCTCCGGCACTGTAACTATCACTAAACGTGATGTTGCACAAGTTGTAGGTGTAAGAGAAGATCTCACCCTTGAGAACTTTGATCTTACAGTAGGTGGATTGTATAACACTGACTTAGTAATGAGATTTGATGTTCAGGAAGCCGACGAAAATGGAGCCTACAAGGTTACATCATTCTAGGAGTAAATGAATATGTCAAAACTTTTCTGCAAAAGGTGTCAAGCAACCTCAGAAGGAAAAAACTTCGCAGATTGTGACTCCAAAATAGACCACGCAAGAGGTTTATCTATTGGACGCAAATGTGCAGGATTGGAATCTGACCTTGTATTCACCGAAGCAGTAAAAGCAAAAGTGGTAGCAAAAAAGACCTCTAGCAAATAGAGGCAAACCTTTTTTATTTTTTATTTTAGACTAACACTTTTACACGTTTAATAGATAGTTTCACTGATTGATAGATGAATTGGACAAAACGTGGAGCCAAAATTCTTGGCAGTTATGTTACAGGTTATTCCGGAGGATTAGGAACACTCATGGCTCTAGGTGTAATGGAATCTCATGTAACTATACACCTCTTATTCTCAATACCACTGATAACAGGACTCATAACAGCATTACCTCAACTTGGCAAAATCTTACAAGAAATAGGAATGGAATGAGTAATGGGAGTTAAACAATTTTTAGAGAAGAATATCACTTCTCATTATTCCAATGGTAAACCTTCTAAATGTTGGAAATATAATTTATGTAATCTTTTTGATAGTGTTGATGATTAATGGTTAATGAAGGAGATTTTAATGACAGGCAAGATGAATAAGTTAGTATGATTAAAAGAGCATTAGATTTTTTAGATATTTGGGACGATGAAACATAATGGGATCAGTAAAAGACGGAGATACTATATTGGATAAAGAACCGATAACCATAGACGACTCAGGTAATGGGGATATTGTCGCTCTAGTAGCCACTAGAATAGGAGCTCAAACTGCTACTGTTTACGGACACTTGCATTGGGTTGAAGTACGTTGACCTTTAGTCAATAATGTAATAATGTAAAACTACATAATTACAATAATACAAAATCACACTATGCCAAAAACACTAACAATTAGTGACGACACTCACAGGATTCTGAAAATTGAATCAGTGAAAAGAGGAATAACCCTCAATGAACTAGTGGAGGAAAAACTGAAATGCGTATAGCAATAATTTTAGCAATTTCCTTCCTTGTTGGAAGTTATGCCTTTGTATATGCTGATGAGAGAGTGGACGATTCAATTATTGTCCCTTTTGACTTCAATGGAAGAATATGTGGAGTTGTTGAAAATGGTAACTATGTTTGTGAATGGGATCCTAATAGGATTGACGTACAAGACGCAGTATCAAACGGAACAGCAACAATACCTAATCCAGAACAGGCTCAAACTACATTATGCCCTGATAACTTTGAGTTAGCAGATGATAATGTTACTTGTTTACCTGTTATAGAGGAGGTAATTGAGGTTGTAATCCCACCTACTTATCGAGAAAAACAACTTGATAAATATGAAGTGATACTTGAACGCCTATTGGAAATTCAAGAACCTGATAGCCATGAAAGAGAGTATATTGCCTTGCTTAAATCAATGGGTGAATGTAGATCCGGCTATGGTCAATCATTAGGAGTCTTTGAAGATCGTTGGTTTCCAATATCTTACACTTGGATCAATGACGGTGAAGCATGGCTAAAGTCCTTTGATTATACCGGACTAGAGGCTCAACTTCATAAAGGAATTGAGGAATGTAAGGCTGTTAGAACAGTATTAAATCCTGTAATTCTTGGGCAATGGTATCAAAATAGAGCCGACGCAGATATGTTTGATAGAAATATCTATCATGGCGATATAGCAAGTGATGTTCCGATATGGAGTCAATCAAGAGTTAATGATGAAGCAAATAATCGAGTCGATTATGATATTGACGTTTGTGATTATGCTACAAAACATTACTCTGAACATACCAAGAGATACTATGGCTGTCCAACTTCAACTGACGCAGATCCAACTCCATTCTATCAAAAGAATAATGGAGTCATAGAGTATGCTAATGAGATTGAGGACAGATGGCTCCAATACTTAGAAGATGGAGGCAAAGCCCAAACTAAAGAACTCATGCAGAAAGTGATAGAGGATAAGATCCACAAACTAAGGGAATCATTAAGAATCCAAAATGAAATTTTGGAGGGACTAGATTGAGTCCAACCACTTTATTTTTTCTAATCGTATTTTTATCAATATGTGTAATAGGAGTAATGAAAACTTATGGAGATACACCTGATGAATGGGTATGGGCGACAAGTGACTTGATGGGAACTAGACCTGTTCCAATTTACTATTTAGAGGAAATACCATGTGATGTTCCTGACGCATTAGCCTGTTATGACTCTAATACAGATGAAATTTACATTACAAAAGGCAAAGGGAGTCAATGGGCTTCAACTGGAGGCACTATTAGAGATCACGAAATATTACACGCTTTTGGTTATAATCATGTAGAAATGGGAAAATTATTTTATTTCCCAAACCCAAACGATAATTCTAATTTATACGGATTATATGAAATAGACAATTCTAAACATTGGGATCCAGTTTATGAGCATATTCCATTTCCTCAAGATCCTCAATGTCAAAAACATAACGTGAATAAACCGGCTAATTGTGGAGTTTTCATTGAACGATAATACTTACAAGGCTCTATTTACAGGAATGGTAACAGGATTCACTTTTGCAATAGTAGTTTTCTCATTAGGATATTATGTCCCAAAATGACACCTTGTTTGTTCTGTGGAAGAACTGGCTTGAGATACTGGCTAACATTACATATTCATGGGTTATATCATTCATGCGAGGATATTAAATGAAGCCTACTTGTCCTCAATGCGATTCAGAAAACTTAGATCAAGGAATAGACAGAAAAATATTATGTCATGGCTGTAAGAGATTTTTGCTATTAACTGCCTATTGGACAGATCCTGCTTCAATCACTAGCAAAAACTAAATAATATGACTATGGCGAAATAACATGAATCTACCATTTGATAAAAATGATGTAGCGTTGATAGTGGGATTAGTCTTTTTAGCAATATTTGCAGGACTAGTAATTTACATAATTTCTGGAGCAGATCTTACCGGAATAACTATCACCGGAGCAATAGACGCCAATTACATATTTGGTATCTTTACAGGTATTGTAATTGCCTTTATAGGATTCATTGGAATCACAAAGGGCAAAGTGCCGACACAAGGAAGTCAATAATATGACTTTTATTTTTTCTACCAAAAAAATTAACAAGGACGTTTATCGCAAGATCTTTAGACGTTTTTTCATCTTACAGTTTGGCTATGAGGATTGGCTAGTTTTCAATAGAGAGTTTGATGTTCATATTATCCCGGTTGAAGATTCAGATGAATATCGATCTATGTATGGATTAACTAGATGGGGAACAAACCCGGCTATACCTTGGGGATTTACTCAACCTCCAAATGTTTCATCTAATCGTACTCAAAAAGGGAGGGTATTTTGGTTTGTTAATGATACTAGAAATCCATTTATCGTAAGACAGAACGCTGAAAAGGGACTACATGAGGCACTTCATGCCGGTTGTTGGATAGTATTTGGAACTGAAAGAATGGTTAGAAAATATGACGATCCTCAAGCAAAAGCCGGGACAGAAGGAGCAAAATATGTTATTGTCCCACATGATGTAGCATACGGAACTAAAGAAACTATAACATTTTGGATTAGATATGGATTCATTTGGCTTCCAATAAAGGCATTATCAGTTAGAAACTATTTACCTTGAAAACAGTTTTATCCTAATACCATAAAATAACGTCATGGGATTCTTACACAGGATTGATCTTTATTTGGGTAAACTGTTATGGAATCTCACTCACGAACTTCCAATAGCATTAGGAATGAAAGAAAACTCAATATCTCAAGGAAGATTAACTGTTATCAAAAATTTAGGTAAACCAAATGAAGAAATTATTTGTAAAGATAAACGTAATTTATTGACGGACGCAGGAAGAACTAAAGCCCACGCCCAAATTTACACTAATACATCAGCAGGAGCAAGAGGCTGTGGATATATTGCAGTAACTGTAAACACTGGCGCTCCGGCAGATGGTGATACAGTATTGACCGGAGAAATTACAGCCGGAGGATTAGCAAGAGCTGACGCTTCAACTAAATCTACTACAACTAACACTACTACAATCTCTCATACTTTTACTGCTTCTGCTACTCATACAGCCGTACAAAAGGCAGCATTATTTGACGCAGCAAGCACAGGAACAATGTATCATATTAACACGTTTACAGCCACAACTTTAATCTCATCTGACACTTTAACTGTCACATGGACTTTGACTTTAGACGATTAGAGGATTACAATAAATGACATTAGCCTCAACTAGTTGGAAGGAAGCAACTGATACTACATCTGGAGATTCTACCAAATATGGAGTCCCTGACGGTTTACTCCTTTATGCTCAATTATTCAATGGAGATCTAAATATTGATAATGTTGATATTAATTCTCCATTCTTCATTAGAACATCAAAATTACAATTTCAAAATACTGCTAACACTTATGGATTCTTAATTGACTCATCAGCAGCAATCGTAGCAGATCGAACAGTATCATTTCCTCTAATGGTTGGAAATGGAACTTTTGTTATAGATGATATGATTCAAACTATTTCCTCAAAGAAAATAGGTAATTGGTTAGATTCAGTTGAAAGTGCTGCTCCATCTAGTCCGGCTTCAAGTGAGCATAGATTCTATGTAGATTCAACTTCCAATCAATTTACAACTAAGAATAATGCCGGAACTGTTCAAGAATTTATCACAGATTCTGCGACTCAAACAATGACAAATAAGACTCTAACAACTCCAACAATTAACGTATTAGATAATGCCCTATTCATCAAAGATTCTGCTGATAATACCAAGATCGCTGTCTTTGAATTATCCGGACTCACAACTGCTACAACTAGAACATATACCCTTCCTGACGCAGATACAACTCTTGGAGGAGGGGACGCAGTAACATCAGGAACATTAGCACAATTTGCAGCAACCACCTCAGCAGAACTAGCAGGAGTTATCTCAAATGAAACTGGATCAGGATTATTATGTTTTGCAACTAGTCCTACACTTACAACTCCAATCTTGGGAACGGTAACAAGTGGAGATATTTCTGCTTGCACATCTACAAGTATGACTATGGTTACTCCAATCTTGGGAACTCCTACAAGTGGATCATTAGTAAATTGTAATCAATATCCGGAAGCAATAGGAATCGCAGTTGGAGATGAAACAACAGCCTTGACTACTGGAACAGGCAAAGTAGAATTTCAAATGCCTTATGCCTTCACATTAACGGACGTAAAAGCAACTGTTACAACTGCTCCAACAACTGACGCAGGATTCACTATTGATATTAATGAAGGTGGAACAACTATTCTTTCAACTAAAATTACACTAGACGCAACTGACAAAACAAGTGCAACAGCAGCAACACCTCCGGTAATATCAGATTCAACTTTAGCAGCAGATGGAGTTATCACAGTAGATATTGACGCCTTATCCACAGGAGCCACAGAAGCAGGATTAAAGATTTGGTTGATAGGATACCAAACTTGATGAGGGCTAAATAATGGCTCCTTTCATTATGAATCCCAGTAGACACACTTCAAATCCCTTAGTATTTTCTAGTGATTACGGAACATCAGGGGATTGGACACAAAATTCCACTGG
>ENA-OREN01000892-OREN01000892.1-marine-metagenome-genome-assembly--contig:-NODE-892-length-38549-cov-7.593289_pt1 | contig 38549 bp, 41 predicted proteins | sample MGYA00248624_ERZ508555 | MGnify/ENA primary metagenome ERZ508555 (study PRJEB26222, sample SAMN06267773) | marine metagenome | isolation source: Saanich Inlet, British Columbia, Canada | place... | reverse complement strand
CTGAAACGGCTTGCCAACTATGATCTGATCGTAATTGACGAACTGGGTTACCTGAATCTCAAACCAGAGCAGGTCAACGCCTTCTTCAAATTGATGGAGATGAGATATCGGCACAAACCAACCATCATCACCACTAATCTTGAGTATGAGCAGTGGTATGAGCTATTTGGGAGAAAATCACTGGTCGATGCACTACTCGATCGGTTACGGCACCAGTGCACTACCATCAGAATTGATGGTGATTCACTGCGTATACCGAATGAGAAGCTACCAGATAAAAAATAGACGCTGAAGCAAGGCATGATTAAAAGGGTCTCCAGCAATCATGCTGGAGACCCTTTTTTTGTCTTTGAATTATGAAAAGTCCGAGTGCATAAACCTTAAAAACTGCGCACTGGGTGGGTCAATTATTTTGAGCACAGGTGGGTCAATTTTTGTTAGCGCTGAGGGCCTCAGGCCATGTACCCCATTTATTGGAGCTGATAATCGCTGGATCAGTGGGGTCGTAAATAGCGTGATTGCTTACCTGTTCAACTCCTCCCATATCAATTGCGAGCTGCTCCAAATCATAAACATGGGCTGACAACATCAACAGGTCTTCCTGTTGAGCAAGGGTTGACGAATCATCCTGGGCATATAAATTGCTGACAACAGGGAGTAGCAGCAGACACAACAATAATAGTGATGAAGCTTTCATCTATTTCTAACCGTCCTCACAAAAGTCCTTTTTACTAGGTGGTTGTCCGAGAATAGAAGTCGTAGCGAGGGGAAGCTGATTTGAGACAGATTTTGTCATCATTTGAGGCGAATAGTTCCACTATTTAACGAAAAGGATGGGGAAATATGGCCAAATTCAGTTTTTCCGCAGTAGATTCTCTATTCTCGGACAAGCTCCTATGGGGGTCATTGAGTCTCGTAGACATCAAAGCCTACAAAGTCACTCTCAACATTATTGAGAGACATCCTCAATACATTGAATTAACATATTTTCCAGCTTACTGCTGAAATAACAAGGATATTTTTGTAACAAAATGTTACAAGGCTCAAGCGTAACTTCTCAATAACCGGCTCCGTCCCGAATTGTGTGGATAATCAAGCATCATGCAGCCACACACTGACCACAAGATATGGTAGTGGATCTAAACGGCGACCTAACTAAAGGACAACAACCTCACTACCATCAAACACAGCCCAGAATTTTCCACCAATAAATCACCAGACCAGCCCACTAACCGGATCTGTATGAAGTGGCTGCCCGGAGGAGAACGCAGATCGAGAAGCTCCACGTCAATACTCACTGCCTATGCTCAACACGACACCAACAAGCACCGACAGTAGCAGGAGAATCGGCAGGACAATCTGTCGAAACTTCTTCTTGAGTGGATAGGCGGCCTCAAAATCTTCCTGCAGTGGGTCGTTCATAGATTTGTGCTGGCTCTGTTTGTGCTGACTTTTAACTGCGTCTCCAGCGATGAAAACGCTCCACCCAGCGCAGCAGCCCATCTGGTTTATGTGCCCGCTTCCAGTTTCCGGCGACATATTTATTGGCCTCGGCAAGAGTGGGATAAATATGGATGGTGCCAAGAATTTTATTCAACCCGAGTCCATACTTCATGGCTGTCACAAATTCAGCAATCAGATCTCCGGCATGAGATCCTGCGATTGTGACTCCCAGAATTTTATCCTTGCCTGGCACCGTTAATACCTTGACCAGACCATGATCCTCTTCATCGGCAATCGCGCGATCCAGATCATCTATGCCATAGTGGGTCACCTCATAGGCAATCCCCTGCTCTTTTGCCTCAAGCTCATTAAGCCCTACACGCGCCACTTCAGGATCGGTGTAGGTTGCCCAGGGGATGACGGAGTAATCTGCCTTGAACCGCTTTAACGGTGCAAAGAGTGCATTAACCGCAGCATACCAGGCCTGGTGAGCTGCGGTATGGGTAAACTGGTAGGGGCCGGTAACATCGCCACAGACATAAATATTGGGATAGTTGGTGGTCAGAAACGGGTCAGCTGCAACGGTACCGTTATCATTTAAGGTCACGCCCAGCTCTTCGAGGCCAAAGCCACTGATATTGGCCTTGCGACCCAGTGCGATCAGTACCTGATCAAAACCGACCCTGACCTCCTCGCCTTCAAATTCACACACAACAAATTTTTCTTCATCCTGAATTTCAAACCGTTGTGCTGTATGACCTGTAAGGACAGACATCCCCTCTTGCTCAAAGCGCTGACGCACCAGTTGTGACACCTCAACATCCTCACGCGGCATGACCTGTGGACCTCGTTGGATCAGGCTGACCTTGACTCCGAGCCGCTGAAAACTCTGAGCCAGCTCACAGCCAATCGGACCACCTCCCAGCACCACCATACGCTCGGGCCGCTGACGTAGATTCCAGACGGTATCTGAGGTGAGATAGTCGATCTGGTCCAGTCCCGGAATCAGGGGCACCATCGGCCTCGCCCCTGTGGCAACAATAATGGCACGGCTGCTGATGGTTTTCCCGTTGATCTCCACCTCCCACGGGGAGCGTATCGTCGCCTCACCGGTGAGACACTCTACGCCAAGGTTAGAGTAGCGTTCAATCGAGTCATGCGGCTCTACTTTAGTGATGACTCGTTGCACCCGCTCCATCACCTCGGCAAACTCATACTCTACTGTGGTGCTCCTGAAACCAAACTCTTGCGCCCGGTTTGCGTAGGCGACCATCTTTGCGGAGCGGATCAGTGCCTTGCTCGGCACACAGCCGGTATTGAGGCAGTCACCACCCATTTTGTGGCGCTCAATCAGGGCCACCTTGGCCTTGACTGCTGCTGCAATGTAGGAAGAGACCAGCCCCGCTGAACCCCCACCAACCACTGTAAGGTTGTAATCAAATTGCTGCGGACGCTGATACCCCTTGAGAATTTGCCGAGCCTTAAAACCTTCAACCCCCTTCTTGGCGATCAATGGAAACACCCCTAACAGGGCAAAAGAGAGCAGTAACGGCAGCGAGAGGATACCGGAGAGCGAATCAAGACTGGAGAGCTGCACTCCGGCATTTACATAGACCAGCGTTCCGGGAAGCATTCCCAGCTGGCTGATAAAGAAGAACTTCCAGGTTCTCAGGGCGGTAATTCCCATCACCAGATTGATCATAAAAAACGGAAACAGGGGGATCAGGCGTAAGGTGAAGAGATAAAACCCGCCCTCCCTCTCAATCCCCTGATTAAAGGTTGCCAATTTGTCCTGGAAGCGCTGCTGAATGGTGTCCCGCAATAGAAAACGTGAAACCAGAAAGGCTACTGTTGCACCGACTGTACTGCCGAGTGAGACCGCAATCGTACCCACCCCAAGACCAAATGTGGCCCCTCCGGCCAGGGTCATAATGACGGCCCCAGGCAGGGACAAACCGGCGACAAGAATATAGATCGCGACATAGGCCGCTACAATTGTGAGCGGATCATTGGAGTAGAGATCCTGCAACTCCTGTCGCTGGGACTGCAGCAGTTCAAGGGTCAGATAACGCCCCAGATCAAAGGCAAAAAAGCTGCCGATGAGCAGCAGTATTACGAGCAATAAGAGTGTGCGGATCAGCATCTGTCTGGAACTGGATGGCATCATGGATTTACCTGTTAAAGTTTAGGGAACCTCTGAACATTAAGTCTGGGGTTCCTTAGTAATGGAAGAAGAGTTCAGCCGTTCATAACAATCATCTTTGAGACCTGCATATCATGCAGTGTGTGTGGGATACCCCCCACCCCCAACCCTGACTGACGTAAACCGGCAAAAGGCATCCAGTCCACCCGGAAGGCGGTATGGTCATTCACCATCACTGCCGATGCATCCAGATTGCGATAAGCGTGCAGGGCACTATCAATCTTTTGAGTGAAGACTGCTGCCTGAAAGGCGTAGGGCAGTGCGTTAGCCTTTGCTATGGCCTCGTCAATATCACTATAGGGGGTGACGCTGATGACCGGACCAAAGATCTCTTGTTGACTCACCTTGCTCTCGCTTGCGGGATTATAGAGTACGGTACAGCTATAACAGCTCTCTGTGAGAGGCTCACCACCAGCCAGCAACTCTGCACCCTCCGCAAGCGCCTCGTTCACCCATTGGTTGACCCGCTCTACCTCTGCCGGTTGAATCAGTGGCCCCACTTCGGTCTCCTCTTTGAGCGGGTCACCCACGACCAACTGTTTCGCCTCTGCCGCAATTTTCAATGCCAACTCACGGGCTATGGATTCGTGCGCAAAGACCCGCTGCACCGATACACACACCTGTCCCGCATGGTATAACCCGCCCTTAACCAGTTTTGGCAAGGCATCCTCTAGTTCAGCATCTTCAGCCACAATCACCGGTCCGACTCCGCCATGCTCCAGCGCACAACGGGTGCCGGGGGCCAGCTTGCTGCGCAGCATCCAACCAACCCGTGCGCTGCCAATAAAGGAGAAGAAACCAACCCGTTGATCCGAGACCAGTGATGTACTGATTGCGCTCTCCCTGATCACCAATGGCTGACACCACTCAGCAGGCAGACCTGCCTCACGCAGCAGATCGACAAAATTGAAACAGGATATCGGTGTATTTTTGGCGGGTTTAACAACCACCGGGCAGCCTGCCGCTATGGCTGGCCCAACCTGATGCACAATGAGGTTCAATGGATGGTTAAAGGCGCTCACCGCCACTACCACCCCAATCGGTTCATGGCTGGTAAAGGCGAGTCGTCCTGCAGATGCGGCATTGACATCCATCGGTATCACCTCTCCGCCACCACTACGCAGAGTCTCTATACAGATATTAATTCCATCAATGGCGCGAGCCACCTCTACTCTGGAGTCGAGCAGCGGTTTCCCCCCTTCGGCTGCGGCATCTTGTGCCAGGGCTTCTGCCCTCTCTTTCATCAGTTCTGCCACACGCTGCAAAATCTCAACTCTCCGGGGCTGTGGTAACCACCGTTTTCGATCTTTGAAGAGATTATTGGCAGTGGTGAGAGCCTGTTCAACGATAGAGGCATCGGCCACCTCTACCGTGGCAATCGTTTCACCATCATAGGGACAAGTGACTTCTATGGTGTCACTGGTTTTGGTCGGGTAATCCAGTTTTATGTGGCGCATTTTTCTCTCCGGCTAAATAAACTGACTTTTTTCTTGAATCTCATGGTTGAGGATACGGTCATTGTCCGAGTAATCCACTGGTACTTCAATCAGATGAACACCCGGTGTATTGAAACAGCGCTCCAGTAGCTCAACCAGATCATCACTGCGTTGCAGACGATGCCCTGCAACCCCATAGCTCTCGGCATATTTTACAAAATCTGGATTTGTCAGATCCAGCCCAAAATCTTCAAACCCCATATTTGGCCTGGCTCGCTTTGTAGTTACGGACAAACCAGAACGTGATGAACCTGCATTGTCTTGACTCTTCTACTTCACACGGCCTGATCTGCTTGGCCGCCACCGATTTCAATATGGTAGTGGCGACGGTAGGCCTCGATTAGCGCCTCTCCTTCAGCCATTTCGATTCCTGTATCGGCAAGCGCCATTCTAGCCAGTTCCAGACTCGCCTCAATATTCTCGGAGACCACATCGGATGCCCCCAGCTTACGCAGCGCGATACACTGATCAATGTTGTGCCCACGCGCGTAGAGTTTTACATGGGGATAATTACTGCGTAGATATTCAACCAACTTCTTTGCGGATTTAGGGTTGTTGATGGTGACAATCACCGCAGCAGCTTCGTTGATTCCTGCTGCTTTCAACAGTTCCGGGTTGTGCCCATCCCCGAAGTAGACCGGATGTCCTTTAGCTCGCTCCTGCTCAACGATTACTGCACTGCTATCCAGTGCCACAAAAGGGTGTCCCGCCATTTTTAACACATCACCAATACGGTGCCCGACCCGACCAAACCCAATCAGAATAACCGAGGCGGCCACCGGCTGCTCAATAACCGGATCAATTTCACAAGTAATGCAAGCCGGTCTTTTGGCCATACGTTGTGCCACATGGGCCAACAGTGGAGTGGCCAACATGCTCAACAGCACCACCAGTAACAGCTGCTCAAACAGTGCGTTCTCTAGCAGTCCGGCCTGAAATGCCAATGAAAAGAGCACCAAGGCAAACTCTCCACTCTGTGCCAATACCAGTGCCACTGCACCACTCTGGTTAGGCTTCAACCCATACCAGCGTGCCACCGGATAGAGCGACGCTATTTTAATGACAATAAGCAGCACAACCAACCCCAGAGAGCGTAACGGTTGATCCAGCAAGAGTCCAAGATTGAGCGACATCCCCATCGACATGAAGAAGAGTCCCAACAGCAGGCCACGAAAGGGGTGAATCTCTGCCATCACCTGGTGTTTATAGGAGGAGTTTGAGAGCAGTATACCCGCCAGAAAGGCACCCATCGCCATCGACAGCCCGATATGCTCAGTAATCAGTGCGATACCGAGTACAACCAGCACTGCGGTTGCAGTAAAGATCTCTGAACTTTTGGACAATGCAATTCGGTGGAGAATCGGGTGCAAAAAATAACGTCCGATAACCACAACTGCACCCAAAATCAGTAGAGATTCCGCTACAGCGAGGCCGATATCTGCCCCGATACTCAGCTCGGGCATCGCCAGTAGTGGCACAAGCGCCAGCAGCGGCACCACCGCCAGGTCCTGCAGCAGCAGGATGGCAAAGGAGCTGCGACCATAGACCGAGTTGAGACATTTATTCTCTGTCAATAACTGTAATACAAAGGCGGTTGAAGAGAGTGCCAGGGCGAGACCAATCAGGATCGATGCCTTCAGTGCGATACCAAACAGCAGGTGGCAGACTGCGATCAACAGCACCCCGGTCACCATGACTTGCGCACTCCCCATCCCGAACACCATGCGGCGAATCTTCCACAATAATTCAGGCTTGAGTTCAATACCGATCACAAACAGCAGCAGTACCACACCGATCTCGGCAAAGTGGCTCACCTCACTGGCATTGGTGATCAACCCCAGACCAGAAGAACCGACCACGCCGCCTGCAACCAGAAAACCGGGAACTGCCCCAAGCCGGACCCACTGCGCTACAGGCACCACAATGACGGCTGCAACCAGCAGAATAATGAGATCAATCAGATAGGGGTGTGTCATCTTATTATGCTACCACCAACAGACTACCCTTTTTCACCTTGTCTAAGTCTCTTCTTGAAGCGGTTGAGCAGCTTGCTTCGCATCTGTGATTCACGATGCTTAAGAGCTGCATTCATGCTCTTCTCTGCCGCCTCTGCCAATAACTGCTGCGCACTGCGATTGCTCCCTTGTGGATTTCTCTGGATATAACTACCATCTGGCTGCATCTCCCATGCCCCACGCTGGTCACCCAACTGCGCATCGAGGGTCATTCTCAGCTCCTGACGCAGCGCCCCCTCTTCAACCGGTGCCAATACCTCAACACGACTTTCCAGGTTGCGCTTCATAGAGTCTGCAGAGCCGATAAAGTACTCCTCTTCGCCACCATTGTAGAAGTAGTAGATCCGCCCATGCTCCAGGAAACGACCCACAATACTAATCACATTGACTGACTCACTGAGCCCCTCAATTCCGGGACGCAGACGGCAGGTATCACGAATAATCAGATCAATCTTTACCCCTGCCTGCGCTGCCTGATAGAGTGCGAAAACCACATCCGCATCCTCCAGCGCATTCATCTTGAACTGAACCAGACCATTTTGATACTGCTTGTGATTTTCTACTTCATGTCCAATTTTCTCAATCAGCTTTTTCTTCATCATCTTCGGTGAAGTAAGGATCTTTCGGTATTCCCGCTCTTTGGGGCCATAACCGGTCAGCAGATTGAATAGTTCTGTCAGATCATTGCCAATATCTTCATCACGGGTCAAGAGGCCAAAGTCGGTATAGAGCCGCGCTGTGCCGCTATGGTAGTTACCGGTGCCGATATGACAGTAGCGCGCCAATCCATTGTAATCCTGCCGCACGACCAAAATAGTTTTACAGTGCGTTTTGAGACCAATCACTCCGTAGATCACGTGAATCCCCTGCTGCTCCAGTTCACGTGCCCAGTGGATGTTGGCCGCTTCATCAAAGCGCGCCTTGATCTCTACCAGCACGGCGACCTGTTTGCCATTCTGCACGGCACGAATCAGGTGGCGAATTAATTTTCCATCCGGTGCTGTGCGATAGAGGGTCATTTTGATGCCCAACACCTTGGGGTCGGTGCTCGCCTCCCGTACAAACCGTTCGACCGAGTTGGCGAAAGACTGGTAGGGGTGGTGCAGTAACAGCGGGCCATTATTGCGGATAATATGGAAAATATTCTGGCTATTCTCAGCCAGCAGCGGGTGGTCCAGCGGATGTAGTTCAGCATCATGCAGTGCAGGAAGATCAATCGATGCAATCTGAAACAGATCATGCATTGCCAGATTGTCCTGCTCAAACACATCTTCCTCCTGATCGAGTCCCAGTTCAGCGGCCAACATGCCATAGTGAAGGGGATCACAACCACGACTCACCTCAAGCCGCACAATAGGTGCAAAATGGCGCTCTTTAACCTCTGACTCAATCATTGAGAGGAGATCATCGGCCCCCCCCTCACTCTTCTCGACACTCGCATTGCGGGTAATGCGGAACATCTCATGCGAAATCACCTCCATGCCCGGAAACAGCAGATCCAGATTATAGGTGATCAGCTCTTCGATCAGAATATAGCGATAGCCTGACCCTTCACATTCAACCGGGTAATAGCGCGGCGCAAACTCTTTATGTAGTGGCACCTTGATGCGTGCCAGAACCGGGGTCTCCTCCTGCGGGTAACGTAGCGTTACTAACAGGTTAAGGTTGAGATTTGAGATAAAGGGGAACGGATGTGACGGGTCCATGGCCAACGGGGTCAGCAGTGGCAGCACCCGCTCTTGAAAGGCCTTTCTCATCGACCCCTGCTCACTCTCCGTCAGATCCTTGTAACAGACAAGATCGATATCCTCTCTCTTCAACTCTTTTTTCAATGCCCTCCAGATTTCACTCTGACGAGCCTGAATCTCACGTACCACTTTGTTGGACTCACGAATCTGCTGCTGTGGTGTCCGTCCATCCACGGTGGGCTCTTTATAACCGGCAGCAACCTGCTGTTTGAGCCCTCCAATCCGTTTCATGTAGAACTCATCCAGATTGTTACTCACAATTGCAATAAACTTTACCCGCTCCAGCAGAGGATTACGTGGATCTTCTGCCTCGTGCAATACCCGTTGATTAAAGGCGAGCCAAGTCAACTCCCGATTAAGGTACAACGTACTCTCTTTCAGCTCCATCCTGTCTGCATCCTTGGTTAAATGGTTTTGAACAACAAGCGGATTACTCCTCTATCTTACTCTTCAGCTGAGCCTCTAACTGATCACAGACGGTGGTAAGAACCTTCACCCGCGCGTAGTATTTATTATTGCCTTCAACCAGGAACCACGGTGCAATGGTTGAGCTGGTGCGCTGAATCATGTCATCAACGGCCTCTTCATACTCCTGTCGTTTGTCCCGGTTGCGCCAGTCCTCATCGGTTAGCTTCCACGCCTTGTGAGGGGTCTGTTCCCGCAATTTGAAACGGGCCAACTGCTCATCCGGGTCGACATGGAGCCAGAACTTCAGCAACAGCACGCCACTACTGACCAGATGCTCTTCAAAGTCGTTAATCTCACTATAGGCACGTCGCCACTCCTCCTCTTTGGCAAATTTCTCCACCCGCTCCACCAAGACCCTGCCATACCAGCTACGATCATAGATGGTGACTCTGCCTTTACGCGGGATATGACGCCAGAAGCGCCACAGGTAGTGGTGTGCCTGCTCCTCATCGGTCGGTGCAGCAATCGGGATTACCCGATACGAACGGGCATCCAGTGATGCGGTGATGCGGCGGATCGCCCCCCCCTTACCGGCAGCATCCGACCCCTCAAACAAGAGGATGATCGAGTCACCTTTCTGTTTTTTGCCTGCCTTTCTGAATAGATCACTCAAACGTGCCTGCTGCTCTTTAAGTGCTCTCTTATACTCAGACTTCTCCAGTACCAGATCACGGGGCAGGCTCTCCAGAATACTGGTCTGTTGACTCAAGGTCTCCGTCACCGACTCGATCTGTTCTGTCAGTTCACCAACCTCTACAGGGGGGTGTTCCGTCAGCTGTCTTGCCTGGTCCAGTTTTCGTTTCAGAGTGTCCCGAACAATAGCGGCTACCGCCAGATTACGGTAGTTGTCATCCTCGCCTTCGATGATATGCCAGGGTGCGCCACCGGTACTGGTTTTCTGCATGGTGCGCTCTGCCACCTCAATAAAACGCTCATAGAGACGCCAGTTCTTCCAATCTTTTTCGGTTACTTTCCAGCGCAACAGTGGATCAGACTCCAGTTTTTTCAGTCGGCGCTTCTGCGCGGCCCTGCTGAGGTGCATCCAGAATTTAATAACAATCGCACCATCGTCCACTACCATCTTTTCAAAGTTGTTGATCTGACTCAGCTCTTCATCCAGCTCAGAGTGGTCGGTCACTTCATGAACCCACTCCAGAATCGGCTTGGAGTACCAGGCACTCATAAACATGCCGAAGGCACCGCGGCCCGGCAAGTCTCGCCAGTAACGCCAAAAGGGTGGACGTTCGCGCTCCTCATCGGAAGGGTCGGTATAGGCATGAGTTGATATCCAGCGCGGGTCCATCCATTCGTTGAGCAGATTAACCGTTGCCCCCTTACCCGCACCATCGACTCCGGCCAATACAATGACAACCGGGATGTTAGCCTGTCGTACCTGTTGTTGAATCTCTAATAGCTGTACCCGTAACTCAGGCACCAATTTTTTGTAATCACTTTTACTGACTTTACGCCCTAGCTCTGCGGTCTCAAACATAGTATTCCCCAGTGTTTCTCAATCTTGCCCAACAATATAGCCATAATTGTTGTAGCCAATATGGATTGAAGGAGTGTGAACTGTCTATACTACCGCTCTGCAACCCACGCAATCAAAGAAAGTTTTAGAGTTAACGTAGTCTCCTTCCCATTAGGGAGAATTACAGGACCTCAAAGATCATCCAAAAGGTAATCTTGCAGATCCTCTTCCCCGCTCTCCAACATGGCAAAGCTGCGAATTGAGACACCTGCATCATGTACGGACTCTCTTGACCCGCTGATCAGAGGGTGCCAGCCAGGCAGTGGTTCCCCGTTATAAGCCAGTCGATAACCACAGGTAGCAGGGAGCCAATCAAACTCAGCAGCTCTCTCAAGTGTAAGATGGACACAGTTGGGGACATTTCGGTTGCGGTTCGGGTAATCACTACAGCTACACTGTTCAAGGTTGAGCAGATGACAAGCGATACTGGTGTAATAGACGGCTCCGCTATCCTCATCCTCCAGCTTCTGCAGACAGCAGCGTGCGCAGCCATCACAGAGTGCTTCCCACTCTTTGGGTGTCAACTCATTGAGCGAAAAATACTCCCAAAAACGTTCGCGCATTGCCGTCTCCAACAGGCTAATCAGCGTCCGCCACGTAGCAACACGATTGCACCTACTACACTGACAATAGCGCCCGTAACCACAAACTCTGTGATCAGCAGTGCCCCTGTAATCAACAGTGATCCACCTGCAATAGCACCATAGTGGCTGCGTTGACTCTGCTCCAGGGTTTCACGCAGCTGCTGCAGTTCAGTTGAGCGCCACTCCATGGAGAGCTTGCCCTGCTGCGCCCTATTGAGAAGGTCAATCACTACACGGGGCACTTCGGGAATCTGCTCCAGCAGATCTGGAGTCTCATGCATCACTTTGCGTTTCAGACCATCAAACCCTTTACGGTCCCGAATCCACTTTTCCAGGAAGGGCTTTGCCGTATCCCACAGATCAAGGTCTGGATAGAGCTGCTTTCCCAACCCTTCAATATAGAGTAGCGTCTTCTGCAGCAGCACCAGTTGAGGCTGTACCTCCATTCCAAAACGGCGTCCGGTACGGAACAGCTTGAGTAACAGCAGTGCAAAAGAGATCTCACTGAAGGGGCGTTCGAAGATTGGTTCGCAGACACTGCGGAAGGCAGATTCCAGTTCATCGGCACGGGTTGTTGCTGGTACCCAGCCAGACTCCAGATGGAGCAGTGCGACCCGGCGGTAGTCACGATTGAAGAAGGCCAAAAAATTCTCAGCCAGGTAGCGTTGATCCCCTTCGGTCAGGCTTCCCATGATACCGAAGTCGACTGCTACATATTTTGGATAGGCCGGATTCTCTGTATCCACCATGATATTGCCGGGGTGCATATCGGCATGAAAGAAGTTATCACGGAATACCTGAGTAAAGAAGATCTCCACCCCCAGTTCCGCCAACCGCTTCATATCCACCCCCAGAGAGCGCAGGGTATCGAGATCCCCCACGGGCACACCACGCACCCGATTCATCACCAGAATCTTTTCACGGGTCAGCTCCCAATCCGGCTCTGGTACGATCAGCACATGCTCACCTTTGGAGAAGTTGCGCCCCACCTGTGAGAGGTTGGCAGATTCGCGCATCATATCCAGCTCATCCAGAATGACCTGCTCATAATCGGCAACAATCTGTTTAAGGTGAAGCCGTCGCCCCTCTCTCCAGTAACGCTCAGCGAGCGCTGCCAACTGTTTGGCCAGACCGACATCCCGACGAATCTGCTGCTCAATATCCGGGCGCACCACCTTGATAACCACCTCTTCGCCTTTCAGGGTACGTGCTGCATGTACCTGTGCAATCGAGGCAGAGGCAATCGGTATCTCCTCGAAGTGGTCAAACAGGTTTTCAATTCGATCCCCCAGAGCCTCTTCTACAATCCGCTTGGCATCGGTTCCAGAGAATGGCGGTACCGCATCCTGCAGTTTGGCCAGCTCATCGGCAATCTCATCTGGCAGCAGATCTCGACGGGTAGAGAACATCTGCCCCAACTTCACAAACACCGGCCCCAGATCTTCCAAAGCATGACGAATTCTCACCCCCTCTGGACCACGCTCACGTCTCACCCAATAGAGCGGTGAGAGATAGAGCAGGAAACGGAGTGGACGAAACAGATGCAGTGCCAGAATAATCTCATCCAGACGGTGACGCGCCAACACCCGCTGAATGGCGAGCAGGCGAACAAATTGTCCGGGCCTAATCATCAACAGTTATACCGCAGTTGTGGGAAAAAACCATTTTTGGCGCTGCTTATTTCTTAAAACCACGATGGAGTGCGACGATACCGCCTGTCATATTGAAGTATTCGGTGCGGTCAAATCCGGCTTCATCCATCATCTCCCGCAAGGTATTCTGATCAGGATGCATACGAATTGACTCTGCAAGATAGCGGTAACTGTCCTCATCATTGGCAACCACTTTACCGATAAAGGGAAGGATATTGAACGAGTAGAAATCATAGGCTGACTTCAGTCGCTGATCTTGCGGTTTGGAGAACTCCAGCACCAGCAGGCGACCTCCCGGCTTCAATGCCTTGTAGATAGAGCGTAGCGCCTGATCTTTGTCCGTCACGTTGCGTAACCCAAAGGAGATGGTGATACAGTCAAAGCGGTTATCCGCAAAGGGGAGCTGTTCGGCATTGATCTGGACATATTCCACATTACCGAGAATCCCCTCGTTGATCAGCCGCTCACGCCCTTTATGCAACATACTCTGATTAATGTCCGAGAGTACTACGCGACCTTGTGGGCCGACAATTTTTGCAAACTGAAGGGAAAGATCACCGGTACCACCGGCCAGATCAAGAATCTCCTGACCTTCGCGAACGCCGCTCATCTCAATGGCCTGCTTCTTCCACAGTCGATGAATTCCCATCGACATCAGGTCATTCATCACATCATATTTACTGGCGACCGAGTCGAACACTCCACGAACCCGGCCCGCCTTCTCGCCAACGGCAACATCCTCATAACCAAAGTGTGTAGTCTCTTCCTTCATCTTATTCATCCGTCAGCGCTATCTTCAAACAGGTGATTATACGATATCGCGCACCTCAGGAGCGTCAATTGACATATCCGGTAGATCAGCACATTCAGGAGCCGCCTCACAACAGAGGCAATACAGCTAAATTGTGAGTTACTGGCCAGACCCAAGATTTTAGAGCAGCCGCTCCAGCAGAGCTCTTAAGTGGCGAGACGTTCAGAAGTGGTCATACGCTGAATGCCTTCAGCCTCCAGTCTGGAAAGATAGTCCTGCCAGTATGCCTCCATTCTTTCCCCCAGGGTATAGAGCCAATCCCAGGAGTAGATGCCGGTATCGTGACCATCATCAAATTTGAGTGAGACCGCATAACGTCCGACCGGGTCGATTTTATCGATTGCTACATCCTCTTTACCCACTTGCAGCTTCTCTTCGCCGGGGGCATGCCCGCGCACTTCAGCCGAAGGCGAGTAGACGCGCAGAAACTCTGCGGTGTAGTCCCAGGTTTTACCATCCTCGTAACTTAATGTAAGAATCCGTGACTCCTTGTCATAACGAATCTCTGTCGGGGTGATATCTCTTTTTTCACTCATTGTTCACAACTCCTTGAAACCATGCTCCTCAAATAACCGGGGTGCGTTTTCCCGGTTTACAAGATTCTCTACAGAATATAACGGCTCAAATCTTCATCTTCAGCCAGTTCTGCAAGATGCTTTTCAACATAGTCTGCATCGATCACCACCTCTTCTCCGGCACGATCTGCAGCCTCAAATGAGATCTCTTCCAACAGTCGCTCCATCACGGTATGGAGGCGACGTGCCCCAATATTCTCTGTACGCTCATTCACCTGCCAGGAGAACTCGGCAATGCGGTGGATCCCTGTCTCATCAAACTGCAGGTTCACTCCGTCGGTATCCATCAAGGCCGTGTACTGCTCGGTCAGTGAGGCATTCGGTTCAGAGAGAATTCGGGTGAAGTCCTCCACACTCAACGCCTTCAATTCTACCCGGATTGGCAGACGTCCCTGCAGCTCTGGAATCAGGTCGGAGGGTTTGGATAGATGAAAGGCACCTGAAGCGATAAAGAGGATATGGTCGGTTTTGATCATTCCATATTTGGTACTGACCGTACTGCCTTCAACCAGAGGTAGCAGATCACGCTGCACCCCTTCCCGTGAAACTTCTCCGCCACCACCAGCTCCCTCACTGCGCTGTGCCACTTTGTCAATTTCATCCAGAAAGACAATACCATTCTGCTCAACCCGTTCGATGGCTCTGGATTTAATCTCCTCTTCATCCACCATTTTGTGAGACTCTTCCTCAATCAGTAGCTTGAGGGCATCTTTAACCTGCATTTTCTTCGGTTTGGGCGGTTTACCCCCCATATTCTGGAACATGCCCTGTAGTTGTGAGGTCATCTCCTCCATTCCTGGCGGCCCCATAATCTCAACCCCTACCGATGGTGCTGCAACCTCGATCTCAATTTCCCGATCATCCAGTTTCCCCTCTCTCAGCTTTTTGCGAAATTTCTGGCGGGTCGGTGACTCTTGTTCAACCAGCTCATCTCCGCTGCCACGTACCGGTGGAAGCAGCACATCCAGTATGCGCTCTTCTGCTGCATCTTCAGCCCGAACCTTGACGGAGGCGACCGCGTCTTCACGCATTTTCTTGATAGAGATATCCGCCAGATCACGTATGATCGACTCAACATCGCGCCCAACATAGCCCACTTCAGTGAATTTTGTCGCCTCTATCTTAATAAACGGGGCGTTGGAGAGACGCGCCAAACGACGTGCAATCTCGGTTTTACCGACACCCGTTGGCCCAATCATAAGGATATTTTTGGGGGTAATTTCATATCGCAGCTCATCGCTCACCTGCATTCGGCGCCAGCGGTTACGTAGCGCAATCGCCACAGCCCGCTTGGCCTCATCCTGACCGATAATGTGTTTGTCCAGCTCGTGAACGATCTCTCTTGGAGTCAATTCATTCATAACTTCGTTGTATCCATTTTAAAAAATAAGGTTGATTGTGCCATTTTAGCCATCCTTCTCTTCACTCAGCTCTTCAACCACCAGGCTGCGATTGGTAAAGACACAGATATCTGCTGCGATTCCCATGCTCTTCTCAACAATCTCTTTAGCATCCATCTCGCTATTTTCCAGCAGTGCACGTGCCGCAGAGAGCGCATAGTGACCACCCGAGCCAATCGCTACAGCACCGTGCTCCGGTTCAATAACATCACCATTACCGGTAATTACCAGGGTCTCATTTTCATCCGCAACCAGTAGTAGCGCCTCCAGACGACGCAACATACGGTCTGTTCGCCAATCTTTAGCCAGCTCTACCGCTGAGCGAACCATATGACCGGAATACTTCTCCAGCTTTCCCTCAAAACGTTCAATCAGGGTGAAAGCATCTGCAGTGCCACCGGCAAAACCGGCGATCACTTTATCATGGTAGAGGCGGCGAATTTTACGCGCATTGCCCTTCATCACTGTGTTCCCCAGCGAGACCTGTCCATCTCCACCAATCACCACCTGGTTATCGCGGCGGACACAGAGAATCGTTGTTCCGTGATACTGCTCCATTGTACTCATCTACCTCACTTCAATTTGGCCCTGTTGCTCTATGGTGCAACCTCGACCCATGGTTGGAAAATGGTTCATAAATATTTACTGTGTTGAACGCGGTTCACAGCATGGTTAACAGAGAATCCGACACCAAGCATGAAACCCTCTGATCGTAACCATTTTCATTCAGGAAAGAGGGGAATAGTACCGTAATCCACACCATGTCGTCAGCACAATGGGGTTTCTATTCAGTTTCTGTCGGCACAAAGTGTTTGAGACGGCTCTTCTGCTTCGAACGGGGGTGAGCCTGATCATAAACCTCAGCCAGGTGTTGAAAATCAAGATGGGTGTAGATCTGTGTCGTACCTATATTTTTATGCCCCAGCATCTCCTGTACTGCCCGCAAATTACCACTCGACTCCAGAATGTGGCTGGCAAAGGAGTGTCTCAACAGATGGGGATGCACATGCTGGGTGATACCACGCTGCCTGGCCCAATCGGCCAGGCGCTGCTGAATGGTTCGGGGTGAGATACGCTTGCCGCGCTGGCTGACAAACAGTGCCATCTCACCCACTGCAGCCATCTGATCACGCAACGGTAGCCACTCTTGTACCGCCTGTAATGCCTGGCTCCCGACCGGGATGATGCGCTCCTTACGCCCTTTACCCACCACCTGAATGGTCTCCTCATCAAATTGGATGGCACCACAATCGGCGTTGACCAACTCGGAGAGACGCAATCCGGATGAGTAGAAGAGTTCAAACATTGCAAGGTCTCGCACGGAGAGTGGGTCATCCTCTGGGGGATTCCCTTCAAACTCTTTATTGAGCAGTCCCGCCATCTGGTCCACATCCAGCGTTGAGGGCAGTTTACGGCTCCCTTTGGGGGCGCTGACACCCACAGCGGGGTTGGACTCCACCAATTTCTCCTGCAACAGAAAACGATAAAAGGCGCGAATGGCGGACAAGTTGCGTTGAATGGTTCGGCTGGAGGCCCCTTTGCGGTGGCGCTGAGCAACAAATTCGCGGACCTGATGGGGATTTAGATCAACCCAATCCACAGCGCCCTGTTCTAAATAACGCTGAAAATGGTCCAGGTCTCTACGGTATCCCTGAACCGTATTGAGAGAGAGCAACCGACCATTCTCCAGGTCACCCAAGAAACGGGCGACCCACTCTGCTACCTTTGCAGAATCAATTTCGCTCACAATGTTGTAGTGCGCGACTGACCAGTTCGGAGAGCTGATCAAGGAAGTGGGTCCCCATGTGGTGGTGATACTGCTGCGGGTCTGAGCTACCGAGTGCCACCAAACCCTGATTGCCAAACTCCCCCAGTGGCAATAATGCAACCGAGGCACCATCCTCTACCCCTTCCCCAAACAAAGATTTGCGCTGCTCCTCCTCCAACTGTCCACAGAACGGAACACTGTCACGCATCATCTCTTCAAAGGTCTCATGGGTCTCGGCAGTCTCGCCATGTGGCAATAGCACCACCACCTGCTCTATATTGAAGTGCTCTCGCAGGCTCTCATAGAGTGAAGCGATCACGTCATCATGATCTTCACACTCCAGTAACTCCAACGCCAAGCGGTGCATATTATCACTCAGTTTGTGGTTGTCACGCGCTACATGGAGCAGACTGCGGATCTCATTTTGCAGTTTGCCATTCTGTTCACGCAACATCACCACCTGACGTTCGATCAGTGAAGTGACACCTCCATTCTGATGTGGAATCTCCAGCGCACCCAGAAGTGCCGGCTGCCTCTGAAAAAAATCCGGATGCTGCTTCAAGTAGCTAACCACATCTTCTGCCGTGATGATCTGCTGATCTGTTGACTGACCCTCTTGCTGACTCATAACTCAACCACCCCTTCAAAAACGGTCTCTGCCGGACCGGTCATCATCACTGGTGCATCTCCTCCATTCCACTCTATCAAGAGTTCACCACCCCGCAAGGTTGCTGTAACTTTACGATCCAACTTTCCCTGCACGATCCCCGAAACCACGGCAGCACAGGTTCCGGTGCCACAGGCCAGGGTCTCACCAGCACCACGCTCATAGACGCGCAACTTGATTCTGGAGCGATCCACTATCTCCATAAAACCTGCATTCACCCGCTGCGGAAAACGGGGGTGAGACTCCAGCAGTGGCCCCAAGCGCTCCACCACTGCATCGCTTAATTGATCGACAGTCACGACCACATGAGGGTTTCCCATCGAAACAGCCCCCACCTTCAGGGTTTCGTCATCAACCTCAATCGCATACTGGTCAGTCTGCTGCTCTGCCTCAAACGGGATCGCTTTTGGTTCTAAAATCGGTGTCCCCATATTGACGGTAACCCAGCCGTTGGGCTGAAGCTTCAGAGTGATGACTCCAGATGCTGTTTCAACCACAATCTCCTGTTTCCGGGTCAGCCCCTTTTCACGGACAAAACGGGCAAAACAGCGTGCCCCATTGCCGCACTGCTCCACTTCTCCACCATCAGCATTCCAGATACGGTAGCGAAAATCGGTCTCATCACTGAGCGATGGCTCGACCAGCAATAACTGATCACACCCCACCCCAAAGTTCCGGTCTGCCAGAAAACGGACCTGCTCTGTTGTTGGTTCAAAGGGAGAGGTGACCCCATCAATGACGACAAAGTCATTACCCAATCCATGCATTTTTGTAAATTGCAGTTGACTCATATTCCTTTACTCTGGGATGTGCTCACCGGCATAAAGTGATTCAATGGTTTCACGTTCACGAACCAGCCACTGCTGATCACCTGAGACCATCACCTCTGCTGCACGAGGCCGGGAATTGTAGGTAGAGCTCATCACAAAGCCATAGGCCCCGGAAGAGAGCACCGCCAGAAAATCACCCGACTGCACATTCAGAGCACGGTCTTTACCCAAAAAGTCACCAGTCTCACAGATCGGCCCAACCACATCATAGTTGACCACTTCCCCACCATTGCGCTCTTCAACCGTGACAATTTTCTGCCATGCGCTGTAAAGAGCGGGGCGGATCAGATCATTCATCGCACCATCCACAATACAGAAATTTTTCTCTTCACCCTGCTTGAGAAACTCTACTTTCGTCAGCATCACCCCTGCGTTGCCAACCATGGCCCGCCCCGGCTCCATGATCACCTCCAGATCACGCCCCTCCAACCGGGTGGTAACCGCCTGCACATAGGCTTGCGGAGAGGGGGGGCTATCATCCTGATAGTCAATACCAAGCCCACCCCCCACATCAATATGGTGCAGCTGAATACCCGCCTCTGCCAATTGATCGATCAACAGCAGCACCCGATCCAACGCATCTTCAAAGGGTGATAGGTCGGTTAACTGCGATCCAATGTGACAATCGACGCCGATAATCTCCAGATGGGGGAGTGTTGCTGCCTCTTTGTAGACCCGTAGCGCCTCATCAATCGTCACCCCGAACTTATTGGAACGTAGCCCCGTTGAGATATAGGGGTGTGTACCCGCATCTACATCCGGGTTAACTCTTAGCGAGACCGGCGCCTTGACTCCCATCCCTGCGGCAACCTCATTGACCCGTAACAGCTCTGCCTCAGATTCAATATTGAAGCAGCGAATCCCCACCTCCAGCCCTCGCCGAATCTCATCCGCACGTTTACCAACACCGGAGAAAACCACTTTTCCTGCATCACCACCCGCCTTGAGTACACGCTCCAGTTCACCGACCGAGACGATATCAAAACCGGCACCCAGTCTGGCCAGCAGTGCCAGCACTGCAAGATTGGAGTTGGCCTTAACCGCAAAACAGATGAGATGGCTCTGGCCACTAAAACCTGACTCATAGGCGCTCCACTGGCCTCGAATCGCATTTTCAGAGTAGACAAATAGCGGGGTGCCATACTGTGTTGCCAATGATTTCAGAGAGAGGGACTCGATATGGAGCGTGCCCTCTTTTCTTTCAATATATGGATACATAAAAGGATTTTCTTCCTGGAGGTTTTATTTGAGGTTACTTCGATGTCTGCTGCTGCAGAATCAACTGACCGAGACGGTAACGGAGCTGATTGACCTCTTTCAGCGCACTGTCAGCGGCCTCCAGAGCGCCTTCGCTACGCAGACTCTGTTCACTAGCCTGTTTTTGAGACAGTTGCGCACGAAGCTCCTGCTCCTGTTGGTAGCGCTGATACAGTGCCTCCGACTGTGTACGTAGCTGTTGTGCCTGAGCCTCTGTAGTTGCCCGTTGTGACTGCTGTTCCAACTGGTTCGCCTTCAGATTATCTGGCAGATAGAGTTCTCCAGACTGTCCACAAGCGGTCAACAGGGCCATTACGGGTAACAATAAAAAGTTTTTTCTGTTCATGGCGGTCAAGTATAAACTTCACACTCGATGGAGACCATACCTCATATCATTTCGCCACTATAATACTGCTTTTCAAGGTGCCGCATTACAGCACCATCCACAGCATCATCAAGAGCACGGCGACCGCAATATAGATTAACATGGCCTCAGCGCTCTATGATCTGTTCAAGTTTCTGTTGCAGCGCAGCAGTCTGTTCCAGACGCTGACTCTCTTGGCCCAACTCAATCAGATCACAGACCCTCCTGGCCATTTCGGTCAACTCTGGAAATCCAAAACTGGAACCACTCCCTTTCAGGGTGTGCGCTGTCTCCTGAACCAGTTTCCAATCCTCTGCGGCAACAGCCCGACTTAATGTCTCTGATAACTCTTCAGCTCTATTGATAAAGAGCGCCATCAGCTCATCATCAATTTCATTATCCATTCCTGACTGCTCTTTTGGCGGTTTTACGGATTGTTCGACTGGCTGCTCTTCTTGTGGTGAACCCACGGGGGTTTCTCGCTGCAAATATTGGCTCAACACCTGATTCAATGCCCTCCGGTCAATGGGTTTACTCAGAAAATCATCACAACCGGCCTCTTTGAACTGGTCTCTGTGTTGCTGCATCACGTTGGCGGTCATGGCTACGATAGGCGCATGATAGCCGACAGCTCGAAGTCTCCGTGTAGCCTCAATCCCATCCATTACCGGCATCTGCATATCCATCAACAACAGAGGATAGGATTGATGCAACACCTGCTCTAGCGCCTCTTGACCATTATTCACTAAGGTGACCTTAACCCCCACAGAGGCCAACATTTTACGCACCAAAACCTGCAACTCAACCGTATCTTCAGCAACCAACACCTCACCCACGAAGCGCTGAGAAACACTATCAACAGCCTCTTGGTCCCGTTCTACCCTGCTCTCTCTATCTATTTGATAGGGGAGATTAAGCTGAAAACAGGAGCCCACACCCTCTTCACTACTCACCTCAATATCGCCCTCCATCATCTGCGCCAGCGTCATTGAGATATGCAGTCCCAAACCGGTACCTCCAAAGCGGCGAGAGATTGATCGATCTGCCTGTTCGAAGGGCTGAAACAGACGATTGAGCACTTCAACAGACATACCGATACCACTATCCTCTACCCGGAAGTGGAGACGATGATCTGCCCAAATTTTAAGAGATACCGCCCCTGAAGAGGTGAATTTAAATGCATTTCCCAACAGGTTAATCAGAACCTGCCCTATACGCCGCCCATCCCCTTCAACCTGATGCGTCAGTTTTTCAGTGAAATCCACATTGAAACTAATGTCCGACTCAGCTGCACGTACCTTAAAAATACGCGCCACCTCATCGATCATCTGCTCCAGATCATAACTCCCTTCATCGATCTCAAATTTTCCTGATTCAATCTTGGACAGATCGAGAATATCGTTAATCAATGACAATAACCCTCGACTGGAGAACTCAACCGACAGCAACAGCTCTCGCTGCTCCTCACTCAGCAGGCTGGTTGCCAATAGTTCACTATTACCAATAATAGATGTCAATGGCGTACGTAATTCATGGCTCATCGCAGCCAAAAAATCATCCTTTGCCTTATTGGCCTCGTCAGCCTGCAGGGCAGAGGCCTCCAGTGCTTGCTGAATCTGTGCCCGTTCACGGCTGTTTTTATCCAGCTCTGCCGCCATTTCAACAAAGGCACGGTTGAGATCACCCAGCTCATCACTGCGCACGGTATTAATGCCAACGGCAAAATCTTCATCTTTGACCTTGGCAATCCCCCGAAGCAACCGATGAATCGGACGACTGAGAAAAGCGGATTCAATCCATGCAACCCAGAAGATTAGCACGAGCAGCCCAGCCAGCACCCAGATCGTAACCTGTCGATCCTGATTAACCTCTGACAGCAGTAAAGACTCAGAGACATAGATCACCACCCCTCCCCAACCCAAATCACCAATCGGTTCCCATGCAGCAAACATTGCTTCCCCTGCCATCACATTTTGGGTAAGTCTGGCCCCTGTTTCCCCCTTAAGTGCCAGTACCATTGGACTCTCAATCTCTCCAGATAGCGCTTGTTGCTGAAATTTCAAAAACTGAGCCTGCTTACTCCAATCAAACATTGTCTGATTCAAAAACAGTATTTGTTCACCCTGCAGCTGACCCAGAATCACTTTACTCTCTGGATGAAGTCCCTCTAGGTTATTGATTATCTCGTTGATGGGGTGAACCGAATATTGCAACACCAGCACCCCCAAACGCTCACCATTCTGACCATCAATAGATGAACTGACAAAACCAGCCTGCTTCAGGTTTGACGGCAGATAAGGCTCGACATGTGAAAGATAGGCCTTATCTCGATGCTGCGCTTTCATCGCTTGGTCATACACACTCTTCAATTGGCTCTTTTGAAGTCCTCCCTGATTCAGGTTACCCACAAAATCTGACTCCTTCTGAGCGGTGTAGAGGATATTTCCTGAAGGGTCAATCAAATACAGGTCATAGAAACCGAAGTCATTCACATATTCCACCAAGGTCGGATGAAGGGTGCGATGGCGCTGACTGTATGGGCTTCCGTCCCCTGGATCCACCAACAGATCACGATCATCAGAACGGTGTGGGTTTTTGTAAATATAGTGTTGCAGCAACTCTTCGATTGAAGTCTGTGCAAAGTCCTGCGGTAGACGATGCATATTTTCAACCACAAAAGGGGAGCGGGAGAGTGTTTTGGCATGCTGTTTGGTTTGGCGCAGATAGTTCTCAATCTGCAACACCTTGAGATCTCGAATTTCAGATAGATGGTCGAGTGCCTGAGCTTTCAAATCAAACCGGGTATTGATATCGGTAAAGAAACCAAAGATGGCAAGTGGCACCCACCCCAAGAGGATTAGCAACAACAATATCTGAAAACGGAGCTTCATGCAGATCCAGTAGGGGCCTGTAAATAATGATGGCGCATAGTGTAGCGCCCCGCTCTGACTGCAACAACCTAATTAAATCAACGCCCCACAAACGACCCATCTAATGAAGGATAAATTTTATTCTCACTACAGACGATTTGATAAAAGATTTCTGTTACAGATTCTGTCTTCCCTCTCTTTTACGGTTCAGTAGTTGCATCTTTCTCTCTAAAGAGTGAGGCCATTACTGGCCACAACGCTACAAACAGGAGCAGATCATGAACTACTATGAAGAGCAGATTGAACAGATGGGTGAAAATGAGGTGCGAGTCCTGCTCAGTCAAGCCTATCACCGCCTGAACCACTGTGAGGCCAGCATGGTGAACTCCCATGGACAGATCCAGATGTTGGGCCTTGAGGATGTAGAGGGTTACTCCAGAAGAACTGAACACGCCAACCATGTGGTGCAACGGTGTCAATCACGGCTCAATACGCTTCACCACATCCGTTCTGAACTACAGAGAGGGGTTATTATTCACCACATTCTCTCAAGCGTAATCCAGCAACATGGACATAAACCGATGACTGTAGTTCAACAAGCTGCATAGTGGAATTGGCAACAAACATTTCAAGGGTATCTTAAATAGATTAGGGAACCTCTGAAAAAGTCTGGGTAATTTGAATTACGTCCATAGTGTTCAAGATCAAGGCGCACCCCAGGGTGTCTCTCTAGACGTAATACGTCTCACCTTGAAAGATCGCAGCCAATACCCCAGGGCACCTTCTCTTGCGCAAGCGCAATTCACCTTGTAGCAGGCTATTAGCAAGGTTTTCAACCGAGGAACGAGGTCGAGCAACGAAGATATTGGGCGCTATGGGCGTTAGGCATTTACACATGACTTATTCAGGGGTTCCTTAGGGAACCGCTGAACAAGCTATGCTTGTGCCTTCTGAATATAGGCTTTCTAAGAATCGACGATCTCCTGCCTTTTAATTTTTGACACTTCTATCCCAGACTTGCTACTCTCCTTTTTGATAAAACTAATACTGCTGTAATTGGGGAGATTGCACAGTACGCATGGACGTCTCCTCTTTGACTTGAGACTACAAAATAAAAATGCAAAAAGACACAACAACTTATCGAATTCTTGCAGTCGATGACGATCCTGACGTCCATAACACCTATCACGCTATTCTGGATAGTAGTGCCGCTGAGTTTGATGATGAGCTGATGGCACTGACTCAGGGAATGGACCTTGAAGTTCAGGAGGAAGAGAACCATTTCCAACTTGAATCCGCATACAGCGGTCAAGAGGGGTTACAACACGTCCTTGATGCCATTCATGAGGGGAATCCCTACTCTGTTGTTTTCCTCGATATGCGTATGCCACCCGGTTGGGATGGCCTGGTAACTGCTGAGAAGATTCGTGAAGCCGACCCCACGATCCGGATCATCCTGATCACCGCCTATATGGATTATGAACTCAGCGATATTCAACAGCGTATTGGTAACGATTTTATCTTTCTACATAAACCAATTGACCGTGATGAGTTGCTTCAACTAACAACGCTGTTTGCCTCACAGTGGGAACGCGCATCACAGATCATTCAGCCCCAAAAACATCAGGTGGGATACTCAATTCCAACCAAGACGGTTGAGGAGGCACCCGTAACGGACCAAAAGCATCCCATGCGGATTGTTCTGATTGACCCTATGGCTGCCATTAGAAGTCTCTATGAAAAATTGCTATTGAGAAATACCCATTATGACGTTGCCTGTGCTGCAAACACTGATGAGGCATTGATGCTGATCAACCGCTTCTCTCCAGACCTCTGCATCATCAGTCTCTCTATGAACTCACAACAGATGACGCTGATCAATAGCTGCCTCGACGCTACTCAGCACAAACTGGCACTACTTGCAGACGACCACAATAGTCCAATCCCCTTATCCCACGCAGGTGGCTCAGAAATACTGTATAAAAACGATCCAACAGAAATTTTTCTGCAACGTATTCGAGCGATTGAACAGAAGATACAGCAGCAGAGCAATCCAGTCTCTTCAACAGTTGAGAGCACGTTGCCTGCAGGGGTTGAACAGGCCCTTACCAAGATGATCGGCCACTGTGACGCACTACTTGAGAGCAGCCTGGACAATCAGCAACGCCTCCATGTTGAGGCGATAGCTGTCTCTGCACGAACTCAACGCCTCAAACTGGGTAGCTGAGCTATCTAAGTTCGAACTATAGAGCGCCCTCTATTCCCACTTTTTCTGGTTGAATAACTACAGGGCCTCTCTGCGTTATTGTGGTGCATCGCTGTATTCTTGTGGTGCACGATAACTCTTATGCAGCCACACTATTTCATAAAAAAACAAATAAGTCACTGTTATAAAAGATTTGTATGACATTGGCACAACTCATGCTATGAGATCCATACAACCTGCTCACTCTTTGAGCGGGCGTATTAACGGATTATCGAATTTTGTATGGAGAATAGAATGAAAACTCAACTTCCAGTTGCCCTTGCCCTGGTCGCGATTGCTACCGCCCACCCTACAATGGCTGATGAGTCTGCCCCTGCGGTGACTGGCAATGTTGCGCTTGCGAGTAACTATATCTGGCGCGGCATGACGCAGACCAAAGATGAAGCCGCGATCTCAGGTGGTTTTGACCTGGTATTGGATTCGGGACTCTATGCGGGTGTTTGGGGTTCCAATGTTGATTTCGATGCAAACGACAACATTGAATTAGACTACTACGGTGGCTACAGCAGAGAGACTGGTGCCCTGAGCTATGACCTTGGCTATATAGACTACAACTACCCAGGTGGAAGTGGTGACTTTGAAGAGTGGTACCTTGGACTGGGTATCACAGCCGGAACCGTTGACTTGGGTGCCACCTTCTCGTTCGGACTGGATAATGCCAATGACAACATTGAACTCTCTGCAGGTACCGAGCTGAGTGGTATTGGTCTTGGTATCACCCTGGGTGACTACGACAACAGCGGTAAATACACCGTGGTCAGCGCCTCTAAAGAGATTGGCGGACTGGAACTATCGCTTGCCTGGAGTGACTTTGACGCAGACTCCGGTAACAGCAGTGATGAAGATGCGGTGACATTTACTGTTGCAAAAAGCTTCTAAACCAGCACTTGGACAAACCATAAAAATGGAGAGGGTACTTTACCCTTGAGGTACCCTCTCTGTTTTAATGGTCTGTCCAGGAGCCTGTCCGGGATGGCTTAGTGAACCATCACTCCGGCATCGATCTTCTCAATATCCACCTTTGACTCAGCCTTCAAGGTCAGTACCCCGTCTCTATCAACCACTTCGTAGTGACCAACCGTTCTTGGGTCCGATCCATATTCACGGCGTTTTCTCTTAAAGAGCAATTTCACCATTGAAGAGAACCCTTCCGGCATCGGTTTGATCGCTTTCAGCAACTCATCTTCATAGAGTCGGGTCTTCTGCTGCTGATCCAGTATCACCGCATTCCAGGCAGCAACCACCAATTTAATGGCACTCTCCAACTCAAAACGGTCCTTTGAGTCAGGTAGCTCATCCAGTAAAGGGGCACCAAATTCAAGAATGACTTCAGAAATTTTTCTATTGGGAATTATCATTGATTTTCCATTTTCTATATATCAGCTCTCTATCCATAGTTGCTGTACTCATATATCTTTCTAGAGTAGCACATCTCCCGAGAACCCCTCTCGCCGCAAGATCTCACGCAAACGTTTTAAAGCACCTGACTGTATCTGTCGAATACGCTCACTGGTCAACCCCATCTCATTACCCAACTCTTCCAGAGTCATCTCCTCTCTGCCTTCAAGACCAAAACGGCAGATCAACACCCGACGTGAACGCTCATCCAACCGTTCCAACCACATTTTGACAAGATTCAGCACCTCCCCCTCTAACAGCACATCATCCTGATGTCGCAACAATTCATCTTCAATCAACTCTGCAATCGTTTGTGTAACTCCCTCTGCAATAGGTTTCTCCAGTGAGGTAATTGGCTCACTACACCCCATCACCAGATTGAGTTCATCGACACTACCTTGCAGAAATTTTGCAATCTCATGCAATGAGGGCTCTCGCCCGTAAATTTGTGCAAGTTGTCTTGCTGTACGCTTATATTTTCGCATCTCACGCAGGATGCGGACTGGCAGACGTACCGTACGCGCCTGCCCCATCAGTGCATAGTCTACACTTTGACGAATCCATAAAGTGGCATAAGTTGAGAATCGGTTACCCATATCCGGATCAAATTTCTCAACGGCCCGAATCAATCCAAGGTTTCCCTCCTCAATCAGATCCATAAATGCAACACCTTGATTTTGATAAGGTCTGGCAATACTGACCACCAAGCGCAGATTGGACTCAATCATCCGGTTACGCGCTGCCAGATCCCCCTGTTGAACTTTACGTGCCAACACAATCTCCTCCTCTGCGGTAAGCAGAGGGTGTTGGCGCAATTCACGCAGATAGAGGGTTATAGAATCAACCCTCTTTTCCACCAAGCGGTCAACATCAAGCGTATCGTGGTCAATCTCTGACATAGTCTAGGTGCCTGTCCGAGAATAGAGAGCCATTCTATTTACTGCTGATCAACTACATCAGTATGATGTTGCAGCCACGACCTATCAAGATAAACCGCCAAATAATGGCTTCTGCTCATTCAGGTAGACTTCAAACAGGGGAAGCATCTGCTTTCGCCACTCATCATTTAGGTAGAGTTCACCCATTTTTGCAAACAGGTCAAGAATGACTAATGCATTAATATTGGCATCATCTTTAAACCCACGTAACCTCTTTGAAAAGGCATTATTCAAACGACCAATCTTGGTATAAATTTCAACCAGCCCCTCTGCCTTAAAAAGAGCCTCACGCTGCTCCTCCTGACGCACATATTGAGCCAATAAATAACCGGCAATCGCACGATAGATTGTCTCATCGATATTGGAGAAAGGTTGATGGGTATACGCCATCGGTCGTAATTTATCTAATACAGGGCAACCACTGGTAGCCATCACCAGCCCAATCATTGAACTCAACCCCCCTTGCAGGTCACTTTTTTTGACCACTTTCCGCTCTCTAAAATCAACCTCTGTAGTAACCGGCGTATATGAGGCATCTTGCTGAAAAGGGTCTACGACACACCCCAGATTGGCTGCTACCGGGCAGATGGGATACTGGTATTTTGATAGCGTACAATCAGGGCACTGGTGATGTTCAAGCTCCATCCAGGACTCTGAAGTCGAGACCGTGGAGATTGGGTTGGGTCGAATGGCAAAGCTTTGATCATCAAACTCCAGATCAAACACCTCACTGCGCCCACTCTCAAATTTGAATTTATAACCAATTTTCATTACTAATGACCCGTGTCTTCGATAAGTTGCAGATAACGCTGAACCACGCTACCTGATGCCTGTCCAAGAAGTATACTACCTGAAACTCTTTGCATAGCCATCCTGTATTCAACTTCTTCTTAACAAGCTCAGAACGTAACTATTCAGCACATCTCTGAAGTGAAGCAACACCCTTCAACAAGGCTTTGAGATCAACTTCCGGTGTAACTACCAGAGCATGCGTAATCTCTTCATTAACCAGAGGTTCCTGCTGCTGCAACTGCTGATGCAGCACCTCAATATCAGCCTCTGATGGATCATTACTCAGTTCAATGCGGTGCCGAATACGGCGCTCCAGCTCCTCTCTACTACACTGCATATCCAGGATAAGAAAATTACACCCAATCTCATCCGCACACTCAACAGCCTGTTCACGTTGAGCCTGTTTCAGATAGGTTGCATCCAACAAAACAGTGTAGCCACCCTCTGCAACAGAGTGCGCCAAATGGTGTATTTTCTGATAGGTCTGCAGGGTTGCAGCTGAACTGTATCGGCCCTTCTTCTCTGGAAACATCCGAATTCTCTCCACATCGGAACGAATTCGAATCGCATTCATTGATTCAAGTACCTGCTGCGATACATAAGATTTTCCAGATCCTGATACTCCATGAGTGATCATTAATGCACCGCAGTGCTGGTTCATCAAACAGTCTGCCAACTCAACAGACTCAGCGATTTCACCTTGCAATACCTCATACTCTGCATCTTCCTCCGGCAGTTGAACCAATCGAAACAGGCCAACCTTGATCCGTACCATTGCCCGATAGATCTGGTAGAAAGGCAGTAGCTGCACCCCGCTATAATCTCCACTCACCTCCAGGTATTGGTTCAATAGCCTGGTGGCACACCCCACCTCTCCGTGCCGCTGCAGATCCATCAATAAAAAGGAGAGGTCGCTCATTACATCGATCCAGCGAAAGGCCTCATTAAACTCAATACCGTCAAACAGAGTGATTTGTCCATCGATCAGTGCAATATTCCCAAGATGCATATCGCCATGACACTCACGTACGAAGCCCTGTTCCACTCTTGAAAAAAGCAGTGGTTTTAAATGACGATATTGCTGTTCACTCCATGACTCCAGACTGGCCAATTTGCGCTGAGCCTCTAGAGGAACTTTTTCCAAGTGCGGGCGAATCTGATCAAAATTCTGCTGCACAGCCTCTTCAATGATCTTTGGCTGAACATAGGCTTCGCTTCCGTCGGCGGCTGGAATTGACTGATGAAATGCCACGATACTGCTGGCGAGCTTATCAATAACCTCCACCCCAAAGTGAGGCGTTGACAGCAACCGCTGCAGAATTTGATCCTGTTCGAAACGGGCCATCTGCACCATATATTCGATTGCCACACCCTCCCCACTGATTTGAGGGACCTCTATAGAGCCCTTTATGGCAACCAACTGTTGATAAATTGCAGGTGCCGTCCGGCCATTCAGACGCAACTCTTCCTGACAGTAGTGGTGCCGCTGTTCAAGTGTAGAGAAATCAAGAAACCCAAAATTAACCGGTTTTTTGATCTTGAATGCCTGCTCCTCAACCAGAAGAATTGTTGAAATATGGGTCTCAATAGTGGTAACTGAGGCCGTGTACTGTTTCTCAAGTAACGGTATCAGGTTTGCTATCAACTGACTCTGCTGCTCTTGATCGTTACAGTGAAACCCCCTCTTCATGATTTGAGCATGCCTAAATCAGCACAGAAAAAATCACTCACTCTCCCTCTTTCCATACCCCTGCCGAGCACCCTCTACCATCTCTTTCGTTTTCTGTTTTACTGCCTCGTAAGCTATACCACCATCACTCTTCCAGCTCTCTTTTTTCTCTTTCACATACTGCTCAGCAGTATCGTAATGCTCACCCAGATATTGTTTAGAACCCTCGTATGTGGTTTTTGCCTTCTCCTGTAGCGAACCATCCGGGTCAGCCTTATCGGTCACCTCTCTCGCCTTCAGACCGATCTTCTCTCCCCATGACTTAAACCAGCTCCTCTCTTCTTCTGCTTGCACCGTCAAAGAGAGCACACTCATTGAGAGAAAAAACCCTATATACAGCAACTTGTTACTCATCTTACTTTCCTTTTATTTGATTCAGTCTGTCCCAACACCCATACTCAGATCCTGCACGTTTCAATCTGCTAGTTCCGGCTATCGAAAATCTGAACCTGACCACCTTTTTTGAATGCCAAAATATCATATGGATCGCTTCTATGACCTTCCATTCCCGGAGACCCCATCGGCATACCTGGAACAGACAATCCAGCGATCTCAGGCTTATCCTGAAGCATTTTAGTGATCAAATCAGCAGGCACATGGCCTTCAACTAAATATCCACCAACCTGAGCGGTGTGACAGGAACGAAGATTACGAGGCACCCCCAGCTCATTCTTCACTTCATTCATCTTCTGTTGATCACGAGTCTCAACAGTGAAGCCACTCTCTTTGAGATGATCTACCCACGCATTACAGCATCCACAGGTCGGACTCTTATACACCACAACATCTGCTGCCACTACGTCTTGCTCATTCGTTAACAGAGTACCCGCCAGCAAGGCAAATCCAAACAGCCCTCCCACCACTAATTTCAATCCACTTCTTCTATCTTTCTTTAACATCATCTATCTCCTGTTGTGCTTACACTCATTGTACATGGACAACAATGCAATAGGCATCATGGTACTGAATACTGTAATCTCAAAACGGCAGGTTTCTTTCTATTTCTAAAAGCTGTCCTAATATACATAGTGATATACATATAGTGATGTTTTAGAGGTTTCACCTGAAAGGAGAACTTTCAGCTAACGAGATCTTTTGCTCTCTTCAACGGCTAGGTGCTTGTGCAATGGACAGACCCAAAATACTTATTATTGATGATGAAGAGTTTATTCGGACTCTACTGAGTGAGGTACTCGATGGCTATGCATCCAAGATAGTTGAGTTAGAAAATGGGCAGCATGTACTGGATATCGTTGAGAGCGAATCACCAGACCTCATAATAGTTGATATCGTTATGCCTGAAAAAGATGGCCTGGAGGTTATCATTGAGGTGAAGAGAAAATATCCATCACTACCTATCTTTGCTATATCAGCATACCTTGAATATCTCGATGTTGCACCTGACTTAGGTGCTGATGAAGTGTTCTCAAAACCGATTGATACCGAAAGATTGATTCAGTGTATATCAAGAATTGCATGATAAAACAGAGCACTATCATTCACAAATACGCAATGTCTGCAAAGATCGTCAAAACTTCACGGCAACTCTATGTAAGGGAAAAATAGAAACACCAACTCCTGCTACAGCAGGTGCAACCGGAGAACTCGATAAACAATTAGAGAAATCGGTATACCGGAAGAAGAGCTAGGGAACCTCTGAAAAAGTCTGGGTAATTTGAATTACGTCCATAGTGTTCAAGATCAAGGCGAAGATCGCAGCCAATAGCGGGCTATTAGCAAGGTTTTCAACGAAGATATTGGGCGCTATGGGCGTTAGGCATTTACACATGACTTATTCAGGGGTTCCCTAGGTGGCTGTCCGACAATAGAGAGTATTGTTAAAAGATATGGAACATATCACATCACGACTAAACGCTATATATAGGGCATACTTACGTCAAGTGAATAGCCCGTTTTTCCAATATGATCTGTGCAGCAAGACCTCATTTAAAGCTAAGCAGCTTCAACATGAATCTGAATATTCATAGCTTTCATCACTCTCTGTATGGTATCCCACTTCGGCTGCACGCTGCCGGAAAATGATTTGTAGAGACTTTCTCTGTTGAGTCCCGTCTCACCAGAAAGCTTCGAAATTCCATAGTGCTTTGCACAATTACCTAGTGCAAGCACAAAAGCTCTTGGATCATCATCAAGGTATGCATCATTCAGATATTCCATGATTTCATCATCTGACTCTAGGTAGTCAATCGGATTGTAAGGTCCCGTTTGTGTAGCCATGATTTACTCCAGTTCTGCTGCTAGTCGATTTGCTTGTTCAATATCAGCCCGTTGAGCAGATTTGTTGGATTTAGTACCCCCGCAGAGCAATACGATAACCCTCTCACCCTCCATTGTATAATAGAGTCGATAACCCTTGCCGACGAAGATCCTCATCTCGCTTACCTCTTCACCAACCAGTTTAGAGTCGCCAAAGTTACCCAGTATTGCTCGATCAATGCGCTGAAGGATCGCCTTTACTGCCTGGCGATCTCGAACCTTCTTGAGCCACTTATCAAAAACATGGGTGCGTCGGATCTCGTAATTCATTACCCTCTATTGTAGCTTGTAGGCCACAGAATAACCAATCAGTATAAAATTTCATTTTATGAGAGGCTGTAGCGAAGAGTACACATTGAACGCGCTGAAAGATCGCTGTATTACATTCATTCTGATCACTGAAGCGGCTGGCTATGATGCCAAGGAGGTTTTACGCGAGCTGTTCATAAAGGACCAGTGCAAGTTGGAGGTACTGAAAGCCGCCATTGTTGAGCTGGATAATGCCTCAGATGGGGTGATTACGTTATAACTGTGCAGAACAGACAATGTAAAGCACTTTAAATATTTTACATTTTACTTTACACTTATAACATGAACATACGCTATAAGCTTGCCCCATCCATGCTCAGCGACCTGTTGGAGTTTTACCAAACCTCTACAGCACTGGCACACCAGCTAGAGATCAGTCGCATGAGCCTGCTCAATTGGAGAGAGCGACCGGAATCAATCCGTGAAGAGAATCTCTTACGGATTGAGGTTGAGTGGCACCAATCGATCTGGATGATTCGCTACAATGCTAATGAGCTAGAGCAGAAAGAGAGCTCGGCGTTACCTACAAATTTCAGTAATGAAATTGCACTTCAATCTGCAGTGGTTGATAGCTTGAGCTTTGGCTCTCTGGAAGTGGAGACTGGTACTAGCGAGCGCGATTTCAGAAAGGCAACTCAAGCGTTAGAGATTCCCAAGAATATCGATGCAGCGCAATACCTGGCCATCCAGAACATCTACTCTGCCACTCGAAGAATCTTGCGTCAGTGCAGCGCTGATGAGCTGCCACTAATCACTGCTAGCCACGTTCGAGAGCTACACTATGCCATTATGCAAGGCATCCGTGCGGATGCTGGCGAGTACTCCACCATGCAACGCCTACTTCCTCAAACGGACTTGCAGCTAACAGAGCCTGAAGACATTCCCGAAGAGGTTGAGTACTGGGTAACCAAGTATCAAGACTGCTCCACTCTAGAGGAGATCACCGCTGCCCATGCACACTTTGAGCTAATCCACCCCTTTGGAGATGGCAATGGACGTGTAGGCAGGGCCATCGTATGGGAGCAATGCCTGAACATAGGGGTACTTCCACCAGAGATCGATCAACACAACAAAGCCTTCTACTATGTCACCCTGGAGCACGCTCAGCGTAGCGGGGATACTGCCCCACTCCTTTACATGTTTCAGATGGCACAGTCGCGCCTGGTGGATCGCCTAACCAACAAGAAGAAACCCAGTGCCCGCTGGAGAGAATAGCTCCTTGGATACAAATAACATATAGATCATAACAACCATTTCATCAGCTATACATCAGGGTTCAGAACCCCACAATCCATGTTAGTTAGTATTAACGTAAGTTTGGAGGACTTCAGTCTCTAAACCTATGTTCTCTATGGCATGCCAAATATTCAGCTCGTTGCTCACTAACAGCAATTAATCTTTGCTCTACTGCTTCATCAATTCCCCACGCATTAACAACCTGAGGAGGCAAATCATCCAAGACAAATAGCTCACCATCATCAGAAAAGGTAATAAACCCCTTGTCAAATAGGGCATCGATATTGGGACTCAAAGTTAGTGGGCATTAAATCAAATATTTTTTAACTGTTTGATTGAGAATATCTGTATCAATTGGCTTCATTAAATAGTCCGACCCACCTACTTCAAAAGCTTTATCAATGTGCTGTTGGTCATTACTTGCTGAAAGAAAGATAACAGGCGCATTCGCCCAAGAGGAGTTTCCCTTTATCTCTCTGCATATGTCAAAACCATCAATTTCAGGCATTTTTACATCAAGCAGTACTATTTGAGGCGTTATCTTGTCGAATAGTTCAAATACCTCTTCACCACTCGTAGCAACACTAATATCGCATTGGTTGTTAAGCTGCACATAACCAGCAGTCATCTGTATGCTGACCATTGAGTCATCAATTATCAGTATTCGGGGCTTTGTCTTATAACCATCCATAGCTACACTCTACTATTACCCTGAAATAAATTGCAATGAATATTGCAGATATAGCTTAATTAAAACAAATTATTATATACATTTCTATGAAGATGCCCCTTATATTAATCGTTGCATAAGTTGTTTCATGATTTTCCGAAATCTAAAGATGCATATTTCGTGTCAGGCATACGGAAAAAGCTCCTAATCAATTTAGCGCTTTTCTTAATTGTGCTCATTACTGAGAGAATAGTTTTCTCCATTTCATCCTTGCTACGAATTATCTTCTTACCTACTTCTCTTTTGGCATAATTCCAAACTTGCTCATCTGGATTCAACTCTGGAGAGTATGGAGATTCAAGATGAGGTAACGCAAGTCACCTATTTAGATATCGAGTTATTACCGGGGCACCATTTCCTCTCCCCCCTGCCTGAGCAAAACAACAGCTTCCTTTATCTGTTTGAAGGAGCTCTCCATCTTAACCATCAACAGGTCTCGGTCGATACGCTAGTTACAGTGGGGCATGGTGACCATAACGCCGAGTTGATTGCTAGCGAGCAAGGAGCACGTTTCATCATGGTAAGTGGAAAGCCGATTAACGAAGAGATTGTTCAGTACGGCCCCTTTGTAATGAATCGTAAAGATGAGATTGACCAGGCTCTACAAGACTTTCAGTCGAACAGCTTTGTCCATGATCGAGCATGGATCAATCGAAAACACGATGCTCCCCAACAGGGGCCAAAAGCGTGATTAAAGAGTACAGCGAAGAGATGCTGATGGAACTGGTGTAGCCAGAACAGAAGTAGTCACCAAGATAAACAGCCTGTCAACATCAGTAAAAAGGAGTGATTCCAATGAATCTTAGCCAGCTAATCGATGATTTTAAAGAGACCTTAAAGGCGGAACTGCCGGAAGAGGTGATGCAGATATTAAAAAAGGGGGTTGAGGATCAGTTGCGCGATGGCGTTGGTCGAGATGCAATAACGGTCGGTGATAGAATGCCGCCTTTCCAGCTTAGGGATGCGTGTAATGAACTGATATCCTCTGACGAATACTGGCCAAAGGGCCACTGGTTATCTCTTTCTACCGGAGGGACTGGTGCCCCTATTGCAATCTTGAGTTACGTGCACTCCAGAACATCCTGCCGGATATTACTCAGCACAGTGCGACTCTGGTGGCTATTTCACCAGAACAACCGAATGACTCTCTCTCAAGCAAGGAGAAAAATGAACTGACATTCCCTGTGTTGAGCGATCAGGGGTTGCATGTAGCAAAGTCATTCAAAATTACCTTCTCGATGCCACAAGCAGTCGTTGATTTGTGCCTTGATGAATTTAACCTAGATCTACGCAAAATAAATGGTGTCGACCACTTTGATCTGCCCATACCAGCAACCTACGTAGTTGGGAAAAATGGCGCAGTAGAATATGCCTTCGTTGATGCTGATTACACCACTCGCGCAGAACCTGTCGAAATCTTGCATATATTGGAGGAGCTGTCAGGAGAGCATTAAGAGCAATCATCGAAGTTATTTGATCTGCTCGATTCTGGTACAGTTTTAACGGCATGCCATCAGTGTCCGCAATGAGTCATCTACAGCCGTGAGATAACCCGCTTCCAGGGTGGCTTCTGAGGCAGCTCTGGCCGCAAAGCCGCCAGCAATCACCCAATAGAGCTGACGGAAGCTCCATACACATTCTAGCAATTGATATCGCACTCTTCCCCTTGATAAAGCCGATCACTTGCGAAACCGAATACTTGGGAGGGATCGATATCAAAACATGGACATGATCAGACATCATGTACCCCTCTTCAATTTTGCACTCTTTACGGCTCGCCAAATCTCTTAAGACTGGACCCACATACTTTCGCAACTCCTTGTATAAACTCTTTTTACGATACTTCTGTATCCACACGATATGATACTTACAGTCCCATACCGTATGACTTAAACTCTGTGACTCATTCATTGGTTGTTTCCTCATCTATTGAACTTTAGGCGGTTCACAGATGTGGAGACTTCCCAAGCAATTCAAAATAGATAATGGTATTGAATTCTATATATGTAAAGCTGAAGTGCTTGCTTCACGCACTGCGCATCAGAACACTACTAAGTAGTGTTGTTCTTACCGTAATGACTGGTAGTGTAATTGCGGGTGGCATTGATGACCTCAAGACATTTACCAAAGATCAGGTAGTCAACCGAGTTGAAATTAGCGCGAACCAGATTGTTAATGAGTTTGCTGATCACTTTGGTGAGGGTGAGACTGAGATCTCTGTCAAAGGTATCCACAACGGTAATCCAGAATACAGTATCACCACTATCCAGCCGTTGATGCAGAGTGAAGATCGTAGTGACAACCTGCTGATACAGGGTGGACTGCACTCTAGCGAAACTACACCGAATGATCGTCGCACTACTCTGAATCTCGGATTGGTCAAGCGCTACATGCTGGATGACAACAGGGCCATTGCTGGTGGAAACCTATTTATAGACCGGGAGATGGATAGTGACCAGATGCGGGCAAGTATCGGTGGAGAGTACCATCGATCCAACTTTGGATTTGATGCCAACCTCTACAAAGTGCTGGGCAGCCATACCAAAAATGTAAACGGCACCGATGAAAAGGCGCAAGATGGTTTTGATCTCAATGTAGAGGGGCAGGCCCCTTACCTGCTGTGGGCCAGGATCAAAAGCACATACTACAAATGGCAGGGGATCGATAGTGGGGACATCAATGGACACACTCTGGGTGTTGAGATAGGACTCCACCCAGCAGTCATGCTGGAGCTGGGAACAGAAGATAGCAACACCATGAATCGCGCCAACTATGGACAGCTAACCATTAAATTCCCGATAGAAGGTCGTAAGCATACCCACCACTTTGTTGATACAGTGGCATGGCGTGAGGGGCGTGACATGCAGGATCAACTGATGCAGATAGTGAGCCGTAATAACAAGATTGTGGTTGAAAGCAGTGCGAGTTCAGTGATTCATAACGGGTTGACCTACAATATCATCACCAGCACTACGGGGAAAAAGTGGCTGGATCGTAATCTGGGTGCAACTGAGGTGTGTACTACGACCACTACCGCCAACTGTTACGGTGATACCTATCAATGGGGGCGTGAAGCGGATGGACACCAGGTGCGTACCAGTGGCACCACGACTACGTAAGCGTCTGGGCAACACCAGTATTACCCCTCCCTCTTCAAGTCCTCAGTTTTCAAATTGAAGGGAAGCAATCGTT